>Ga0247831_1000375_pt1 | contig 98756 bp, 93 predicted proteins | sample LaCruzMarch2015__9_FD_192406 | JGI IMG/M metagenome (GOLD analysis project Ga0247831, IMG submission 192406) | Freshwater microbial communities from meromictic Lake La Cruz, Castile-La Mancha, Spain - LaCruzMarch2015_1m | ecosystem: Environmental > Aquatic > Freshwater > Lake | place: Spain...
CTGCTTCGAGGAACGCCTTCGACCAGCTGTAATACAAACTCTCGGCGATGCCTTTGCAGCGACACAAAGCGGCGATGCTCTCTTCGCCGCGCAGGCCATCCAACACGATGCGGATTTTATCCTCGGCGCAATGACGCTGCCGCGTGGCCCGGCGAATGGCTCTAACCCGCTGCTCAGGCGGCGTTTTGGAACCCGTAGACTTCTGTCTCATATGCACCCCTTCAGTGAAAGGATGAGCCAGAAATCCTCCAATCTTTAAGACCGCAAATCTGTCTCATAGGTGCTGACGGGGAACAGGTCTTGATGTGACGCGCTGGTTGGACTGGTTCCTGGGCTGCCTCGAGCGGGCCTTTGCCGGAGCTGATGAGACCCTGTCTGCAGTCCTGACCAAGGCAGCCTTCTGGGAGCGCTTTAGCCCGGCCGGCCTGAATGCGCGTCAGGTCAATGTTCTGAACCGCCTGTTGGATGGGTTCGACCGTAACCTGACCAATGCCAAATACGCCACCCTGGCCAAGACTTCCTCCGACACAGCGCTGCGAGATCTGAATGATCTGGTCGAACGCGGGGTGCTGGATAAGGCGCCTGCCGGAGGCCGAGGTACGCGCTATATGCTCAAACAGCCTGCCCAAGCCTAGATCCCTCAGCGATCATCAAGGCGCGAGGACCTCGACCACCCCGACGCCGGCGGAATCGGTGGCCGAACTCAAATCGGAATTCCCGGCCGAACTCATGTTGGAATCGGTGGCCGAACTATCCCGGAATCCGCAGCCCGCGTTCCCGCCGGCGAGATCGAGGCTGCGGTGATCGAGCAGGTGCGCCACATGCTGCGCGCGCCGGAGGTGATCGTTGCGGCCTGGCGCGAGGGCCATCGCCATGATGACGACCTGACCGAGCAGGAGATGCGCGAGGCCCTGGTCCAGCTTGATCCTCTCTGGGAAGAACTGTTCCCCGGTGAGCAGGCGCGCGTGATCCAGCTGCTGGTCGACCGGGTCGACATCCATCAGGACGAGGTGGCGATCCGCCTGCGCAATGACGGGCTGTCGAGTCTGGCCGGCGAGCTCGCCAGCATCAGCACCACTGAGCGGATCGCGGCATGAGCGCCACCGACACATTCACGGTTCGCATCCCCATGCAGATCCGCAAGCGCGGAGGCCGCAAGTTGATCCTCGCTCCCGATGGCGGTGGGCCGATCTGGACCGCCCCCAGGCCGCGGGTCGACAATACAATCATCAAAGCCGTCGCCCGGGCGTTCCGTTGGCGAAAGCTGATCGAGACCGGGGTCCATGCCTCCATCGAGGAGGTTGCCAGGGCCGAGAAGATCAACTCGACCTACGTGGATCGGGTGCTGCGGCTGACGCTCCTGGCGCCCGAGATCATCGAGGCGATCATGGAGGGGCGACAGCCAGCCGGCATGACGATGGCCGGGTTGCTGACGGGGTTTCCGGTGGTGTGGGCCGAGCAGCGGGTGACGCTTGGGGGCGTAGGGTTCGCGTCGGTCAGCGACAGATCTACAATTCGGCGCTTCCGAGCCGACGCGCCTTCCGTTTGGACAGCGGCGGTTGACTGATTTCGTAAGTCCGGTGCGGCAAACGACCTGGTCCGGTCAACCTGTCGTCACCGTCGATCAGCGGGCCCGAGACTGTGTTTTGAAAAACTCCCAGACACGCTCTGCGCCGTCAAAGGACTGGATGGGGTTGCTGGTCCCGCGCACTGGGCTCGTGCCTGGCCAGCCGTGTCCGCCAATCTGGTCAACCACAGAGATCGTGACGGCGCCATTGGGCGTCGGGGCGTAGACGGAGGTGGTCACGGTTCCTGTTGTCGTAATGAACGGCGGCGTTTGTGAACGATTGGCCTCGACCCAAAACCCGACTGTATCTTCCAGCGGCATGTATGGCGCTGACTGTGCGCGGGACACCAGAGGGTTTCTGCTGAAACCGCCTTCGATCGGCACTTCATTATCCTGCGCACCATTGATGAGCATGATCGGAAGAGGTCCGCTGGGCTGCATCTCGAAACTGAACATGGCGCCGACTACGGGCGCTATAGCTGCGAGGCGCTCGGCGCGTTGGGTTGCATAGACGAGTGTCATCATGGCCCCGTTGGAACCCCCGGTCATGAAAATCCTGCGGGGGTCGGCGCTGTGATCGCGGATCAGAAGGTCAATCAGTGTGTCCAGGTAGGCAATGTCGTTCGCCAGTCCGACCTGACGGCGCATGAGGAAGCCGGTGTTCCATGCGTGCCGACCCGGTACCAATTCGGTACCTTGCGCGTAAACCACGGTGAAGCCCTCGGGGACGGCGAGCCTGTCAAAATTCGTTCTCTCTCGTTGAGCCTCTGCACTGCCCATACCGCCATGCAGGACGATCACGACAGGAACCGCCTGACCAGGCCCAAAGTTGTTGACCAGCAACGCGCGTCGAGGAGTCCCGTCGACGAGTATCTGGATATCCCGCGTTTCCTGGGCCCAGGCGGAAGGGCTCAGCAATACGAACGCCAACAGCAGCAACAGAGCGCGAGCGAGAAGCATGTCAGATACCTTGCTGGACGGGGACTAAGGGATTGATGCGGATCGAAGGGATGCGGGCATCTGATCAGACTTGGAGCTGAGCTTGCGTCAGCCGCCCGCCGCTGCAAAGGCGTCCCGGTAGAAGGCCCAATGCCGGTCGCCGAGGGCGGTCAAAACGCCCATCGGGTCGTGACCGACGCCGGGCAGGACGATCCAGTCGTGGGGGATGCCTAGCCGGGTCAGGTGCTCGTGGAAGTCCCAGTTATTCTCCAGGGTTTCGTCTCGGTCTCCAATGACCAGACGCAGGCGAGAGGCCCGGGAAAGGGTGGCTGCGTTCTGTTCCGCATACCGGCGCGGGCTCACTGCCCGGAAGCGGTCCTGGCCGCCGCCATAGACGTCCCTGAGGAGGTCTTCCGCCTGGACCCTACTGGCGCGTGGCGTCCTTTCCAGCGTCTCCTGCATAGGCCCGGCGCCCATCATGGACACACTGCGGAACAGTTCGGGGTAACGGAACCCGAAGCGCCCGGCCCCGTAGCCGCCCATGCTGAAGCCATCGAGCAATCGTCCCTCGCGGGTTGCTATCGTGCGCCAGTTTGCATCGACGTGGGGACGGAGTTCCTGGACGATGACGGTCTCAAGGGGTGCCCGACCATTGGCCCAGTCAACGTACATCCCCATCCGCAGGCCGTTGACGAATACCAGGAGGAAGGGCGGCACCCGGCCCGTCGCGACGGCCTCGTCAACCAGTGAAGACAGGCGGGAGATGCCGGAGACCCCGCCTCCCGAGCCGTGCAGCCAGTAGACGACCGGAAACCGGCGGTCCGGATCGGCGGCATAGGCTGGAGGCGCGTAGATGTGGAAGCTGACCTCCGCGCCCGCGGCCTGGCTTCGGAAGGTTTGGAAGGACAGGCCGGAACCTTCGACCCTCGGCGTCACCCACTGAAGCGGTGTTAGGGGAGGCATCCGTCTGGGCGATTGGGCCGGTCGTGCCAGTGCGGCGCTCCCTGCGGCAAGGCCAACGATGGAGGCCCCCAGGCCCAAAAGGTGGCTTCGTCGGTTCATCAGGCCGGACCTCAGAATATCTTATCAGACTACCTTCAAACCGGTCCGCCGGCGATTTCCGTCGCCGATCGTGTGGGCAGAGCAGCGGGCGTTGCTCGAGGTGGTCTGACCCCATTGAAGTGATCCATCCCCGATGTTGGTCTGAGGACCATTTTGGACGGATGGAACGATGGCAAGGAAGCGCCACAAGCCCGAAGAGATCGTCGCCAAGTCGCGGCAGGTTGATGTCCTGACCGGTCAGGGCCGTTAGACGGTTTTGAGGGCACCAGTTCGCTCTGGGTTTGCCCAGGCTGCCGAGGCGCCCCAAAAACCACTCTGCTCCCCGAACTACTATCTAACGGAAAAGGCTTGTGGTTTTTAGCTCCACACCAAATCGCCACGGTGCGGAGGTCCGGAGACTATTCGGTCTTTGAGAGAGAAAATCGGCCGCTTCACTGAAAGTGCAGTGCGGAGCCGTTTTGGGGAAACCCTGTAATACAACGGGATTTTCTGGCCCCGCCCGGCCCACAGAGAGATTTGTGGCGAGGGGCGATGGCGGAGAGGGTGGGATTCGAACCCACGGTACAGTTGCCCGCACTCCGGTTTTCGAGACCGGCCCGTTCGACCACTCCGGCACCTCTCCTGCGACGTGGCGAGGCGCGCGTATAGCCGCGTACTTCCCAATAGGCAACAAATCGCCTGGAGCTTGGGTCAAAAAACTTCCCTGCATTGGCGGCTGGGTCAGAACCCTACCCTGTTCAGCGCTTTAGACAGTTATGCGGACGGCCAGGCTCCAGGCGGCGGGGCCATCAGCTTCCGATGATCCTCGCTGGAATAAGCGAACGCGTCTAGAGAACTTCGCTGAGGGGCAGGGCGTCTTGCAGGAAGGGAAAGGCCCCCAGCGGCTTTGAGAGGCATTCCGTCACGGCCTTTCCGCTGACCAGGGGGATTTTCAGCGCGACGCATTGAGCGATTTCCGACGCCGTCCGCACGTTCACCACCATCGACAATATCTGCCGCGCCCGCAGCGCGTCGCGTTGCCCGGCGAAGCAGCGCAGGGCCGATTGGCGCAAGAAATCTTCGGTATTCGGCAGGCTGAGCGCAAGGCTACGCACCTTGGAATGCGATAAAGTGCTGACGTTGAATCCTGGATCGGTGACGAGAAGATCCACGGCGCTGAAGCGCTCTCCGAGAAACGCTGTGACGTCGCCGATCGTGCTGCAAAACGGGTCTCGCGGCACATCATAAAGCAAAGCCGCAACATTTAGACGTGGCCATGCGCCCAAGGCGCTGAGCATCTGGCCAAATGCGTCACGGGGCGCGGGCTTGGTGAGGTTGGTGTAATTGACCGGCAGATAAAGAATGCCAGACGGAGCAGCGCCGTTGGGGAGCGATTCCAATATCGCGCGCGCGGTTTGCTCGTCGAAGCGCGCTGCGGCCGCCGCCGGTGGAAAGTGCGTTTCGCCATCAAAAATGCTGAAATAGCGAGGGTCTTCGGGGCGCCAGCGCGACGCAATGGAACCTAGGAATTCTTGTTTCGGCGCGATGAAAACGCCGCGAAACACGGGCAGCATCAGCGGCGGCGCAATAACGTCGCCGGCCGCCGTGATGGGTTTGCGTAAGAGCTCAATCTTGCGACCGTCGATCTGGTATATTGCGCTGCGCAATAGGCCGTGGAGGTCCACCAGCTGTCCGTCTAAAAGCAATCGCAGCTCGGGGGCTGCGAGTTGAGCGATACGGGTCAGTTCTTCCTTGGCGCCTTCTATCAATAGAAGGCTCGCTTCGCCGCCGTCGCCCACGCCGAATAAGTGTCGCTGTAGCGCTGTGGCCGCCGGTTGTAGAAAATCGGGCGGGATTGAAGCGGCGAAAGGGTCGGACAAAACGAAGGTGCTGGGCGCGGTTTGAGTCACCCGTTTTGGGTAAGGCCATGCGGCTTCCAATTGCGCCGCCATGAAGCGTCCGGCGGCAATCAGCACGTCGCTGCCCGGCCGCTCGAGGCGGTTTGGATGCAAGATGATGCGGAGGCAGGCCGAAGCGGCCATGGAAACCTCTTAGAAAGCCTGAAGGAGAACGTCTGAAGAACGCCCTCCGGAAACATGCCCTCATAAGGTTTTCCATCCTATTACGTTTATCACCGGCATTGACGATTGTTCCGGCCCGCGCAGCGTTTATTGTAACCGCATGACAAGCTCGCCCCGCATAAATCCGAACGTGTTCGCCAACCTGCCGCTGGATCGGGCGGCGCACCATCGCGCCGATTCAGTCTGGATCGAAGCGGCTTTGAACGGCCCCGGCGCCCGTATCGTCGTGTTTAACGCGCAACGTCAGGTTTTGACCGAGACAGACCCCGTCTTCGCCGTGAAATGGCTGAAAAGTGACGCCCGGAATTTCTTCGGCGCCGGCGCGCCGCTGATGTTTCTAGGAGTAATGGGCGACGAAACCTATTTTGCACTGGGGATCGGCAAGGACTTCAATCTTGAGTCTCAGGCGCTGGCCGGCGCCTTCACCGATCTTCGATTCGGGGCCAACAATCTGTCGCGCAACGATTCCGCTATCGCCGGTCTGGGCGCATGGCTTTTGGATTGGCATGCCCGCCATGGCTTCTGCGCAAAATGCGGGGCCGAATCCCAGGCTGTCGATGCGGGCTGGAAGAGGGTCTGCGGCTCCTGCAAAACCGAGCATTTTCCGCGGGTCGATCCCGTCGCGATCATGCTGGCGACGCGCGGCGACACGTGCTTGTTGGGCCGTCAAAGCATGTTCCCAAAGGGGATGTTCTCGGCGTTGGCGGGCTTTGTGGAGCCCGGCGAGACGGTGGAGGAGGCTTGCGTCCGTGAATTGCTGGAGGAGTCCGGCATCAAGGCGCAAGCGGGCAATGTACGCTACCTCTTTGCGCAGCCTTGGCCTTTCCCGTCATCCTTGATGTTCGGATTGCATGTGGAGGCGGATAGCGACGCCATCACTGTGGACCCTTCCGAGTTGGAGGAGGCGCGCTGGTTCACCAAAGCGGAAGTCCGGGAGATGTGCGCTGGCGGCTTGCAGACGACGGACGGGCCTTTATTCGTGCCGCCGGGCATTGCGGTGGCGCGCTGTCTAATTGACGCGTGGCTGGCGGAATAACGCGTAGCGGCGTGTGAGGGAGCAGACATGGGCCGTTACATTACGATCGCCATTTTGGGCGCTCTGTCGGCCTTGGCCGTCGTCATTCTGCTTGCGCCAGGCCGCAAGGTCACAACGGGCCAATATTACCAAGGCGTCGGCATTGAGGTGATCGCGCAGCGTGGCGGTGCGGGCCTGGGGCCGGAAAACACGCTCGCGGCGGCGCAATTGTCGCTGGCTGCACAAGCGGATGCGCTGGAATTCGATTTGTGGGGGCTGCGCGACGGTGCATTGGCGCTCATTCACGATCCGGATCTTTCGCGCTCAACGGGCGCCCCCGGCGAGATCGAGGTGATGACGCGCGCCGATCTGGAGCGCTTCGACGCGGGGTACGCGTACACGGACGCGCGCGGCGATAAGCCCTTTGCCGGCCAGTCCATTCATCCGCCAGTGCTGGACGACCTGCTGGCGGCGTTCCCGGAAGCCCGGATCTTTTTGGAGATCAAGCACGACAATCTTGAGACGGGGGCGGCCTTGTGCACTGCGGTGAAGGTCGCGAAGGCGGAAGCGCGGATCATGGTCGCCTCTTATTTCGATGCGCCATTGCGGGCCTTTCGCCGTGAGTGTCCGACTGTAATGACCGCGCTGTCGCCGGCGGAAGTAAAGTCATTCGTCACCATGCAGAAGATGCGGCTCTCGCGCTTCACCCCGCTTTACGGTCAAGCCATTGTAGCGCCTGAAGTGGCCGACGACGGCATGCGGGTGATCACGCCGGAAGTGGTGCAGGCGGCGCATGCGCGAGGCTTGCGGGTCAGCGTCTATACGATCGATGCGCCGGCGGACATGGTGCGGCTTTGGAAAATGGGCGTGGATGGATTGATAACGAACCGGCCGGATATCGCCGTGCAGGTGCGCGCGGAGCTTGCGCCTCAATAAGGCCGGTGGCGCTTTGGAGACGAAAAAAGGCGAGCCGTGAGGCCCGCCCTTTTTATGTCGAAGGGCTCTTGTTTATGGCGCCGGGGCAGCCGCTGCGGCGGGTGCAGCGCCTTCGGCCGGGGCCACAGCGCCCTCTTCTGGCGCGGCGGCCGCAATCGGCGTCGGCAATGGCGCCGGTGCGCCGTCAGTGAGCGTGCGCAGATAAACGAGAATAGCGGCGCGCTCTTCAGGCTTTTTCAAGCCGGCGAACGACATCGCTGTGCCCGGCACCGAGCCACGCGGATTGGCCAAAAACTCATTGAGATGGTCGAAATTCCAAGGTCGGGCTGCTACGCCCTTCATGGCGGCAGTATAAGAGAAACCGGCGTGACTGGCTGGGGTCATGCCGACGATGCCCCACAAAGACGGCCCCGTCATGTTCGGGCCGCCTTTTTCGAGGCTGTGGCAGGACTTGCATTTGTTGGCGATGACCGCGCCCTGATCAGGGCTCGCTGCCGCCATGAGGGTGCCGAGATCGATAACCTTAGCCGCCTCACCGCCGCCGCTGGAGGCTTCTTCCAGCATCGGCAAATTGTGGGCGGGCTCCTTTGGGTAGCTTTCTTTGACCAGCGACGGGCCAACAAAGTGATTCAAAACGACGATCCCAAGCGCCGTCGCCAAAACAGCACCGGCGTACTTATTGAACTGGAAACCGTCCATGCACTCCAACCCCCGGAAGCGTGGCGCATCTGCCGCGCGTGCAATTCTTAAATCGATTCAGGCCTAATGAGGCAACATGCTGTAATGCTCGCCGTAAATATTTCAGCCGCACGACCGCGCATCCAGCGTGCAGAAGCGGGCGGGCGTCCGAAAAACGGCTGGCGCTGTTTGACACGCGTCATGGTATTGCGCAACGGACGCTAGGCTGGAAGAAGGCTCGAAACCCCAATTTTGCGCAAGCGCGGACACAGAATCAGGGCCAGTCTTCTGACTTCTTGAAGTTTTTGTGGGAATACGGGCAGCGGATTGACCCGAGGGGTGAGGCGCGGCGAAGGGTCGCAACTGCGCCGCAAATGGAATGTGTGTTTGGAAGGATCGGATAATGGGCAAGGTCGCGTTTCAGGGAGACCTCGGCGCCAATTCTCATTTGGCGTGCACCGAGGCGCTGCCGGATTATGAACCCTTGGCCTGCGCGACGTTTGAAGACGCCTTCGCCGCCGTCTCCAATGGCGAAGCGGCCCTGGGGATGATCCCGATCGAGAATTCCTTGGCGGGGCGGGTTGGCGATGTGCACCACCTCTTGCCCGAGGCTGGTCTGCATATTGTCGGCGAGCATTTTATGGCCATTCGTCACCAATTGATGGCGCTGCCGGGCGTGAAGCTGGCGGATTTAAAGCGTGTGCGCTCGCACCCGATGGCGCTGGGGCAGTGCCGCAAGACCTTGCGCGCCTTGGGCCTTAGTACAGTTTCCACCTACGACACGGCGGGGGCTGCCAAAGAAGTAAAAGAGCACGGCGATCGGACCGAAGGCGCCATCGCGTCGCGCCTGGCGGCGGAAATTCACGGCTTGGAAATCCTGCGCGCGGATTGCGAGGACGCATCTTATAATACAACGCGCTTTGTGATCCTGTCCGCAGAGCCCGACGACGCCACATTCGAAGACGGCCCCTGCGTTACGTCCCTCGTTTTTCGGGTCCGGAACGTGCCCGCGGCGCTTTATAAAGCGCTGGGCGGTTTTGCGACGAATGGCGTGAACGTTACGAAGCTGGAGAGTTATTCGATCGAAGGCTCATTTGATGCGACCCAATTCTACGCTGATCTCTCGGGCCATCCGGATGAGCTTCCCGTGCGCCGGGCATTGGAAGAGCTGTCGTTTTTTTCGGCTTCGTTGAACATTCTCGGCGTTTACAAGAAGCATCCGTTCCGAAGCGTATAGGCGTCGATCACGCAGCGCTCTCTGTCTTGTGATTGGCCGTGGCGGCCTGCAAGCGACATTATGCGGTCATCTCAACGGGACGGAACAATCATGTTTTATTCTTTGAAGGCTGCGGCTGTTAAGGGTTTTCTTTGCTGTTAGCGCCGTTGGCCGCTTTGGCTCTACTCGCTGCGCCGCAGAGCACGGCTGCGGCGAAGCCTGCAACCTATAATGGGCTCGTCGGCAATGTCGCGGTGGGCGGCTAAGATGCGGTAAGCTTCTTCGAAGGTGCGCCGCTAAAGGGCGTCGACGCGAACAAGGTGACCTATAAGGGCGTTTTTTATAAGTTCGCCACGCCAGCGAATGCGGCGAAGTTCAAAATCAATCCGGCGGCCTACGCCCCCCAATTTGGCGGCTATTGCGCTTGGGCCGCTGCGCAGGGAAAGACGGCGCCCGGTAGCCCCAAGTTTTGGAAGGTCGTAAACGGCAAGCTCTATCTCAATGACGACGCGGGCATTCAGAAGAAGTGGGAAAAGAATATTCCTGGCTTCACCATAAAGGCCGATTCCAATTGGCCCGGCATTTTGAAATAGGCGTCGACGCTGACGGAAAAACGAAAAAGGGCGGCTCATTGCCGCCCTTTTCTATGGTCCGATGCGTTCAGGCTCAGCCCAAGAAGCTCTTGAGCTGGTCTGAAAGGTCGGTTTTTTCCCAGGAAAAGCCGCCATCTTTTTCGGGTTGGCGACCGAAATGTCCGTAAGCCGCGGTACGGGCGTAAATAGGTTTGTTCAGGCCCAAATGCTCCCGGATGGCGCGCGGCGTGCAGCCATTGATCATTTCCGGCAGCGCCTTTTCCAGCTTTGAAGGGTCTGCGCGGCCGGTGTCGTGCAGATCGACATAGAAGGACAATGGTTTGGACACGCCGATCGCATAGCCGATCTGAATCGTGCATTTGTCGGCGAGGCCGGCGGCCACCACGTTCTTCGCCAAATAGCGGGAGATATAAGCGGCCGAGCGATCGACCTTCGTGGGATCCTTGCCGGAGAACGCGCCGCCGCCATGGGGCGCGGCGCCGCCATAGGTGTCGACGATGATTTTGCGGCCGGTCAGTCCGCAATCGCCGTCCGGTCCGCCGATCACGAAATTGCCGGTGGGGTTGACGTGCCACTCGGTGTTCGCATCGATGAACGAGGCAGGCAGCACTTTCAAAATATAGGGCTTCACGATGGCCTCAACGTCCTTTGACGATAGGCCTTCCTTGTGTTGGGTCGACAGAACGATTGACGTTGCGCGAACTGGTTTGCCGTTTTCGTATTGCAACGTAACTTGGCTTTTCGCGTCCGGTTCGAGGCCTGGCTCTTTGCCAAAATGACGCGCGTCCGCCAGCACTTTTAAGATGTTGTGAGAATATTGCAGAGTCGCCGGCATCAATTCAGGCGTCTCATTCGTCGCATAGCCGAACATGATGCCCTGATCGCCGGCGCCTTCATCTTTGTTGCCGGCGGCGTCCACGCCGACAGCGATATCGGCTGATTGGGCGTGCAGATGGCAGGCATAGTCCGCGGTCGCCCAATGGAAGCCTTTTTGGTGGTAGCCGATGTCCTTGACGGCGGCGCGCACCTTTTCCTCCAGGCCGTCGATGATGTCCTTCATCTTTTCATCGTCGGCGCGCACTTCGCCCGCGAGAATGATGCGCTGAGTCGTCACCATGGTTTCACAGGCGACGCGCGCGTATGGGTCTTTTTCTAAAAATGCGTCGACGACAGTGTCCGAGATGCGATCCGCGACCTTATCAGGATGGCCTTCGGATACGCTTTCGCTGGTGAAAATGTAGGACTGTCTAGCCAAGCGCAAACCCCCTCAAGAAAGAGGCGCGAAACTGACGCGGCGCCGTTGCAAAAGCAAGCTTAGGCCGCTGGAGAATGAGCTTTGTCGCTTAAACCTCAGGCGGCTTGGTCGTCGTCCGACAAGGCGCGCATCAATTCGAGGAGGCCGCGGCGGATGCGCGGGCTGTCGATTGTCGCATAAGCGGCCGCGAGCTGTGCACCGTCTGGGCTGGCGATCAAATCGAACACGGGCGTATCGCCGCGCGCTTCGGCCATGCCCTGCGCATCATAGCCCCCGTCGAGGCCTTCGAAGAAATAGCTCACAGGAACGTCGAGGGCTCGAGCCACGTCCCAAAGGCGGCTGGCGGCGACGCGGTTCACGCCTTTTTCGTACTTTTGGACTTGCTGGAAGGTGAGGCCAAGCATTTCAGCTAGGCGTTCCTGGGAGACGTTCATCGTCAAACGCCGAAGCCGCATGCGCGCGCCGATATGTTGATCGACTTGGTTTGGGCTTCTTTCGTCCGACATCGTTTGCAATCCCCGGTTGGAGCAGACGGAATGCTGACCTAGCTATTGTAAGTCAAGGCAGAATTATCAGACCATTTAGAGCGCGCTCGCCTACTGGTTGATATTTGGGCGCGCTTGAGCGCTAGGTCACGGCGTCTGACCGATTACTGAATAATCTCGCGCAGAGCAAAAGCGCCGTCATGACCAAAAAGGCCAAATCTCCATATCGGGAATAGAGCGTGGGAGGGAGCGCGTTTGGCAATTTGGCGTCGGCGAAGCCTTCGCCGCCATACAACTCAGCGGATACGGGCCGTCCAAATCCATCGACAACCGCGGAGACGCCCCCCGACGCCGCCCGCGCCATCGGGATGCCTTCTTCAATCGCGCGATACCGTCCTTGGTTATAATGTTGCCAGGGTCCAGACGTGTCGCCGAACCAAGAATCGTTGGTGATGCTGACGATCCATTTGGGCCGTTCGGGTCCGCGCGGAATGATGTGCGGAAAGATGCTCTCGTAACAAATCAGGATGGCCGCGTCGGGCGCTCCTGGGATTTGCAACACGGTGGGACGCGGCCCAGGCGTAAAGCCTTGGCCGATAGCCTGCAGCGACGAGACGCCAAACAATTCCGTCAATTCCCGCACGCCCGGCGGCATAAATTCGCCAAACGGCACCAGCGCGCGCTTGTCGTAAATCGTTTGCAGTTTTAAGCTTCCGGCATTGCCCTGAAAAATGAGCGCTGAATTGTAATAGTTTTCTTCGCCAGCTAAGCGCTCGGCGCGGACAGACCCCACAATCAAAGTCCTGTTGCCGATCACGCCGCTCACCGCGTCCAGAGCGGCAGGCGTTTCAAGCAAGAGAAAGGGGAGGGCCCCTTCCGGCCAGATGACGATGCGCGGCGCGCGCGGGAAGTCTCCCCCTGTCGCGTCGAGATAGGCGTTCAAGACGCGCGCGGCGTTTTCGGGTTTCCACTTGTCGAGCTGCGAAACGCCGGAATCGGCGACGCGAATGCCAACGCCGGAATCGCCGATCGGGGCGATCGCAATGCGCTGAGCGCCAGCGCCCCACAATAGGCCGATGCACAAAGCGCCCGCAGCGGGCCAGACGAATCGTTTACGCGATACGCCATCCGCATCCACCAGCACGGCCGGGGCCACGCCGATCAGCAGCGTGATCGCGGTAAGACCATAGATGCCCACCACGGAGGCGGCCTGAGATATCGCGCCGCCGGCCTCCCAGATCGTGCCGGCGAGGCCCCAAGGAAAACCGCCAAATATATGCCCGCGCACATATTCCGCGACGCAAAGCGCGCCCGCAATCAAAGGCGCCCGCCGGGAATCATTGACCCAAATCACGCCCGCCGCCATCGCCGCCGCGGCCCAAAAAAGACCAAGGCCTGCGGGCAGCGCCGAAATCGCAAAGGGCAAGAAAATCGCGAACTTTTCCGGTTCGACCAGAAACGCGCCGCCGACCCAGAAAAGGCCGGCGAGAAAATAGCCAAACCCGAAGGACCAACCGCGCCAGGCAAAGGCGCGCAATTTTTGCGGGCACAGGCGGGCGCCGTCCAACGACCAGACGAAGGCGGTCATACTGATGATGAAGGCCGGCCAAATGAATAGCGGCGCATGCGCCAGCTGACAGATTGCGCCAGCGCCGGCTGCGCGCAAAAAAGCGCCGCGCCCGCGTGCGCGCATCATGAATTCTTGTGCAATATGAAGAGGGGTCGCGGCTGGTGCTGCCGCGTCCTGGTCGGCCAGGATGCTCAAGATACGCCCTTGTCTGCGGAATCTGCGTTGGCGGGTTCCGCCAAAGGAGCGCGAATCTGCAAGCGTGTTATACGGCGTGGATCGGCTTCGAGCACCTGGATTTCAGCACCATTTGGATGGCGCACGATTTCTCCGCGGGTCGGTATGCGGCCCAGCAGCGTGAACACCAACCCGCCCAGCGTGTCGACGTCTTCTTCGCGGTCGGGCAGCGCCATGTTCAAGCCCGACATATCATTAAATTCTTCGATCGAAGCCCGCGCCTCGGTTTCCCATAGGCCGATCTGCCGCTGGCGCATATTGGGCGTCTCGGACTCGTCATGCTCGTCCTCGATATCGCCGACGATTTGTTCGACCAGATCCTCGATCGACAGCAGACCATGCGTCCCGCCATATTCGTCGATGACCATTGCGAGGTGACAGCGGGCGGACTGCATTTTCACCAACAGCACCGACAAGCGCATCGATGGGGGCACAAACAGCACATCCCGCTTCAGCTTCATCAAGACCTTGTCTGCGCCAAGCGGAGGGAGATTCTCGCGCATCCGCCTGTCCATTTCCGCGATCACGTCTTTGACGTGCACCAAGCCGATGGGATCATCAAGATGGCCGCGATAAAGCGGCATTCGTGAAACACCTTCCTCGCCAAAGCGCTTGAACACCTCGTCAAAGGACGTGTCCACCTCCAGCGCCATGATATCTGCGCGTGGAATCATCACGTCTTTCACGCGCAACGTGTCGAATTCGGCTGCCCGCAGCAGCATGCGCCGGCGGCCGCCAAGATCAGCGTCTTCCTCAGGCACTTCGTCGGCCTTACGGATGGCGGCGGCAAAGACCGTTTCTTGATTCCGGAGGATACGCCAGGCGATGCGGACACGCTCCGGGAGGGTCAAGCGCTCCGAGCTGTCCTCAGATGAAGAAGAATCGTCGGTCATCCCTGAGCCCTGTCGTCTGAATTTACCGTTTGTTCCGCATAAGGGTCTGCGACGCCGAAATGCGCCAATATAAGGCGCTCAAGATCTTCCATTTCCGCGGCCTCCGACTCGTCTTCGTGATCATACCCCAAGAGGTGTAAAACGCCGTGCGCGATCAGATGTTTCGCATGGTCGCGCAAAGTTTTGCCTTGCGCCGCCGCTTCTTGCGCTACGGTTTCAAACGCAATGGCGATGTCGCCCAGCCCATCGTCGCTGGAAAAACTGGGGAACGACAAGACATTGGTCGGCTTATCTTGGCCGCGAAACTGACGGTTGAGGATTTTAAGCGCGTCGTCATCCGTGAACATCACGCACAGGCTGGCGGCGGCCACGCCTGTCGCGGTCAAACAAGCTTCCGCTATCTCCCGTACAAGCGAGTCCAGACCGTCAATCGTGCCGGACCAGGCTGGCGCTTCGATCAACACGTCAAGCGCCAGGCGCGGGGCCGGCGCGGTGGATAAAGAAGGGTCGGGGTTCATTCTGGATCGCGCGGCTTGCGCTTGGAATTCGCAGCCGCATCCTTTTCGTAAGCCCGCACAATGCGGGACACCAACGCGTGCCGCATGACGTCGTCAGCGGTGAAGCGCGTGATTTGAACGCCTTTTACGCCTTCTAAAATTTTCAATGCGTGCGAGAGGCCCGAGGGTTGGCTCGGCGGCAAGTCAACCTGTGTGGGATCGCCCGTCACCGCCATGCGTGCGCCTTCGCCCAAGCGCGTCAGCACCATTTTCATCTGCATGATCGTGGCGTTTTGCGCTTCATCTACAATCACGAAGGCGTCGGCCAGCGTGCGCCCGCGCATAAAAGCCAACGGCGCGACTTCAATTTCGCCCGCGCCGCGCCGCCGCTCCAATTGTTGAGCGCCGAGAAGGCCACGCAGTGCATCCCAGATCGGCATGAGATAGGGATCGACCTTTTCGTTCAAATCGCCGGGCAAAAATCCCAAACGCTCGCCCGCTTCAACGGCCGGTCGCGCAACGACGAGACGCGACACGCGGCCTTCCAACAGCGCAGTCGTGCCCGCTGCGACAGCAAGGAAAGTTTTGCCCGTGCCGGCTGGGCCCACGCCGAACACAAGCGGCGTTTCTTCGCTCAACAGCGCATCGAGATATTCGGATTGCGCCCCAGCGCGGGCGTCGACGATGCCCCTGCGTCCCGGCAAAAGAATGCGCGCCGGCTTGCCGCCGCCTTTGGCCGCGCGGCTGATCTCTGTGCGCACTTCGGCGGCGCCCACACTTTCACCGCGCTCCAGCCGATCGACGAGATTTTGCAGCGCCATTTCCGCCAGTGCAGCCGCACCGGACTCGCCTTGCACTTCAACGCCGCCGCCTTGGCTCTCTGCGCGTACGCCAAAGGCGTTCTCGATCAGCGCCAAATGGCTGTGATGCGGGCCGCATACGTCGCGCAAATGCGCCGGATCGTTGACGAGAATCGTCAATCGCACCGATGCGGCATTTTTATTCTGGCTCAAAGCGAGGGCTCCGCGATCAAGGCCGATCCGTGCATTGTGTTCACGGATGTGTGGCTGATCTTCACATCGACGATCGAGCCTACAAGGCTCTCCGGTCCGTCGACATTCACCGATTGGAGATAAGGGCTCTTGCCGAACAGCTTGCCGGACTTTCTGCCGATCTCTGTGATCAATACCGGCAGCACGCGATCGGCGCAGGCTGCGTTGAACGCGGCTTGTTGCTCCGTCAGCAAGGCTTGCAGACGGGCGAGGCGTTCGGCCATCGCGTCCTCGGGCACTTGCATGTCCATGTTGGACGCGGGGGTTCCAGGACGGCGGGAATATTTGAACGAATAGGCTTGCGCAAATTCAGCTGTGCGCACCAAATCCATCGTGGCCTGGAAATCTGAATCCGTTTCACCGGGAAAGCCGACGATAAAATCGGAAGAAAGAGCGATGTCTGGCCGCACGGCGCGGATGCGCTCGATGATGCGCAGATAATCCGCGGCGGTATGGCCGCGATTCATAGCTTTCAAGATACGATCCGAGCCCGCCTGCACGGGCAGATGCAAATAGGGCATCAATTGCGGCAGGTCGCCATGCGCCTGGATCAGGTCGTCACTCATGTCGCGTGGGTGCGAGGTAATGAAGCGCAGCCGCTGCACGCCGTTGATTTCCGCCAAGCGATAGAGAAGGCGCGTCAGGCTCCAATTTTTGCCGTCAGGGCCGGCGCCGTCGAAGGCGTTGACGTTCTGGCCGAGCAGGGTGATTTCGCGCACACCCTGTGCAGCGAGCTTTTCCGCCTCAAGAATGATGGACGCCGCGGGGCGCGAATATTCCGCGCCGCGCGTATAGGGCACCACACAGAAAGTGCAGAACTTGTCGCAGCCTTCCTGGACCGACAAAAATGCGCTCGGTCCGGATACGTCACGGTCCAGTGACAAGGCGTCAAATTTCTCGATCGGGTCGAAGGCAGTTTCCAAGACGCCGCCCGACGCCCGCGTCGCTTTCGCCACCAGCTCCGGCAATTTGTGAATGCCCTGCGGCCCGACCACTATATCGACCTGCGGCGCCCGGCGCATGATCTCTGCGCCCTCGGCTTGCGCCACACAACCGGCGACGGCGATGGCCATATGGCCGCCGCCTTCGGCCTTTTGGTTCTTAAGAACACGCAAGCGTCCAAGGTCCGAATAGACCTTGTCTCCGGCTTTTTCGCGGATATGGCAGGTGTTGAGCACGACGAGGTCGGCCCCTTCGGGTTCCTCGACCAGGGTAAACCCTAAGGGCGCCAGCACGTCACGCATTCGTTCCGAATCGTAAACGTTCATCTGGCAGCCGTACGTCTTCATGAACAGGCGTTTTGGCGCCGGTCCGCGCGCAGCGGTCATTCACTGTCCTTTGGGGCGGCCCCAGGGCCGATCGTCCCGTTTCAGGCGCGCCGTTCATACCGTCCCCGGAACGAAGCCGGGAGGGTCAAACGAACGTTACCCTTTGTAAGGCAAGGCTTATGCGTCCTTCAGGGCTTCTTGGCAAGAAGACGCCCCGTCAAAGCGGGCGGCTTGCCGCATCTCTCAAGAGATTCTTAAGGGACGCCGCCCACAAAAGCGCATCTCCATGCATGGCCGAAGGGGGCGTTCGATGGAAATCGCGCTTTTTCTCGTTTTTCCGATACTTGTTTCCGTCGCGGCAATTTTTGACGCCTCCAGCATGATTATTCCCAATTGGCTCAATGCGCTCATTGCGGCGCTTTTCGTGCCGATTGCGCTCGCCGCGCAAATGGACATTTCCGCGATTGGCTGGAATCTGGGTTTGGGCGTCGTTGTTTTTGCTGTGGGCGCAGGTCTGTTTTTCCTGCGCGTGATGGGCGGCGGCGACGTGAAAATGATCGCAACCTGTTCGGTTTGGCTCGGCCTGCCGATGATGATGCAATTTTTGCTTTTCACCGCCATCGCGGGCGGCGCGCTGGCGGCTGTCGCCTTATTGTCGCGGCGGATTGCGCCAGTGGGCGTTTCCGAAGTGGGTTGGACGCGTTGGTTGACGGTGCGCCGGTCGGGCGTTCCCTACGGCATCGCGATCGCGGCAGGCGGCATTTTCGCCTGGAGTGATAGCGTCCTTGGCGGCGGTCTTCTTCGCGCTTTCGGATAGTTTTCGCGCATTAACCATACCTTAGGCCAAACGGTGCTTGGGTGTTCGTATGGCCAAAAGCTAGGCCAATTTCTAGGGGTCTTCGGTGTCGCTAACTCGTATTTTGATCCTAGCGGGGGCAGCGTTGGCCGCCATTATCGCGGCTGTGCTCGTGAACGGATCTGGAAGGCAAAACGCACCGGACCAACAAGTTCAAGTCGTCGGACCAAGCGTTCTCGTTGCGGCGAACGCCATTCCAGTCGGAGAGAAAATCGCGCCTGAAAATCTGGCGTGGCGTAACTTTCCTGAAGACGGCGTCGCGGCCGACATGATCACCAAGGAAAGCCAACCCAAGGCGCTGGAAGAGCTGACCGGCGCTTTTGCGCGTAGGGACATTCCAGCAGGCTCACCGATCTTTCCGAAGCAAGTCGTCAAGCCTGGCGACAGCCATTTCATGGCGGCGATCCTCGCGCCGGGCGCACGCGCAGCGTCACTGCCCATTGCGGAAGAAAATGCGGCGGGCGGATTCATTCTGCCGAACGACCGCGTCGACGTGATCCTGACCAAGGAACAAGAAGTTTCCGCCATCAGCGCGACCGGCGCATCCGAGCGCAAGCAGCAGGTCACTAGCTCGACTGTGTTGCGCAACATCCGCGTGGTCGCCGTCGATCAGGAATACAAAGACGTGAAAGAGGGCGAAGCGCTGAAAGGCGCCACCGCGACCTTAGAGCTCTGGCCAAACCAAGTGGAACGCCTTGAAAAGGCGAAAAAGGAAGGCACGCTGGCCTTATCGCTGCGCAGCGTTGGGAATGATGCGGCGGGCGCCGCCGCGGGAAGCGGCCCGGGCTCTTATGCCTCCTTGGACGACGAAGCGGCAGGCGACCCCATGAGCGTTCGCTTTCACGGCTATTCATTCAGTTCCCAAGCGGTGACAGGCCAATGATGGACAGTGGCGCCCAGAAAAAACGCATGATTCGCTGTGCCAAAGCGTCAGCGCTTTCGGCGCTGATGATCGGCGCCTCGACCGGCGCCATGGCGCAAATGCCGCCTGCTTCCGCGACGCAGTCGATGCGTCTGGCCGCAACGAGCGCAGCGGAAAAATCGCCAGCCTCTGTGCGCATCACCGAACCGGGTCAGTCGGCCGTTTCACGCCGCGTCAATCTCGGGAGTGGGAAGACCCTCATCGTCGAATTGCCGGCGGATGCGCGCGACGTCATCGTCGGCAACCCTAAAAACGCTGACATCGTTATGCGCACGCCCCGCCGCGCTTTTGTGGTGGCGGGCGAACCCGGTGAAACCAATGCGTTCTTTCTGGACGCGCAGGGCCGGCAAATTCTCAATCTCGAACTTAAAGTCAGCCGGGACGGCGCCGCGCTTGAGGACATCATTACGCGTCTGACGCCTGGGGCGAAGGTTAAGATCGAAACGGTCGGCAAGAATCTTTATCTATACGGAACGGCGCCCGATGCGGCGACGGCCGATCGCGCTTTGCAGATCGCGCGCGCATACGTCGAGCAACCTGAGCGCGCACAATCCTTCATCACCATTGAAGGCCAGGAACAAGTTCTGTTGCGGGTCCGCGTCGTTGAGATGCAGCGCACATTGCTAAAGCAATTGGGCTTCAATCTCGACGCCTCGAACTTCCTGAACCAGTTAATCGGCGAAGACGACTTCTTCAACATCTCGACGTCCTATGGCTATTCGGTTGCGGGCAGCGCCCTGAGTGGTCTCAGCGGGTCTGCTGGCTCTGCGTCGACCGTTCTGCAGCCTGAAAGCGTGGCGGTGCTGTCGCCATTTGGCGGCTCTTACGATCCAGCCGGTGGCCTTACGGGCGTTGGCGGTTATCAGCAAAACTCCGACGGCACAGTGCGCTACGGCGCCGGAAAATTGGTCACGAGCGACAAGACCAGCGCATCGGTCCAAGCCTTCGAGCGTGCTGGGCTTATGCGCACTTTGGCCGAACCGAATCTGACCGCGGTATCTGGCGAGTCCGCGAAATTCTTGGCGGGCGGGGAGTTTCCAGTGCCAGTGGCGCAAGATCGCGACGGCGCCATCTCAGTGACGTTCAAACCCTATGGTGTCGGTCTTGGATTTACGCCGATTGTGATGTCGAAGGGCCGCATTTCGTTGCGTGTGTCGACCGAAGTCAGCGAGCTGTCGAATGACGGCGCGGTGCGGCTGGGCGACCGGGCCATCACGAATGCCGCTGGGCAGATCGTAGATGTTGTTCGGGGTTTGACCATTCCGGCGCTCAATGTCCGCCGCGCCGAGACGACGGTGGAAATGCCGTCTGGCGGCAGCTTGATGATGGCGGGCCTCATTCGGGAATCGTCGAAGCAAGCGATCGAAGGCCTGCCAGGCGTCAAGGATCTGCCAGTTCTCGGCAGCCTCTTCCGTAGCCGAGACTTCTTTAACAACGAGACGGAGCTGGTGGTGATCATCACACCATATCTCGTGAAGCCAACAACGCTCGACAAATTGAAGACGCCGGCGGACGGCGTGCAAAATCCCAATGACCTTGAAGCGATATTGCTGGGACGATTGAACGCGAAAGCGAAATCGTCCGGAGACAGCAAAGGCATCAAGGGCCCCTTCGGTTTCAAGCTGGATTAAGGTGCGCACATGACTCAGACCAGAGCCATCATGGCCGCATTACAGATCGCCGGTCTCGCTGCGGGGCTGGGCGTCGCCGGATGCGCAAGTGCGCCGAAGAACGAGAGCGCCTTGACGCGGACCAATCTCGATATGCACCCGATCAAGGTGCATCAGGACACCGCGCGTTTGGAGATTGGCGTCGCTGCTGCGGATCAAACGCTGCGGTCTGAGGATTATATCGCTTTGTCTCGCTTCGCCGCCGACTACAAGGATCGCGGACGCGGCCCTCTGGTGATGAGCGTGCCGGCGGGTGCGACAAATGCAGACGCCGCCGCCCAATTGGGCGATGCAGTACGCCGCGAGCTATACGGACTTTTGCCTGTCAGCGGATCGGTCACAACAGCAACCTATGAAGCCGGCAGCGCCGCTGCGCCGATCATTCTGAGTTTCGAGCGCTACGTCGCCGAGATCAAGGATTGTCCGTCGTATTCGACGACAGATATGGCGAAGTCTTGGGACAATAAAGTATCTGCTGGCTTCGGCTGCGCGAACAATGTGAACATTGCTTTGATGCTCGCCGATCCCGGCGATGTGGTTGCGCCGCCGGAAATGGATCCTGCTTTGGCCTCGCGCCGCAGCGACGTATTCGACAAATATCGCAAAGGACAGCCTACCGCCACGATCCGTTCAGAAGATGAACGCGGCGCAGTCAGCACGGCGGTGCGCTAATGACGGCTACTATTCCTGGTCAAACATCGATTCCAAACGAAATTGGCGCAGACGACGACATCGTGATGATCGACTTGCCGGTTCCCGAGAATAGCGATGCGCTTGCTGACGCCGGTCCGCAAACGGCGTCCTTGGCGCTGAACGATTCAGATGATTTCGCAGAACCGCCTGAATTCGCCTATGCCGAACAGCCGCCGGCTTATCCCGAAGCGAGCACGCTTGAGGTGTTGGGCGACGCGATCGTCGATTCCCCGCCGCCGCCGCCGATTGAAGAATTCATATCCGCTCTGCCCGACGTGACCACCGACGATGAGCCCACAAGCGCGGTGCTCGAAGCTGGCCCGTCGACTGTATATTACGACCCGCCGGAGGCGCGTGGCGCAGACGGTGCGCTGATCGGCGACTTTACGCTGCCGCGGATTTCGATCCATGCCTTCATTGAAAACGGCAACACGGCGCAAATGCTACAGGCCGCGGCGAGTGACCGCCGTCTAGCTAAGACCACGTTTGACGTGTCGATGGGCGGCATTCCAGCAGCTATCTTGCACATGGGCGCAGCGCAGGGCTCGAACCTCATCGTGGTCGAGAGCGTGGCGCCGGCGCAGAAACTCCTCGCCGACCTGGATCATTTGGCGGAGTTTTGCGACGCTAACACCAAAGTGATCGTGATCGGCCAGCAGAACGACATCGCGCTCTATCGCGAGCTGATGCGGCGTGGCGTGTCCGAATATCTCGTGCCGCCAATGCATCCGCTGCATTTCATCCGCGCAGCGGCGAACCTTTACAGCGATTCCACAGCGCCGTTTGTCGGCCGCTCGATCGCCTTTATCGGCGCCAAAGGCGGCGTCGGTTCTTCAACCTTGTCACATAATATCGCATGGACTCTGGCGAATCGCATCGAGGTGAACACCACCTTGGTCGATCTTGACTTGTCCTTCGGCACATCCGGTCTTGATTTCAACCAGGACGTGGCGCAAGGCGTTGCCGAGGCGCTATCGAGCCCGGAGCGCGTGGACGATGTAGTCCTTGATCGTTTGCTCACGCGTTGCTCCGAACACCTTACTTTATTTTCGGCGCCGGCGACGATTGAGCGCGCCTTCGAATTCCCAGCCGTCGCCTATCAGATGGTGATCGAGCGCGTCCGCCGTGCGGTTCCTTATGTGGTGCTCGATCTTCCGCACATTTGGGCCCCATGGATGCGGCAGACCTTGGCTGATGCGGACGATGTGGTCATGGTCTGCACACCGGATCTGTCCTGCTTACGCAACGCCAAAAACATGATCGACGTGCTGCGCGCCGCGCGCCAAAACGACGCGCCGCCCAAAGTCATTCTCAATATGGTCGGCGTCCAAAAGCGCCCGGAAATCCCCGTGAAAGATTTCGGAGAAGCGCTCGGTGTTGAGCCAATTCTGGTTCTGCCGTTCGAGCCGGTCATTTTTGCGCAGGCCGCCAATAACGGTCAGATGCTCGCCGAGGTCGGTACGCAATCCAAAACAGTGGACGGCATCGAACATCTGGCGGCGAATTTGGCCGGGCGCACGCCGCCCGCCAAGCGAAGCTCCTTATTGTCCAAATTGGCGCTGGCGAGGCGGTAAACGTGTCGGGATTCGGCCGAAAGGGATCGGATGCGCCAAGCGGCCTCGGCGCCGTCGGTGCAGCAACAATCGAGGCGGCGCGCCCGCGCACGCCTGCGGCGAGTCCCGTGGCGCGGCTGCATCAGGCTGCGGAGAAGCGAGCGCCTACATCGAGTCTCGAAGAACCCGCGCCGCCGCCGGCGCCGAAGCAGCAGCACGCCGGCTTGAACGAGGCGCGCTCCGAAGACTATTATCGAATCAAATCGACAATCTTCAATGCGCTGATCGACGCGATCGATCTGTCGCAATTAGCGCAACTCGACACCGAAAGCGCCCGCGAGGAAATCCGCGATATCGTTTCGGAAATCATAGCGATCAAAAGCGTCGTAATGTCTGTCTCCGAGCAGGAATTGCTGCTCGACGACATTTGCAATGATGTCTTAGGCTATGGTCCGCTTGAGCCGCTTCTCGCGCGCGATGACATCGCTGATATCATGGTCAACGGCGCCAACGCGGTCTTCATCGAGGTCAACGGCAAAGTTCAGCGTACAAACATTCGTTTCCGCGACAACGGGCAGTTGATGAACATCTGCCAGCGGATCGTGAGCCAAGTCGGCCGCCGGGTCGATGAATCGAGCCCGATCTGTGACGCCCGTTTGCCCGATGGATCACGCGTCAACGTCATCGCGCCGCCGCTTGCGCTGGATGGACCGACGCTCACCATCCGGAAGTTCAAAAAAGACAAACTGCGCATCAAAGATCTGGTCAATTTCAAATCGATTTCACCGGCCGGCGCGCGCCTGCTCGGCGTGATTGGGGCCTGTCGATGCAACGTTCTGATCTCAGGCGGCACGGGTTCTGGCAAGACGACTTTGCTGAATATGTTGACCGCCTTCATCGAGCCGGATGAGCGCGTCGTCACCTGCGAAGACGCCGCCGAATTGCAATTGCAACAGCCGCACGTGGTGCGTCTTGAAACGCGGCCGCCGAATTTGGAAGGCTCCGGGGCGATCACCATGACGGACCTGGTGAAAAACTGCCTGCGGATGCGTCCAGACCGCATCATCGTCGGCGAAGTCCGGGGCCCTGAAGCGTTCGATTTGCTACAGGCGATGAATACCGGTCACGACGGCTCGATGGGAACGCTGCACGCAAACTCGCCGCGGGAGGCGATGTCGCGTCTCGAATCCATGATCACGATGGGTGGATTCAAGCTGCCGACCAAAACCATCCGTGAAATGATTGTTGGCTCGATCGATGTCGTGGTGCAGGCGGCGCGGTTGCGCGACGGCTCGCGGCGCATCATGAAGGTCACGGAAGTACTTGGCCTGGAGGGCGAAACGATCGTCATGCAGGATTTGCTGACCTACGAGATGGACGGCGAAGACGCGCAAGGCAGAATCATCGGCGTCCACAAGGGCACCGGCATCGCCCGGCCCCGCTTCTGGGATCGCGCGCGCTATTACGGTCTGGAGCGCGAGCTCGCCGAAGCATTGGACGAAGCTGAAGGCTGATGGAACCGCGCGCACTCCTTGTTGGCATTCTCGCGGCTGCGGCGATCGCCGGTCTCGGGCTCGCGTTTTCTGGCGGCGCATCGGAGAAAGCCTCAAAGCGCGCAAAGGAAATCAACGGAAAAGCGGGCGCTCGCCGCGGGGTCGCAGTGGACGCCAATGCCCAGCGCCGCTCACAATTCCGGGATTCGATCAAAGATCTTGAGGCCCGCGAAAAACAAGCGCGCAAAGCTCGAATGTCGGTCAAGGGATTGATCGAACAATCCGGCATGAAGATGACGCTGCCTCAATTTTGGATGATTTCGGCCGGGTGCGGCGCTGCGCTGTTTTTGGGCGCAATAATCGCAGGACAGAGTCTTCTCATCGCCTGCGCCGTCGGCTTTGCCGGCGGGTTTGGGATGCCGCGCTGGTTTCTCAAGATCCAGACCAAAAGGCGTCAGGCCAAGTTCGTGGAGCAATTCGCCGATTCCATTGATGTTATTGTACGCGGTGTGAAGTCTGGTCTGCCGCTCAACGAATGCCTGCGCATCATTGCGCGCGAGAGTCCCGATCCGTGCAGGACCGAGTTTGCGCGGCTGACTGACGGTATGGCCGTTGGTTTACCGATCGAGCAAGGTCTGCAAAAAATGTTCGAGCGTATGCCGGTGCCTGAAGTGAACTTCTTCAACACGGTGCTGTTGATCCAGATGAAAGCGGGCGGCAATTTGTCCGAAGCGCTGGGCAATTTGTCGGGCGTGATCCGCGCCCGTAAAATGATGCGCGAGAAGATCACAGCCTTATCGTCCGAAGCGAAGGCGTCGGCGATGATTATCGGCTCCTTGCCGTTCATCGTGGCGACCTTGGTTTATTTCACGAGCCCCGGCTACATCATGGAGCTGTTCACCGATCCGACGGGTCATTTGATCCTGCTAGGATCGGGGATCTGGATGGGCAGCGGCGTCTTGGTGATGCGTAAGATGATCAATTTCTCGTACTGAGGCGGCGCGCATGAGTTTCAACAGTTTCGCTTCCGCCGCGACCGATCCAGGGACGCTCGCCGCCTTGCTCGCCGCCGGCGCTTGCTTCGCCACGGTGATGACGATCGCCCAGCCGATGCTGCAGTCGCGCGGCTTTGACAACCGCTTGAAATCGGTTGCATCCAAACGCGAGGAACTCAAACGCAAGAACCGTGCGGCGCTTGCAGGCAAAGACACCAAGAGCGTCCGCCTCGAAGCCAAGGGCTTCATGAAGGATGTTGTCGACAAGTTTAATCTCTCCAAGCTGCTCGAAGACGAAAAGCTGAACGACAAACTCACGCAAGCCGGCTTGCGTGGGCCTGGACCGACTGCGACATTCTATTTCGCGCGTATGGCGACGCCGATCATTCTTGGCGTTCTGGCGTTTTTGTATGTGGTATTGTTGAAGCCTGAACTGGCCGGGAACATCAAATTGCTGGTGGTCGTCGGCGCCGTTGGGGTCGGGTACTATCTTCCTGGCGTTTGGCTCGCCAATCTGGCCACCAAGCGCCGCGATTCCATTATGCGTGCGTTTCCAGACTCGCTCGACATGCTGCTGATTTGCGTTGAAGCTGGCATGTCCATCGAAGCGGCGATGCAGCGTGTGGGGCAGGAAGTCGGCGCCTCATCGATCGAGCTTGCGGAAGAATTGGCGCTGACCATGGCCGAACTCGCTTATCTTCCGGATCGCCGTCAAGCGTATGAAAACCTCGCCAAGCGCACCAACCATCCAGGCGTTAAGGGCGTGGCGATGGCTTTGACTCAGGCCGAGCGTTACGGCACGCCGCTGGGTTCCGCGCTCCGGGTGATGGCGAAGGAAAACCGCGATATGCGGATGGCGAACGCCGAGAAAAAAGCCGCAGAATTGCCCGCCAAGCTGACCGTGCCAATGATTCTGTTCTTCCTGCCGGTTTTGATGGCGGTTATTATTGGCCCAGCGATCATCAAGATCTCGCGGATGCAGTAAACGAACGGCGTCACTATTCCGGCGCAGAAAAAGCGGACGCCAAAGATGGCGCCCGCTTTTATTCTATCGGCTAAAGAAGAGACGGCGCTAGGGCGCTTTATACCGGGCTGCACTAGCCCCCAGTCTTTAGACCCAAGCCGGTCTTCAAGGAATCCCAGCGTCGGCCGGACGTGTTCATCGCGCGCACAAAGGCGATGTTCTGCGCCGCGATTTCCGGCGGCAGATCGCGCTGCGCGGTCGCTTGCGCTTCGTCGTAGCGGCCTTGCATGGCGAGCACGATCGCGAGGTTTTGACGCACCTGCGCGTCAGCGTTCGGCGCATCTGCCGCTTGCGTCAACAGGGAAGATGCTTTGGCGAGGTCGCCGCTCAAAGCGGCGGATAGGCCCATATTGGAAAGGATCGTCGCGTCGTTTGGCTTCAACAGAAGTGCAGCGCCGTAGGCGGCTTGCGCTTCCGGGCGGCGGCCCATGGAATCGAACGCCACGCCGATCGCGGATGGGGCGCGCCAGTCTTTAGGGTCCAATTGCGCGGCGCGCTGCAGGGCGCCAATGGCTTGATCGGGCCGGCCGCTTTCGATCAATGCGCGGCCGAGCGTCAGCGTCAAATTCTTGTCCGAAGAATGATAGGACAAAGCTTGGGTCGCCACCTCGATGGCGCGGTCAGATTGGCCTATCTGACGCAGAATGTCCGCAAGTCTCTGGGCGGCTTCGGCGTCGCTTTGATTCTTGTTGAACTCCCCCGACCAAAACGCCGCTTGGCTCAACGGGTCCATGCTGGCGGCGCGGGCGCGCTCAGCCTTGCTGGCGGGCCTTTGGGTTTCGCTGCTTTCCGCCGCTTTTGGGTCAGATTTTTTCTTTGCATGCGCAGGGTCAACCGCTGCGCCGGCGAGCAGCGCAGATAAAGCGGCTAGGGTCAGGGTTCGCGCGCGCATGGCGATCTCCGTGGCGCCGGAGCCGCAGTCAAACTGCCGCGGCAAGCATCCGGCGCGAGCGAGATAAAACTCGTTGTCGCCGGTCAAGATTTGGTTAACCGTAAGTCTGCGGAATGCGCGTACGGATATGAGGGTTCTAAGCATTGAGTGATTTTTTCATCGTGGGCGATGCGCCAAGGGCGCGGCCAATCCAGGCGATCTTGGCGGCTGATTTTCAGACTTATTTGTCCGGCCGGCCCTCCCACATCGTGAAGCTGTGCGAAACGACGGATTTTCAGGCGCAAAAGGGCCGCGTCCTTTTGGTTCCAGCTTCTGACGGTTCGTTGGAGCGCGTATTATTCGGTCTGGGCGAAGGCCCCGAACCGATGATGATTTCCGGGCTCTCCGCTAGCTTGCCGAGCGGCGATTATTCGCTGTCGGGCCTCCCGCGCGACATGTCGCCGACCTTGGCGGCGATGGCTTGGGCCTTGGGCGCTTATAAATATACGCATTTCAAGAAAAACGAGCGCGTGCCGCCGCGCCTTTTGTTGATGGATGGCGCTGACGCCGCCGAAGCGCGGCGATTGCATGCCGCGACCGTGCTCGTGCGCGATCTCGTGAATACGCCGCCCAATCTGATGGGGCCGGAGGGCTTGGAAGCCGCCGCGCGGGCTGTGGCGGAGCGCTGTGGCGCATCGATTGAGGTCGTCTCGGGCGATGCGCTGTCGGAGGGCTATCCGCTGGTGGCGGCGGTTGGACGTGCGGCGGCGGAAGCGCCGCGCTATGTCGAGATTACCTGGGGTCATACCGACGCGCGCAGAGTGGCGCTGGTCGGCAAGGGCGTGACGTTCGACAGCGGCGGCCTGGATTTGAAATCCGCCTCCAATATGCGCCTGATGAAAAAAGACATGGGCGGCGCCGCGCATGCCTTGGGCGTGGCGCAATATCTTATGGATTCAGACGCGCCGATTCGTCTGAGCGTCCATATTCCGATTGTCGAGAACGCCGTCGGATCGGGCGCCTTGCGGCCCTCCGACGTCATCGGCTCGCGCGCTGGCGTCAGCGTGGAGATCGACGACACCGATGCGGAAGGCCGTTTGATTCTTGCGGATGCGCTGACGCGCGCATCCGAACTTGAACCTGAGCTGATCATCGATTTCGCCACGCTCACCGGCGCAGCGCGCGTGGCTGTGGGGCCTGAGATCGCGCCCTTCTTCGCCAATGAGGATCAACTCGCGCTCGACATCGAAGCGGCGGGCAAAGAGATGGCGGATCCTGTTTGGCGGCTGCCTCTTTGGGCGGGGTACGAATCTGATCTCGACTCCACCGTCGCGAACATCAAAAATCTGGGCGGGCCAATGGGGGGCGCGATCACTGCCGCCTTGTTCTTGAAGCGCTTCGTGAGGGCGCCCGCCTGGGCGCATTTCGACGTCTATTCCTGGAACGCCAAGGATCGGCCCGGCCGCCCCGCTGGAGGTGAAGCGCAGGGCTTGCGGGCTGTTGCGTGCATGATCCGTAAACGTTTTGGCTAAAGGCATGATCTCTCAAATCGTGTTTGAGGTGCGGCGCACGGCAAAATTCGTTTCGGGGAAGAAAAAAATTCTGAGTCCGATTCGGCGCTTACCTCGGTAGTTCACAATTTGAGAGAATCGGAGTCCACGCGCAGCTTGTCGATTCGCGCAAATCACCTGATTCTCGTTTCAGGCTAAAGAAATGGCTTTTGAGTTTCGCTGAAATCGCTCGTGAGCGAGGCGCGAATTCAAAGTCGAAGGCCTTAAAGGGACAAGGGCGCTCAATGAGCATTGAATTCAGCCGCCGGCAGGCGCTTGATCTGTGGCGTGATGTAACGGTCGCAAGCGTGCGAGGTGAAGAGCCGGATCTCACCGCCCGTCAACAAGCCGTCTTGATGTTGGTCTATTGCAATGTGGGCCCGCATACGGTGCGCGGTCTCTCTGAAGCGCTACGCATCGGCAAGCCGGCCGTCAGCCGCGCCTTGGATGCTTTGGAAAAGCTCAATCTGGCGCGCCGTCGCCGGGATGAGTCCGATTTGCGATCGGTGATGGTCGAGCGCACTATGCGCGGAACCGAATTCATGGCTGAATTGGCGGACCGAATTTCGGAGCGCGCGAAAGGTCTCAATTGAAGCCCGATTACGATCGCCGTTTAACGCCCGCACGCGGCGACATCGCCGCCGAGGGGTTGCGCGGTCGCATCGACGCCGAAGCCTATGTGCGCGGTGAACCGGCGCAGGTGGTCGCTGGAGCCATGGCCGTCCGCCGTGCGCCAGCCCACGATGCGATGCTGGAAACGCAAGCGCTCTTTGGCGACAATTTTACGGTTTATGAGCGCAAGGGCGAGTGGGCTTGGGGGCAGATGCTCTCTGACGGCTATGTCGGCTATGTCTCGCTGTCCGATCTCGCGGCGCCGCCTGTGGCGCCGACGCACCGCGTCAGTGCGCTGCGCACCTTCGTTTTTGCAGAGCCCGATCTGAAAAGCATGCCGCTATTGGCGCTCAGCATGAATTGCAAGATCAGTGCTGAGGAAGAGTCTGGCCGCTTCGTTTTGGCGACGCGGGCGGGTTGGATATTCAAAGGCCACTTGTCGGGGCTCGATGAATTCGCGGCGGATTGGGTTGCGGAAGCTGAGATGTTCACCGGAGCCCCCTATTTATGGGGCGGCAAAGTGAGCTTGGGCGCGGATTGCTCCGGCCTCATTCAAACCGCGCTGAATGCAGGCGGTTATGAATGTCCGCGCGACACCGATATGCAAGAAGATGCTGTCGGTGAGGCGATTGTGCCCGCGCGCGATTTTTCAAACCTGCAGCGTGGCGACATCGTGTTCTGGAAAGGCCATGTCGGCGTGATGATCGACGGCGAGCGTTTGCTGCACGCCAACGCTTTTCACATGGCCACCGCCATCGAGCCGCTGCGCGATGCGGTGGATCGCATATTGCCGGTCGCAGGCCCCATCACGACGGTGAAGCGCCTCTCCCCTCATCGCCTTTAGCGCGAAGCCTGCGGCGGGATCGCCCAGCCGGGAACTGCGGGTGATTGAAGGCGTTCTCTCTTAACCGCAATTGAGTGAGGAGGGGACCGATGTCTTCGTTTGGATTGTTTGCGATCGGCTATGTTGTGCTTTTGGCGGGTCTCGGATACGCCGCGTATCTTTTTAACGTGCCGCAGCAATGGATCATTGTGGGCGGTCTAGTTATGCTCGGACTGGGCGTCATGAAGGCCGTGTCGAAAACCAAGGTGCGCGATACGAAGTGACGCCCTGCAAGGGGCTGCAATGTCTTTCCAAGCCTATATTGAGAACATCAAAGCCAAAACTGTACTATCGTCCGCCCACTTCAAAAAGACCGCGGGAGCAAAAGGGCTCTTGGCGAAGGGCGGCGCGCTCAAGCCTGATGTGAAAGCCCGGCAGATCGTCCAATGGCTGAAAGAGGATTACGGCTTTCGTCATGGCCACGCGATGGCGATTTACGCGACCTTTAAAGGCAAGACCGAATAGATGCCCTCGAGATACCAATGAATTGAAAGGCTTGTGACGCAGCGAGCAGATTTCTCGCCGTTTCTCTATTTCTGCGCTGGAGTAAATAATGCAGTCGCCTTATTTATGGCGGCATGCTCAGCGCCGCCGCCCCGAAGCTTGATGGTATGATCTTGGTCCCAGGCGGGCGTTTCGCCATGGGCAGCGACACTTTCTATCCCGAGGAAGCGCCGGTGCGCGCCGCCGAGGTCGCGCCCTTCCTGATGGACCGGCATCTTGTGACCAATCGTGACTTTGGACGTTTCGTCGCGGAAACCGGCTATGTGACGCTGGCCGAGCGCGCGCCCGATCCGGCGCTCTATCCTGGCATCCTCCCCGAACGCATGGTGCCGGGCTCTATCGTGTTCGTTCAGCCTGCAAAAGACGATAAGCCCTTCGGCCCTGAGACCTGGTGGAATTTTAAGCTTGGCGCGCATTGGCGCTCGCCATACGGCTCCGATAGTGGCGTCACGATTCCAGACGATCACCCGGTGGTGCAAATCGCGTTCGAGGACGCGGCCGCGTACGCGCACTGGGCAGGTAAGCGTCTCCCCACAGAAGAAGAAACCGAGTTCGCCGCGCGCGGCGGCTTCGAGGGCATGGACTATGCTTGGGGCAAGGCCTTGGCGCCTGACGGCGTTGAGATGGCCAATATCTGGCTGCGCGGCTTTCCGTATGAGCGCAATCGCCCGGGGCCGCCTTACACGAGTCCGGTTGGGTCGTATCCGCCGAACGCCTACGGATTGTTCGACATGATCGGAAACGTTTGGGAATGGACTAGCTCCGACGCCGACGCGGCGCCGGGCCCGAAATCTTGCTGCGGCGCCGACGTAAAAAGCCTTGCGCCGTCGCACCGGAAAATTCTCAAGGGCGGCTCGCATTTGTGCGCGCCGAATTATTGCCGTCGCTATCGTCCCGCCGCGATCTGGCCTCAGCCCATCGACACGTCCACCACGCATGTCGGTTTCCGCTGCGCAAAATCTATCGAGACCCAACCATGAGTACGCCGCGCTCCAGGACTGATCCGCGGCGCGCGGCGACGCGTTTGGCCTTGATCGAAATGGCGGAGCTGCTCTTCGCAGAGTTCGGCGTCGAGGGAGTCTCCACGCGGCAGATCGGCGCCGCCATCGGTTCCAGCAACACCAATGTCGTAGCCTATCATTTTGGAAGCAAGGACGCGCTGATCATTGAAGTGATCCGCCATCGCGTTCCAGCGCTGGAGGCGCGGCGCAGCGAGCTATTGGCGGCGGCGCGGCGAATAGAAGCCAGGCCCAGCATGGGCGCGTTGCTTGACGCGCTGGTGCGGCCGTTCTTTGAACAGACCAATGATGAGGGCCGGCGCACCTATGCCAGTTTCTTGGCTGGCCTCTCCCGTTCAGGACGGTGGGACATCCGCAATAGTCTTGATTCCGACTATCCAATCACCCGTGAATTAAACGAGCTAATCGCCGAATCGCTACCGCAAAGTGTGCGCGCCTTCGCTGGGGAGCGCATCTTCATCGCGCTGTCCATGACGTTCGCGACCTTGCAAATCATCGATCTGGTCCCGCGTCCACCAGACGAGGCCGCTGCGATTTTCGCCGATGCGCTCGCTATGGCCGAAGCTGCGCTCAAGACGCCGGGCGGCGAGAACCAAGACTAAAAGTTCTAAAAGCAAAGAAAGGGAGGACGAAATGCAGAAAATCATCTTGACGTCGCTGGTCGCGCTCGCGACGGCGTTCGCGCCGCTGCCGTTCAATTGGACGCAGGTCCAGGCCGCGCCCGCGGAAAAGGTGCAGGCGCCGGTCGAACAATCGCGGCCCAATGTGCTGATGTGGATGATGGACGATGTGGGCTTCGCGCAGATCGCAAGCTTTGGCGGTTTGATCGCCACGCCGAATATCGATCGCATCGCCAATATGGGCTTGCGCTATACGAACTATCACACAGCGCCTATTTGCTCGGCCAGTCGCGCCGCGATGCTCGCGGGGCGCAACCCGCACAGCGTGAATATGGGCGGCCACGCTTTGGCTGTACGCCCCATGCCAGGTTATACTGGTGTGATCGACCCGCAAGACGGCTCCATCGCCGCCAATATGAAGCAGGCGGGCTATCTCACGCTCGCCCTCGGCAAATGGGATCATTTGCCATCGAATCAAATGAGTTTGGCGGGACCCTTTAATCAATGGCCCATGGGGCAGGGCTTCGATCGCTTTTATGGTTTTCTAGGCGCGGATACGAATAATTTTGATCCGGTATTGATCCAAAACACCGCCAGCGTGCCGCGTCCAACCGGCCCAGATTATCATCTCGACAGGGACCTTTCGAACCAAGCCATTGCGATGATCCAATCGCGCGCGGGCGCGTCAAGCCGCGCCCCCTTCTTGATGTATTACTCCACCGGCACCGCGCACGCACCGCACCACGCGCCTCAGGAATGGCTAGATCGGTACAAGGGCAAGTTCGACATGGGCTGGGACAAGGCTCGTGAGACGATTCTGAAGCGCCAGATTGCGCGCGGCATTTTGCCGGCCTCCACCAAACTCGCGCCGATGCCCGAAGGCCTCCCTGCGTGGAATTCGCTGAACGCCGAACAAAAGCGGCTCTATGCGCGTCAAATGGAGGCCTTCGCCGCGGCCTTGAGCCATGCCGATGAGCAATTCGGGCGCGTACTGAATGCGCTGGAGGCCTCAGGCGAACTCGACAATACGATTGTGGTTGTCACGTCCGACAATGGCGCCAGCGCGGAAGGCGGCCCCTCCGGCTCCTTCAATGAAATGCGCACGCTGAATGGCCGCCCGGCGACAGACGCCGAGAACATGCGCTTCATCGATCAATGGGGCGGGCCGGAAACCTTTCCGCATTACGCGGTCGGCTGGACCGTCGCCGGCGATACGCCGCTGCGCTATTACAAGCAAACCGCGCATGAAGGCGGCATTCGTGTGCCGCTGGTGATTGCCTGGCCGAAAGGCATCAAGGCGCGCGGCGAAATGCGGGGCCAATATGTGCATGTCACCGATGTCGCGCCGACCTTGATGGACTTGGCGAACGTGCCTCTGGCCGAAATCGTTAACAATGTGAAGCAGGCGCCGATGGAAGGGACCAGCTTCAAATACTCGCTCGCGAATAAGAAGGCGCCGGACCAAAAGACTGCACAGTATACGGAGCTATGGGGCAACAAGGCGCTATGGTCGAAGAATTGGTCGATCAACACGACGAACCGCACGAAGCCATGGGACGTCATGGTCGATAAACCCGTCGATCAGGCGTGGGAATTATACGATCTCGCCAAAGATCCAGGCCAGACTACTGACCTCGCCGCGCAATATCCCGAGAAGGTGAAAGAACTCGATGCGCTGTTTGAGGAGCAGGCAAAGAAATACGACGTGTATCCGATCGAAAATGCTGCGGCGAATGGCAAATATACTGCGCTTAGGTATAGGAACGAGTTTGTAAATCGCGGTGGAAAGTGGGAGTTTGAAGGACCCGTTGCGCATATCGCGCCCTTCGCAGCGCCGCCGATGACGTCCATGCCGTTCAAAGTGACCGCGAACCTGAATCTCTCCACTGGCAAAGAGACGGGGCCAATCTATGTGGTTGGCGGGGCCCATGGCGGCATGGCGCTCTATTTGAAAGACGGCGTACTTAAGTTTGTGCTGCGCGATCTTGCAGGCGATGCAGTGTCGCTCTCAGCGGACAAACCCTTACAGAAGGGAGACAATACGCTGGAACTGAACATGCCGCGCAAGCCGGGCATGGTCATGTCCATGCAGGATGTGGTGGTGACGATTAAGGCGAACGGACAGACTCTGGCCGAAAAGTCGCTGCGGTCGGAATTGCCAATTCTGTACGACATTTCCGAGCCGTTTGACGTTGGCTTGGATTCCGGCAGCCCAGTGTCCACGGACTATCCGCAAAACGCGCCATTCCCCGGCACGCTGCGCAATGTGGTGTTCGACTTCAATCCGCCGGCGCCGGCCAAAGCGGCGGCGAAATAAGAAAACGGAAACGGAAGCGGCGCTCCATCTGGAGCGCCGTTTTTATTTCAACGAAAGCTGCATGTACACCACATCCAGCCGCCGTCCGAATTTCTCACCGACATCGGTGATGACGCCGACGTGACGGAATCCCAATTTCTTATGCAGCGCAATCGAGGCGGCGTTGGCGGAATCCCCGATCAGCGCGATGATTTCACGTGCACCCGCTTGTTTGCAGAGCGGCAATAGCGCCTGCATCAAGGCCGTGCCCAGGCCCTGACCCTGTACATCGCTGGCCAGATAGAGCGAATTCTCGAACGTATGAGCATAAGCCGCGCGGAGATGAAACAAACTCGCGTAAGCATAACCAAGCAATCGCCCATCAGCAGCCTCCGCCACGATCCATGGATGCCCGCGATCCAGAACATTTTTCATGCGCCGCTCAATTTCGGCGCAATCCGGCGGCTGAATTTCAAACGAGGCCGTGCCGGTCAGCACATGCGCGGCATATAAAACAGAAACGGCCGGCGCGTCGGTAAGAACGGCCGGCCGAATCTTCATTTCGCTGTCCCGCCGCTTATTGGCAGGCCAAGCATTCTTCGTAATCGGTGGGTTTGGTTTCGACTTCAATCTTCGCGATCTTATCGGCGGCGCCGGCATAAGACGCACGCTGCGTGGATTTCGAGCGGAGATAATAGAGCGACTTCACGCCGCGCTCCCACGCCATCCAATGCAGCATGTGCAGATCCCACTTCTCGACATCTGCAGGGATGAAGATGTTTAAGGACTGCGATTGGCAGATATAGGGTGTGCGGTCGCCCGCCAATTCGATCAACCAGCGTTGGTCGAGTTCGAACGCAGTTTTGAAAATGCCTTTTTCTTCTTCGGTCAGTTCTTCGAGGTGCTGAACGGAGCCTTCGTTTTCGAGGATCGACCCCCAAATCACGGTGTTGTTGAGCCCCTTCTCATCGAGGAGCTTTTCGAGGAATGGGTTCTTCACGGTGTAGGAGCCGGACAGCGTCTTGTGCGTATAGATATTGGCCGGGATTGGTTCGATGCCCGCCGACGTGCCGCCACAGATGATTGAAATCGACGCCGTCGGCGCAATCGCGATCTTGTGCGAGAAGCGCGCCTTCACACCATGTTCGGCGGCGTCGGGGCAGGGCCCGCGCTCTTCGGCCAGCTTCACCGAAGCGGCGTCCGCCTTTTTGCGAATGTTCTTGAAGATGTTCATGTTCCAAGATTTCGCGGCGGCAGATTCGAACGGCACGCCTTGCATTTGGAGGAAGGAATGGAAGCCCATGACGCCCAGGCCGACCGAACGTTCGCGATAAGCGGCATAGCGGGCGCGATCCATTTCGTCCGGTGCGCGATCGATGAAGTCCTGCAATACATTGTCGAGGAAACGCATGATGTCCTCGATGAATTGCGGCTCGTCCTTCCACTCCAGATACTTTTCAGCATTCACGGAGGAGAGGCAGCACACGGCGGTGCGGTCGCGGCCCAGATGGTCGATGCCGGTCGCCAGCATGATTTCGGCGCAGAGATTCGATTGGCGAACCTTCAGGCCTGATTTGCGCTGGTGCGCCGCCAATTGCTTGTTCACCGTGTCGGAGAAAATCAGATACGGCTCGCCGGTTTGCAGGCGCAGATCCAAGATTTTCTGCCATAGCTTGCGGGCCGAAACCTTCTTCAGCACGTCGCCGGATTTCGGCGACAGCAATTCGAAGTCCGTATCGTCGCGCACGGCTTCCATGAAGGCGTCGGTGATGTTGATGCCGTGATGGAGGTTCAGCGATTTGCGGTTGAAGTCGCCCGATGGCTTTCGGATTTCCAGGAATTCTTCGATTTCCGGGTGGAAGATGTCGAGATAACAGGCGGCCGAACCGCGGCGCAGCGACCCTTGGCTGATCGCCAGCGTCAGCGAATCCATCACGCGGATGAAAGGGATAATGCCGGAGGTGTGGCCGTTCTGGCCGACCTTTTCGCCGATCGAGCGGACCGAACCCCAATAAGTGCCGAGGCCGCCGCCATTGCTGGCCAGCCAGACATTCTCGTTCCAGATTCCGACAATGCCTTCGAGGCTGTCATCGACGGAGTTCAAGAAGCAGGAGATCGGCAATCCGCGCTCCGCGCCGCCATTCGACAGAACCGGGGTCGAGGGCATGAACCAAAGCCGGGACACATAATCATAAATGCGCTGGGCGTGTTCGATGTCGTCGGAATAGGCGTTGGCGACGCGGGCGAAGAGATCCTGATAAGTCTCGCCTGGCAGCAAATAACGGTCGTCCAGGGTGTCCTTGCCGAAATCGGTCAAAAGAGCATCGCGGGATGGATCTGTGATGACTTTATCGACGACTTTGAGGGATGGACCTTTGGGCTTGCCGCGTTCCCCACGCGGGCCAAGTGGGCCAAATTCTTCATTGGTCGCGGGCGTCGCCGATAAAAGGGCTTCGTTCCGGTACATGACGCATTCCACTCCGCTTTTAAGCCCTCGGTCCAGCTCTCAAAGAGGGACTGAGTCGGCTACCCCATACAATGCCTTCAGGCGGTTCCTGCCCATCTCGAGGGGCCTGCGCGCCATTCACTATTCATCTAGGTGTCGTACTGATTGGCTACACACCATCTAGATATAGTGTGCCAGAGGTAGCGGCGCACGCAATAGGCGACTCACCCCGGACTGTTGATTTCACCCCCCCAAAGGTTAACGCGGGGTCACCAAGTTTTGGTTCGGCAACGAAACATTAACCATGAAGAGGCCTTGCCGTCCTTGGGGTGTAGCGGGTTACCAACAGGTCTGGACAGGGTTTCCCCTGCCAATTTTCGGCCTTAATTCGCCTCATTCGAAAGTGCGGAAAAAAGGGAATCTTAGGACGCCCGGTTGAGAATGGTCCGGTGGCCCAAAGGGTTGTTGGACATGTTCGAGCTCACGCAGGAGTTTCTGCAGCGCCTCCAGACGGGCGTCATCGCGCCGGTTTATCTGTTCCTGGCGAATGCCGACGTGCGTTTTTACTGGGCCTATCTGGCGGCTGTTCCCGTGATTCTCTTGATCATGAAGCTGCGCGGCGGCGCGGCGGCCGAGACCGTCGCTAAGGTTTTCGCGAAAGAAACCTGGCTGTCCGACAGCGCGCGGATCGATGTGTGGCTCTTTGTGCTCAATCTGCTCCTGCAATTTACGCTATTGGCGGGGATGTTCTTGAACGTCGCCGCCGTGGCGAGTGCGACCGCTTTATTGTTGAAAGGCGCGGGCCTGCCGCATTTGTTGTCGTATTTCGGGTGGGGCGCCATGGCCGGTCTGACGGTCGCGGCATTTATCGCGGCCGATTTCGGCAAATTCATTGTGCATTATTGGGCGCATCGCATTCCGGCTTTGTGGGAGTTCCATAAGGTGCACCACGCGGCAGAAGTGCTGAACCCGTTCACGGCGGAGCGCTTTCACCCGGTGGAGCAGATTTTCGACTCGCTCGTCATCGGTCTTTTATTGGGCGTCACGAATGGCGTGTTCATCGCTTTGGCGGGGCCGGGGCTCGATCCGTTCCAGATTGCGGGCGCGAATGTGCTCTGGGTGGTCGCCAATATCGCAGGCGGTCCGCTCCGTCATATGCCGGCCTGGTTCTCGTACGGCCCGAAGGTCGAAGCCTGGATTCTGAGCCCGGCGCAGCACCAGATCCACCATTCGGAAGACGAGCGCCATTTCGACAAGAATTTGGGCTCGACCCTAGCGCTTTGGGACCGGCTGTTCGGCACACTCTATGTGACGCGCGGCGTTGAGAACATCCGCTACGGCCTCGGCGCGGAATCGGCGGAATTTAGAACTGTGGCGGCGAATTACTGGCGGCCGATTGCGGCGGTGGCGACGCTCTTGGCGCGCCGTCCTGCGGCAAACCGTGCGACTGCTTAGCCCTTCACATCCGGAAACGCTGCGGCCACTTCACCCAGCCACACACCCAAAGCGGCGCGGCCTTTCTCACCGAAGGGTGTGATTCCGGTGCGCACAATCACGATGTCCTTGGACGGGATCATTACGATCACCGCGCCGCGATCGCCGCCTGCTGCGAATGCGTCGTCCGGCAGATTAGCCACCAGCGCGTCCGGCTTGTCCTTGGCTTTGATCCAGAACCCGGCGCCATAGGACTCGCCGCCTTTGGCGCTCGACGGCGTGCGCATGAACTGAAGCCAGCCGTCCGGCAACAGGCGTTCGCCGTTCCAGATTCCATCGCGCAGGCACAATTCGCCAAAGGCGGCCATATCGCGCGCGCTCATCCAGACCAGACTGGAATAATAATTTCCGGATTTGTCGAATTGGGGCGACGCCGTGCTCATTCCGAGCTTGTCAAAGAAGTCGTCGCTGAGGAATTTACGCCACGCATAGGTGCGCAGACCATCCGACGCAGTCAGCGGGGGCAGACGGCGCTGCACCGCGCTCGCCAGCATGACGCTGCCGCCGGTGGAATAGTTGAACGTCGTGCCGGGTTCCGTGCGCGTTTTAGCGGCGGTCGCGAAGGTCATGATATTGGCTTGGCCTGCGCCAAACAGCATCTTCTCCGCGTCAGATCCGGCTTCGTTGCCCAAATTGCGCTCGCGCCATTTCAGGCCGGCGTTCATCTGCAGGAGATGACGGATGGTGATCTTTTCCCGACCGTCGGCTGCGATGGTCCATTCGGTGAGGCCGGTGGGTTCGTCCACGCTCTTCAGCGCGCCTGTTTGAACGGCGCGACCCGCGAGCGCGGCGGTGAGGCTGCCGCCGATATTCCAGGAATTAAAGCGTGTATCGGCGTCATAGCCCTGAGCGAAACGCTCCAGCACACGCGCGCCTTTGTGCATGACGATCAAGCTTTGCGTGGCGCCCAGATCGCCTTTCGGCGCGGCGAACGCCTTCAACGCCCCATCGAGCTTGGCTTGATCGACATTCGCGGGCAGCGGGCCAAGAGGAAGGCTCTGCGTTTTTGCAGCAGTCGCTCGCGGGGAGAGGGGCGCAGCGTTGGCAAATGGCGCGCCTAAAGCGGCAAGGGCCAAAGCGGAGAGAAACCAAGGCCTGAGTCTGACAGGAAAAAGCATGAGCACCCAAAACGGCTTACAATTCGGCGCGATCATAGGCTAACTTATACCTAGAGCGAAGCCCGCACTCCTTAAGCCCTTCGGATTCCATGATCTTTAAAGTCAAACCGGTTGCAGAAATCGCCGCCGCGGCGCGCGCCCAATATGCCGCGGGCGAGAAGAGGCCGAATTTTCTCCTGAAGTCTTTCACCTTCAGGCTCATGCTTGCCCTCATCGCGCTGTTTGTTGTGGGCTTGATCGCCGTTCAATTCGTCGCCGCCGAGGCGCGGGTGCGGACAGGTCAGGTGGCCATGCAATTGTGCGCGTGTATTTATGTCGCGAACCGCGATTATGAATCTTGCATGCCCGAAGTCGCGCCGGTGTCCAAGAACATGCGTATCACCTTTGGCCGCGAAGCGGCGGAGGCGCGCTATTTCGGCCTGGCCACCGGTGTGGCGCAGCTTGAGCCCGGCTATGGCTGTCATATGAAAAAGCCGTCGGGCTTGGTGCAGCGGGCGCTTGGGCAATAGAGCGCGCGGCGTGATCCCTAGCGACCCTTCCGGCCAAAACGGCCTGCTGGTCATTGGCGGCTCGAGCTTGATCGGCGCCCGCCTGCGTGAGGTCGCCAATTGCTTTCCTGGCCCCGTGCACTTTACCGGCCGCACGCGGCTTGGCGACGGCGATCTGTCGCTCGACGCGGACAAGCCCGAAGACTTCGCACCGGATTTTCAATTCGAAGGCGTCATCGTCTGCACGCCTATCTGGCTGGTCAGCGATGAGCTTTTGGAGCGCCTGTTTTCATTGGGCATGAACCGGGTGGTGGCGTTCTCCTCCACCAGTGTGCTCACCAAAACCCAATCGGGCGATTCCTATGAACAGGCGGTGGTTTCCAAGCTGGCGGCGGGGGAGCAGCGGATCGAGGAATTTTGCACCCAGGCTGGCATCGCCTGGACGATCCTGCGCCCGACTTTGATCTATGACGAAGGCCGCGATCAGAACGTGACCCAGATCATGCGCACGATCCAGCGGCTGGGCTTCTTCCCGATCGCCGGAAAGGCGGACGGACGCCGCCGCCCTGTCCACGCTCGAGAATTGGCGGCTGCCGCATTACAGGCGGTGCAGGTCCCTAATGCGGCGAACAAGGCTTACAATCTCAGCGGCGGCGAAGTGCTGACCTATCGCGACATGGTGGCGCGCATCTTTCGGGCTATGGGGCGCACGCCCGTGATTGTGCCCGTTCCGTTGATGGCGTGGCGCATCGGATTTGCGGCGCTGAGCGTGATCCGCAAAGGCGGGAAGGAGTCCGCAAATGTTGAGATGGCGCTGCGGATGTCCCAGCACATGGACTTCAGCAACGACGAGGCGGCGCGCGATTTTGGCTATGCGCCGGGGCCATTCAACCCGCGCTTCGATGGCGCGCATTCGCCCTAGAGCATCATCTGATCAATCGACTCCAGATTGATCGGTAAATCATACTCTACACGTTTGATTGCGAGCCTTTCTTATCCGATCGACCTGAGCCTGTTCGATCGGGAAAGGCTCTAGGGCTCGTGATCGTCCGGCTTCACTGTCCTGTCTTTGAAGTCCTTGACTTTATGAGGTTTTCCAGCCTTATCGTAGGTCGTCCATGCGCCTACTTGCTCGCCGTTTTCAAACCGGCCCGAGCGCAATTTGGTGCCGTCCTTGCGGTACCATTCCCAGAACCCATGCTGGACCTTGCCCCGCATCAGGCCTCTGGCCCACACAGTCCCATCTTTGCGGAAGAGTGTATGTTCGCGGGGGGATGCCGTCATATCAGCCTCCGGAATGCGAATCCGTAGACTGATTTTGTCCGCAAAATTATGCGTTTTGCAATGCTCAAAACAAGACGGCCGGCGCTCCGCTTAGGAACGCCGGCCGTCTTTAAGCCGTCTCTGGATAGTCCGGGACTATTTCAGAGCCGGTTCAAGGGTTTTGCAGGCTTCCAGCAAGCCTTGGACGGCCGCCACAGACTTCGCGAACATCGCTTTTTCGCCGGCGTCCATCGGGAATTCGACGATCTTCTCGACGCCACCTTTGCCGATCACGGCGGGCACGCCGACATAAAGATCGCTGATGCCGTATTGACCGGTCAGGTTCGCGGCGACGGGAAGAACGCGCTTCTTGTCCTTCAGATAGGATTTCGCCATCGCGATTGCGGACTCAGCCGGCGCATAAAAGGCCGATCCGGTTTCCAGCAATGCGACGATTTCGCCGCCGCCTTTGCGGGTGCGTTCGACCATCGCGTCCAGTTCGGCTTGGGTGAACATGCCGGCGGTGACGCATTCCGGCAAAGGCAGGCCGCCCACGGTGGAGTAACGCACCATCGGCACCATATCGTCGCCGTGGCCACCCAGCGTCCAGGCCTTCACGTCTTCTTGCGACACGCCTGTCTTTTCAGCGAGGAAGTAAGCAAAGCGGGCGGAGTCCAAAACGCCGGCCATGCCGACGACATGCGACGCTGGCAGGCCCGAGAACTTTTGCAGCGCCCACACCATCGCGTCGAGCGGGTTGGTGATGCAGATCACGAAGGCTTTCGGGGCGTGCGTCTTGATGGCTTCGCCGACCGACTTCATGACGCCCAGATTGATGCCGATCAGGTCGTCGCGGCTCATGCCCGGCTTACGTGGCACGCCGGCGGTGACGATGATGACGTCCGCGTCCGCAATGGCTTGATATTCGTCGAGCGACGCGCCCGACATGGCTGAATCCTTACCATAGACCGAGGCGGCTTCGGCAATGTCCAGGCCCTTGCCCTTGGCGATGCCGCCCTTCATGTCGACCAGGACCACGTCGCCCAATTCCTCGCGCGAACAGATATGGGCCAGGGTGCCGCCGATCATACCAGCGCCGACAAGGGCGATTTTCGCACGAGCCATCAGGGAGTCTCCTTTTTCGGACGTATTGGGACAAAGGGAAATTTGAGGGGCGGTCTAGCCAACCCAGGCCCTTTGCGCAATGCGGCAATCGAGGGTTTTCGGCTGGTTTGGAGGCCTTGCGGGATGACGATCCCGCTCTAGCGGCGCGTTAAGGCTTTCAGGCCATCACACGCACTCATAAACCGCTGCGACCAACCGCGCCCATCTGTCATCACCCACAAGCGCGGGGCTCATACGATTCATCACATAAGCGCAAGACAGCCGCTGATCAGGATCGGCCATGCCGACCGATCCGCCCCAGCCGCCATGGCCGAGCGCATTGGGGTTCGGACCGAGCAAGCCGTGATTGTTGCGCATGATCCCGGCGCACCAATGCACGTCCCAGGGCAGCACCAATTCCGGACCCTCAATGCGCACGCGGGTGAGGGCGTCAAACACTGCCCGTGAGACGATTTGCGCGCCGCGCAGGGCCCCGCCATTGGCGTATACGGAATAGAGCGTCGCGATAGCCTCCGCCGTGCCGTGACCGTTGGCGGCGGGATATTCCAGCGCACGCCATTGCGGCGTTTCCGCGCGTGGCCCACCCCAGCGGCTCATGAAAACGGCGCGCTTGAGATCGGTGAGCGCGCCGAGGTCGCCAGGCGCCGACGGCAGTTTCAACGCCGCTATTCGATCGATCTCGGACAGCGCATGGCCAATGCGAAAATCGATCCCGAGCGGGTCACAAACATCCTCCGCGAGCTGCACGCCAAGCGTTCGTCCGCGGCCGTCGGCGCGGCGCGCCGGCTCGGCGGTGAGCGGGCTGAAAGTCATGGCGTGATAGCCCGACGCCGTCCCCGGCGCCCAGATCGGTGGTAGGCTCGCAAGCTTGGCGGCGAGCGCGTCCGGTTCGCCCCACAGCGCCGGATCGATGGGCTCCACAAAGGCGGCGAGCCCGGCTTGGTGCGACATCGCTTGCCCAAGCGTAATCGCGCTTTTACCGTTCGCCGCAAATTCCGGCCAGATGTCGGCCAGCGGGCGCTCGTAATCCAACAGGCCTTGATCGACGAGGCGTGCGATCATCAAGGCCGCGATGGGCTTGGTGGTGGAAAATACGGGCACGATAGTTTGCGCGTCCCAGGGTTTGGTTTTTGACTTATCGGCCCAGCCGCCGTGCAGATGCACTAAGGTCTCGCCTTGGATAGTGACGGCGAAGGCGGCGCCGATCTCCAGGTCCGCTGCAAAGTTTGCAGCGAAGGCGGCGCGCACGGGCTCGAAGCCCGCAGAGCAAAAGCCTCTGATTTCAGTGCCGCTCATGTCGCGTCTCCTGTAGATCGTCCTATGACGCTTTAGGCGCTCCGGCGCGAGCGGCCAAGCGCAGCATGGCGGCGCCGGCCTCAAAAAATCTATCTGGCGTTGCCGGTGCTCTTGCCGTGCGGGAATCTCGCGGCATAGAAAGTTTCAATGCCGAGCGTTTCCTAACGCGGGCGCGACAGGAGTTGTCCATGAGCGATCATCCGCGCCCTCGCCGCAGCGTGCTTTATATGCCTGGCGCCAATGCGCGCGCGTTGGAAAAGGCGCGCACGCTGACAGCGGACACGCTTATCTTCGACCTTGAGGATTCCGTAGCGCCGGACGCTAAGGCGGCGGCGCGGGACACTGTGGTCGCGGCGGTGGCGCAAGGCGGGTATGGCCAACGCGAGATTATCATTCGCATCAACGCCCTTTCTTCCCCTTGGGGCGCCAGCGATTTGATTGCCGCGGTAAAGGCAAAGCCGTCGGGCATCCTGGCCCCCAAGATCAACGCGCCGGGCGACCTCGATAGGCTCAATGCGATGCTCGACGATTATGACGCGCCGGTGGATTTCGGCCTCTGGGCCATGATCGAAACGCCGATGGCGATCCTCAACATTCGCGACATCGCCTTGGCGGCGCAGGATACGCGGCTTTCCGGTTTTGTGATGGGTTTGAACGATCTGGCGAAAGAGCAGCGTGCGACTGCCGGTCTGCGCCGCGAGGCGTTCCTCACGGCTTTGTCGATGTCCGCAATGGCGGCGCGCGCGTACAATCTGGCGCTGATCGACGGGGTCTATAACGACATCAGCGATCTGGAAGGCTTTGAGATTGAGTGCGCGCAAGGCCTGAGCTTGGGCTTTGAAGGCAAAACCTTGATCCATCCTTCGCAAATCGACACATGCAATCGAATCTTCGCGCCATCGGAAGATGAGATCACCGCCGCCCACGCTGTCGTGACGGCCTTCGCCGATCCGGCGAATGCAGGGCTCGGGGTCATCAGGGTCAATGGCAAGATGACGGAGCTGCTGCACTTGGAGCAAGCCAAGCGCGCGCTTGCGGTGGCCGATGCAATCGCGGCCCTAAGGGTCAGCTAATTCCAGGGGGCATTTTCGAGCCTCGCCTGAACCCTTTGTTCAATAGGCATTCAGCCTCCGTGGCGGAAGGGAAGGCTGCTGAAGACGTTGTGGCGTCAATTGAAAGGGGGCTGATCGAATGAAGAAGATGTTGCTGGTGATGTGCGCATTGAGCGCGTCGGTCGCGCTGGCCGAGCCAGCCTTCGCGCGCAAGAAGCGCCATTTGGAAGGCGTCGCCAAAGGTTCTCATGGACACGAGCGCAAGATCACGCGGGACGTGGAAGGCGGCGATGGGGTGCGCACGACGCGCACCAGCGTCAAGGGCGAGAATGGCCGCTCGGTTACGCAGGACAAGAACCTCAATATCGACCGTGAGGCCGGTCTGGCTGAGCGTTCAAAAACTCTCACAAGTCCCTACGGCGATACGCGCACCGTGGACGTCACCGCGACCAAAACCGACGATGGTCAAGACGATCTCTACCGTGAGGTTGCGGGGTTCAACGGCGACACGCGCACAAAGACCGGTTCTGGAACATTTAAGAAAACCGGCAATGGCTAAAACGCATTCGCCGCGCTCAGCGGTCCAAAGGGTGCGACCACGTTCGATCGTAGCGCCGAGCGCGAGGATGGCGTGCGTTCGGTGACCGGCGCGGCGAAGGGCCCTGGCGGTGCAGTGCGCACGGTCGACCGCGAACACCATTACAAAGAAGGAACTTATGATTCGACGCGGATGCTGACGGGGCCGGACGGAAAAACCCGTACGGTTGACAAAGACGCTGCACGCGACGGAAATACAATCGCGGGTTCGAAGACGGTGACCGGGCCTGAGGGCAATACCCGAACCACGACCTTCAGCGGCGCGGCGTCCAACGGCAATTAAGACGCACGCTGATTGAAACTTTAGTGCTGCGCGTATTCGGCGCTGTCGATCGCGCGAACGAGATTGCTCTCCAGACGCGCGATGCGCCGCAAATCGCCGGTCAGGTTTTTACCCGCGCGTTGCGAGAGCTCCACTTTTTGGCGCACAGGGCGCTCCGATAGGAAGCCTTCGCGCACCATGCGGCGCGACCAATAATTCTCACTGAGTTCATGCTCGGCCAAGGCATAGCCGAACTTCACGAGATCCTCGCAGGCGTATTTCTTGCCCTCGCGCACCAAAGCGTCTTTGGAGCCGCTGATCGTACGACCGAACGCTGAGTCGTAATCAGCACTGGTGGAAATCCAATTCGGCTGCAGCTCGCCCAGATGCCATCCCGAGCGTCCGAGATCGCGCGCCGGCATGAAATCCAGATAGGTTGCGGCCAAAACCGTCACGGTCATATCGTCTGGGCGGCGATTGGTATAGGAGAAGTCCGGCCAGAGCTTGCCGTTCGCGGCGTTGGCCTTTGAATATTGCCGTACGGCTGAGCGGAATTGGCCGAGCTCATTTTTATTGCAAAGCGTCTCTTGGGGCGACATTGCATCGTACTTACTGATTTTCTCGCGGGTGTCTTGAAGGTTTGGCTTACCGCAAGCGCTCAGCAAAGCCATGGCGCCAACAACCAGCGCGATCTGGGCCTTTCCAACAATGATGGACACAGATTTTCTCCAGCCGCGAAAGAAACTGCGTTGACTTTAAGTTCCCGCACACCCCGCCGCCATTCGTTCAAGAGGTGCTGGCCGTTCGGCTTAAGACTGCGCGGAATGGGGCGCTGCGCGTGAGTACACCACCGGAATACGCACTCCAGAAGGCGGCGCGGACGAAGCTGATCTGGGGATATGCAGCAGCGGCCTCGGGTGCAGCCTTGTTTGCAAGCAAGGCGATTTTCATTAAGCTCGCATATCGCGAAGGCGTCGACGCCGAAACGCTGCTGGCGTTGCGCATGATCATTGCGGCGCCGATTTACGCAGCGGCAGGCTGGTGGGCCTGGAGGCGTCTCTCCACGAACCAGCCGCTGCGAGAATGGGGCATGGCCGCGTTTGTCGGCATTCTCGGCTATTGCATCGCATCGCTACTTGATTTCTGGGGGCTGGAATACATCTCCGCCAATCTGGAGCGGGTGATTTTACTGACCTATCCGATGGCCGTGATTTTTTTGGGCGCGCTCTTTTTTCGGATGCCGCTTCGCGGTTACGCAGTGTTCTCAGCGCTTCTGTCTTATGCGGGTATTTTGATCCTCCTTGCCTTCGGCGCCGAAGCGCATCTGGGTGGATCGAACGTGATGATTGGGGCCGCATTGGTGTTTGCGGCGGGCGCCACCTACGCGTTTTACCAATTACTGGCGAAGGGCTGCATTCAAGCCTTTGGAGGCACGCTGTTCACGTCTGTATCGATGCTTGCAGCCACCGTGCCTATCGTTGCGATTTTCCTGATGAAGCATCCGGCGTCTGTGCTGATCATTCCGGCGGAAGCGTTTTGGCCAACGTTTCTTCTGGCGACGCTCTCCACCGCCGCGCCGTCTTTTTTGATCAGCGCGGGGATCAAGCTTGCGGGCTCGCAATCCACGTCGATCATCGGCACGCTCAGCCCACTGATCACGATCGGTTTGGGCGTTTCAATATTGGGTGAGCATTTCGGCTGGACAGAAGCGTTCGGCTCGCTGCTGGTTGTGAGCGCGGTCGGCATTTTCACGTTCATGGATATGCGCGAACAAAAGCGTCAGCGGATGGTGCAGTGAAGACGATACGTCTCGCCCGATAGTACCTCCCCCCGTTTAAAGGGGAAGTGGCCTCGCAAGGGCCGATCGGGGTATTTTGAAAGCGCTTCCCCCTCAGTCCGCTGCGCTGACAGCTGCCCCATAAACGGTGGAGCATAAACGTCGCGCTGGGTTTTGTGCAGATTCAGTTCGCCGGCGACTTCGTCTTCTTGTCGGCTTTTTGGGGGCCGGTCTTTTGAGCGCGCTGCGCGATAAGTTCTTCGGCGGTTGGGCCGCGCGCGACGCCGAGCGTCGTGGGCAGGTGGCACTCTACGCTCGTGCCTATGCCTGGTTCGGAGCGCAGCGACACCCATCCGCCATGCAGCTCCATGAACTCCCGCACCAGCGCCAGGCCGAGGCCTGCGCCGCGCTTATCGCCGGAGCGGAAGCTTTGGAACGCTTCGGCTTGCACATTCGGGCTCATACCCTGACCGGTGTCGGTTACCCAAAACGCCGCTGTGTCGCCGGAGCGTTTCGCGCCAAGCGTGACCGTGCCGCCGTTTTCGGAGAAGCGCAGCGCGTTCGAGACCAAGTTCATCATAGTCTGTGCGATGCGGCGGCGATCGCCGCGCACCTTCGTCATGCCGGACTCGATGTCCAATTTAAAATTGATGCGCGCTTCGCGCGCGCGCGCCATCTCCATCTCAGCGGTCTCCCGGAGAATTTCACCAAGATCGACTTCGGTGAAATCCAAATCGATGCGGCCCGCTTCGATGAGTGCCAGGTCGAGAATGTTCTCGACCAGATATGACAATTGCCCCGTGGCGGAGAGGATCGCGCCGAGCTGTTCCTTCTGGCTGTCCAGCAATTCGCCAAACACGCCTGCGTCCAACAATTCGGCATAGCCCTGCACAGTCGTGAGCGGCGTTCGCAATTGGTAGGACACGTTTTCGATGAATTCGGTCTTCAAGCGGTCTGCCGCTTCCAGCGCTTCGGCGCGGTCGGTCAGTGCGAACTCGACGCGACGGGAATCCGTGATGTCCATGAAGGCGAGCAAGGTGGCGCCGTCCGGCAGCGGGTGCGTCAGGTAGACGATGTTCTTTTCATTCGACAATTGAATCTCGCCGCCATGCGTCTGCCGCGCTTCTGGGCTTGGATCGCAGATGCGGGCTTTGATGTCGGCCCACATTTCGCGGTCGGCATAAAGCGGCAGCAGCATCGCGGCGATATCGTCGAAGGTCGCGCCTGCGCCGAGCCCGGCGGGATCGAGATCCCAAAGATCGACAAAGGCGGCGTTGCGCAGGCGCAAGCGCCCGTCGGAGCCGAACACCGCGACGCCTTCGCGCAATTTATCCAGCGTCGATTTTTGAACTTCGATCAGCGAATTGAATTCCGCGCGGAGCGACAATTCCTGCGTCCGGTCTTCGAACAAGACCAGCAAGCCGCCGAGCGGATGGCGCTGGCGCGCGACGCGAAGAATCCGTCCGTCCGGCAGCACCCAGGAATCCTCCGGGATATCGGCGGCGTCCTGATAGTGCGCCAACTCACCGGCGCGCCAAGCAGCGTAATCTGTGCGGGCGGGCAAGCGGCGGCGTTCACGCAGACGATCCAAAAGCGCGCCATGCGTCGGTTGTTCGGCGAGCCACGCTTCTTCGAGGTCCCAGATTTTGGCGAAGGCGGTATTGTGGAAGATCAGCCGTTTGTTCTGGCCGAAGATCGCCACGCCGTCGGTGAGGTAGTTCAGCGTTTCGTCATGCGCCTTGACGTGCCGTTGCAGCGCCAGACGCGCCGTTTCTTCATCGGTGGCGTCGAAGGCCATACCCGCGACGGCGCCGGAAATCGGGATCGCGACCAGGCGGATGGCGCGGCGCTGGCCGTGCATCACGATATGGCGCATTTCCTCGATGGAATTGCCCGTTTCCAATGCGCGGCGCGCCATGTCTGGGAAGCTCTGATCGAGGATCAAATTTTTGGTGCGAGCCGCGTCGAGATCCTTGGCCTCGATCGCCGCCAGATAGGCGCTGTTGGCCCATTCCAGCTTCCCACCGCCGGATTGGCGCCAAGCAGGCAGCGGCGCTTTGCCGAGAATTTCCATGAAAGTCTCAGGTTGCAGCGAGATGGCGTCGCGGATTTCTTCCAAACGGCGGCGCGAGGCTGTTTCTTCCAGGCCTTTCACCGTGGCGTCAGTGAGCCACAACACGGCGCGGGCGCCGGCGGTGCGGCCGTCGGCCTCGATGAAGCGCCCATTGGGACCGGCGATGGTCAGCGAAAACGGGCCGCCTTCCTTGCGCAGGGTGATCAAACGCCGGCGCAATGTGGTGATGTCGCCCGTGGAATCGTGGGCGTCGATATCGGCCAAGCCGTCCAAGATCCGCGCGGCAGGATCTGGCGTGTTGGAATTGTCGGAGAATTGGAACAGCGAGGCGAGGGCGACCGGGCTGCCATAGAGCTTCGGCTCACCCCAGCCGATTGCATCGGCGCCAATATCTTCTTCCCAAATGAGGATCACGCCAGGATGCGAAGAGAAAATCGAATCGGCGCGAGCCAGCTGCACCTCAAGATCGGAAGACCGGGTGCGCCACTTGCGGGCTGCGCCGCGTTCGCCGTGCGTGACCCGCATCGCCCAAAGCAGAGACGCGAGGCCGAACGACGATGCGCCGGCCGCCACGATCATTAGCGCCTGTGAAGAGACCGAATCCATCAAACCGCCCGCTACGCGACCCGAATCAGTGCGGAATCGCTGACCAGAAATAGCCAAGGCATGGGCGCCAGCGCTAGAGGGCGCCTGTGTCTTTCAACACCATACCTTGAATTTATTCACCTCATGCGGGCATGAGGCCACAGTCGAAAGGCAATTTGTGGGCGAAATGGTTAATCAAAGGTTAACGTCGCGCCTGCGCGAAGGCTCCGCATCTGCGGAAAGTCGCGCGGCGATCCTCTGCCCGGGCGCGCAATCCTTCATCATCTGTTTGATACAGGGGCGCCTCTATTCTTCTCTTTAGATCGAGGTCTATAGGTCCTGGTTCGAAGCAAGACCGTTGGGAGGAAGAATCAATGCGTATGTCGCACCGTGGGGTTTGCGTAAGCGACTACGAAGCGTCCAAGCGCTTCTATTGCGAAGGCCTCGGCTTCGAGCCCCTCCAGGATTACGGCATGCAAGAAGGCCCAGACATGGAAAAGACCATGCAGATCCCGGGCGTACGCTTGCACGCTGATATGCTGAAGCACCCCTCTGGCCCGTCGCTTGAACTTCTACACTTCCATGAGCCCAAGGCCGAGGGCCCGCGCGAAAAGCGCTCCACCCTGCAATACGGGCTGGTCCATTTGTCCTTCAATACCGACAGCATCGAAAAGAGCGCGGCGAAGCTGAAGGGGGCGGGCGGCACGGTCCACGAACATACCTTTGCGCATTACGCCGAGAACAACGCCAAGATGCTGTATTGCACCGATCCGGACGGTGTGCGCATCGAACTGATGGAATTGGGCTTGCCGTTCGGTTTCTCGCATTCCGGCATCTGCGTGCCGGATATCGACCGCTCGATGAAATATTACGAGGCGCTGGGCTTTACACCTGCCGAAAATCACATGCTGGACGGCGGTTTCGAATGGCTGGCCAAGATCAATGAAACCCCGGGCATCAAGCTCCGTGCGCAGATGATGCGTGACGCGGACGGCAACACGATTGAATTGCTGAAAGTGTTTGAGCCCGCCAGCTTCGGCCCGCGCGAGCGCAAGCCGCTCAACCGCTTTGGCCTGACGCATCTGGCGTTCTGGGACGACGAGGCGGAGCAGACGATCAAAACCTGCACCGAACGCGGCGGCTATTTTGTGGAGGAGGCGCACGTAAAGACTCCCCACATCGAGCTCTGGCACGGGGCGGACCCCGACGGCGTGCGCATCGAGCTGATGCGGCCGGTGGCGCAATAGATCTCAAGCAGTCCCGATAAAAGAGGGCCGCTCAAAACCTCAAAACGGCCGCCCTCAAAAAGCTAAGCTTCAGATTGGTTGAAGGAAGATCGTCCATGAAGAGTTTCTGGGATCGGGTAGGGTTCGCCAAGCCCACGCGCCGAATTGCTTTAACGCTGTTTGCGTTGGCGCTGGCGTCCTGTACGACGGCGCCGTCATCTAGAGAGACGCCTTCGGCCGCTCTGGATAGACGTTTCACAATCGCGGTTATTCCCGACACCCAGAATTACATCGATTACACGCATCAAAAGGCGGAGGGGTTTGCATTCGACGCGAATGAAATGTTCCTCCAGCAAATGGATTACATCGCAAAGAATTTGAAAAGCGCAGGCGGCGACATCGCGTTTGTCACATCCGTTGGCGACATCTGGCAGCATCAGTCGCTGGAGATAGATCCTGCGCACGCTGCGCGCGGTTTCAAGCGCGCGCAAAACCCAATGCTTGACCAGAAATTCGCCCCCACGCCAAAAGTGCATTCGATCGAGATGCCAACAGCGAAGAAAGGCTTTGAAATGATTGCGGGGCGCACGCCGTTCTCGGTCGTGCCGGGCAATCACGATTACGACGCGATGTGGACCGATTATAATCATCCGCCAAAGGCGCAAGTGCGCAGCGCGGCGGACGTCGGCATGCTGCATGCGGGCGGGCTCTCGAATTTTAAGAAAGTGTTTTCCGATAAGTCGGATTTCTTCCGCGGCAAAGACTGGTACATCGCCTCGCACGACGACGGCGCCGACAGCGCGCAAATATTCACCGCCGGCGGTTATCGCTTTCTCCATATCGGACTGCAGTTCGATGCGCCAAATGCGTCTTTGGAATGGGCTGCATCAGTGATCAAGCGCCATCCGGGCGTGCCGACAATCATCACCACGCATGACTATCTTGATAATGAAGGCCGGCGCGCATCCAATCCGATCATTGATCACCACGCCGTCGATCCGGAAGACAATAACCCGGAGATGGTCTGGGAGAAGTTTGTCAGCCAACACGATCAAATCTTCCTGGTGCTGTGCGGTCACCACCACGGCCAATCCATGCGGGTAGACGACAATCGCTTCGGACACAAAGTGTATCAGGTGCTTGCCGATTATCAGGATCGCAAACAATCGGCCATTGATGCCGGCGCTACGCTGTCTCCAGGCCTCGGAATCGGCGACGGCTGGATGCGCTTAATGACCTTTGACTTCAGCGCAGCGATTCCGCGCGTCACAGTGCGCACCTATTCCACGCATTACGGCCAAGACAGCGCGCAGACTGAAAAATATGCGGCTTGGTATAAAGCGCAGGAAAAGCCGAAGCTTTCCGACGCCGACTTCTTGGCGCAGGATGATTTCAGTATCGACCTCACTGATTTCCGGGCGCGCTTCCAGCCGCAAAAATAGGAGGATCGTGCGATGGTCAGAAACAGCGTCGTAAAGTCGATTTTTCTGATTGCAGCGTTGGTACTATCGGCCTGCGCGACTTCGCCGCGAGATGGCGCGGCAGCGCATTCGCTCAAGCTGAACCAAATCCAGGTCTTGGGAACGCACAATTCCTATTCCCTGGGCGTGGATCCAACTTTAATGGCGCGAGCGGCGCCAATGATGACGGCCTTATTCGCCCAATTGCCGCAGCGGATGAATTCAGAACAGGCCGCCGCGTTTCGCGAGCAACACCCCAACGATATCCTTTGGAGCGATGGCTTGCGCTACGCTTATCCGGAAGGACTACACGCGCAGCTCCAGTCTGGGGTGCGCAATATAGAATTGGACGTCAATCGCGACCCAGATGGTGGACGTTTTTTAAATCCGGCCGGCTACACTTATTTGACGCAAAACGGCGCCGCGCCTGAGAGTTTTTCGGCGCATGAAAAATCCGGCTTGGATCAGCCGGGCTTCAAAGTCCTTCACATCGCCGATCTCGATTTCCGTTCCAGCTGCAATTTACTGAAAGCCTGTCTCGAACAGCTGAAAGCATGGTCTGACGCGCACTCAACCCACACGCCGATTGTCGTCTTGATCGAAGCGAAAGACCAAAGCCTAGAGCTGTTCCCGAACGCGACGAAAGTTTTGCCGTTTGATAGTGCGGCCTTTGATCAATTGGATGCCGAGATATTGTCTGTGATCCCGCGTTCGCGGATTGTGGCGCCGGATGACGTACGCGGAGCCTATGCCACGCTCAACGCCGCGGTGCGTGCAGGCAATTGGCCGACGCTAGAATCGGCGCAAGGTAAGTTTGTATTCTTATTGATCACAGCGCTCGATGCGGGCGGCTTGTCTGGATATCGCGAAGGGCGCCCCAATCTAGAAGGCCGCGTTGCGTTTCTCCAATCAACGCCGGGTGACGATCATGCCGCGTTTCTACTGTTGGACAATGCGCTCGTGCGTCAAAAAGAGATCGCTCAATATGTGCGGGAAGGGTATCTCGTGCGCACGCGTTCGGACATCGAGACTTTCGAAGCGAAGATGAACGACATGACGCGCGCAGAGGCGGCTTTTGCAAGCGGCGCGCAGATTGTCACCACCGATTTCTACCGCCCTGGCAATGCCTATGGAACAGGCTATGTGGTCAGGCTTCCTGGCGGCGGCGCTTGGCGCTGCAATCCCGTCAACGCGCAGGCGTGCGTTCAAGGCGGGCCGCAATAAATATTCGCGGCGCTGAGGCTCCCGATACCATTGCGGGCGCGTTTAACAAAAAAACCCCGGGCTCTCACCCGGGGTTTTTCATTTTCATCCGCAATCGGAGACGTTGCGCCGATTAGTAGCGATAATGCGCCGGTTTGAACGGCCCGTTTGACGGGACGCCGATATAATCGCCTTGCTCTTTGGAGAGAGTCGTCAGCTTGGCGCCGAGCTTCGCCAAATGCAGCATCGCGACCTTTTCGTCGAGGTGCTTGGGCAGCGTGTAGACGTCGTTCTTATAGGCCTTGCCATTGGTCCAAAGTTCGATCTGCGCCAGCGTCTGGTTGGTGAAGCTGGCCGACATCACAAAGCTTGGGTGGCCGGTGGCGTTGCCCAAATTCACAAGGCGGCCTTCGGACAGAAGAATGATCTTCTTGCCGTCAGGGAATTCGATGTGATCGACCTGCGGCTTGATGTTGTCCCACTTGAAGTTCTTGAGGCCCGCCACCTGAATCTCTGCGTCGAAATGGCCGATATTGCACACGATCGAATTATTCTTCATCGCGCGCATGTGATCGACGGTGATGACGTCTTTGTTGCCCGTGGCGGTGACGAAAATGTCGCCGACGCTGGCCACGTCTTCCATCGTTTTGACGTCATAGCCTTCCATCGCCGCCTGCAGCGCGCAGATCGGATCGATTTCAGTGACGATGACGCGCGCGCCGCCCTGGCGCAGCGAGGCCGCCGAGCCTTTGCCGACATCGCCATAGCCGCAGACGACCGCGACCTTGCCGGCGAGCATCACGTCGGTGCCGCGGCGGATCGCGTCGACCAGCGATTCCCGGCAGCCATAAAGGTTGTCGAATTTCGACTTGGTCACGCTGTCGTTCACATTGATGGCGGGGAATGGAAGCTCACCCTTTTGCGCCATCTGATATAGGCGATTCACGCCGGTCGTGGTTTCTTCCGACACGCCTTTGATGGCATTGCGGATCGCCGTGTAGAAGCCCGGCTTCTCTTTGAGGTAGCGGCGGATATTTTTGTGCAGCGCCTCTTCTTCCTCATTGGAATGGTGCGCGATGAAGTCTGGGTCGGCTTCCGCCTTGGGCCCAAGCACGCAGAGCAGCGTCGCGTCGCCGCCATCGTCCAGGATAAGGTTTGGATAACCGCCGTCGCTCCATTCGAAAATGCGGTGCGCATAATCCCAATATTCGTCGAGGTTCTCCCCCTTATAGGCAAAGACCGGCGTGCCCGTGGCGGCGATCGCGGCCGCGGCGTGGTCTTGCGTCGAGAAGATGTTGCACGAGGCCCAGCGCACATCGGCGCCCAAGGCCTGCAGCGTTTCAATCAGCACAGCCGTTTGAATGGTCATGTGCAGCGAGCCGGCGATGCGGGCGCCCTTCAGCGGCTGGCTCGGACCATATTCTTCGCGCACGGCCATGAGGCCCGGCATTTCGGTCTCGGCGATGGCAATTTCTTTGCGGCCCCAGTCGGCAAGGCTGATGTCCGCGACGACATAGTCGTTCTTCGCGCTCATGATGGTCCTCGATGTTGTTTTGAAAGCGTGCGGGACCAGGGCTCCGGGCGCACTGCGTTTGCATATAAGCAACAAAGGTGAATGACAAGTTTAGTGGGGAATCACCAGACCGGCGGCGGTCAGCAATCCTCGCCGAAGCGGCTTTTAACCAACTCGGTCAAAGCGGCGATGGCTTCACGCGCTTGCGGCCCCGACGCCATGACATCGATTTCAGAGCCCGGTCCCGCGCCCAGCATCAGCAAATCCATGATCGACGAGGCGTCCGCTTCTTGTCCATCGCGTGAGACGATCACCGTGGCTTCATATTGCCGGGCGCAGGCGACAAACTTCGCGGAGGCTCGCGCATGTAAGCCGCGTTGATTTTCAATCAGAAGATGCGCGCGCGCCGTTTCGCTCATGCCCCGCCCGCAAGGACCGCTGAAGCCACAGATATATATTTCCGTCCGGCTTCCTGAGCCATCAAAGCGGCTTGGTCGAGCTGAACCTTAGACCGCACTTCAGCAAGTTTGATAAGCATGGGCAAGTTTACACCTGCGACGACTTCTACGCCGCCGCGTTTCATCGTGGAAATCGACAGATTTGACGGCGTGCCGCCGAACATATCGGTGAGGATGATCACGCCCGATCCAGAATCGCAGGCATTGACAGCGTTCAGGATATCCTGTCGCCGGGTTTCCATCTCATCGTCAGCGCCGATGCAAATTGGAGCCATGTCTTTTTGTGGCCCGACGACATGCTCGGCGGCGTGGATGAATTCTTCGGCCAAACGGCCATGGGTGACGATCACAATGCCGATCATGCGCGGTGCAGCTTGACGGTCCCAATGCGGCGATGGTTCGCAGCCAATACTTACATGCAATAACCTAAAGCGGTTTTCCCAAAAGTGGAAACCGCTTTCAGCGTGTAAAAAGCAGCGAATTCCTTCGCAAGTGTGGCGCGGAAAGCTCTAGCCGACCAGCGGCAACTCAACGACGAAGCGCGCGCCGGCGGGCTTCAGCGGTTCCGGTCCTGGAATGTTCTCCGCCCAGACATGACCGTGATGCGCTTCGACGATCTGTTTGGCGATGGAAAGTCCCAGGCCGGAATTGGAGCCGAAGGCGCGGCCTTTCGGCCGGTCCGTGTAGAAGCGCTCAAATATGGCCCCTAACTTGGCCGGCGGAATGCCGGGCCCTTCATCCTCAATGATGGCCCGGGCGACGCGGCCGTTGCGCCGGCGTTCGATATCCAGCCGCACCGAGACCTTGCTGGCTGGCGGGGCAAAGGACAGCGCATTGTCGATCAGGTTCCGGAAAACCTGGCCTAACGGGCTTTCCCGGCCCAGCACCATCGCGGCTCCCTCGCCATCCTGGCTGTAGTGCAGCACTGCCTTCTCCGGCTCGACGCTGGCGGCGAAGGAGCGCGTCATCTCACCGAGCAGCTTGGCGAGATCCACGGGCTCGAGCGTTTCGCGGGCGAATTCGGCTTCGATGCGGGACGCATTGGCGATGTCTGTGATCAGGCGGTCCAGGCGGCGCACATCCTGCGTGATGACGTTCAGCAGTTTTTCGCGCTGCGCTTCGTTGCCGCTCACTGCGTGGATGGTTTCGGCGGCGCTTTTGATCGAGGCGAGCGGGTTTTTGATTTCGTGGCTGACGTCCGCCGCGAAGCGCTCATTGGCTTGAATACGATCGGAAAGAGCGCCCGTCATGTCCTGGAGCGCTTCAGCCAAAGCGCCGATTTCGTCTTTGCGCTTGGCGATTTCCGGCGCTTCCAGCTTGTTTTTCCGGCCCGCTCTGACTTCCTCAGCCTGCGACGCCAGATTGCGGAGCGGGTTGGCGATCGTCATGCTCAAGGCGGCCGAGGCGGCGAGCGTCGCCAGGAGCGCGACGCCTATAAACGGCAATTGCGCCAAGCGTTCACGGCGCACGATCTCGTCCACATCACGCGATTCTACGGTGACGATGCCCAGCACTGCTTTCACGCGCTGGATCGGCACGGACACGCTCACTAGGCGTTCCCCGTTCTCGCCGGTGCGCTCTCCGGAGGCGTTGCGCCCCAAGGCTGCGGCGGCCAGTTCCTGCCGCAAAGTCAAAGCCATACCCGGCGTGCGGCGGTTCAGGACGGAGGTCACGCTCTGAAAGAACATGTCGATCTGCCCATTGGGCCCCAACACATTCTGAGGCTCGCCGACTGGCGGCAGCAGCCGTTCGATCACCTGGTCCGCCAACAACAGCGAATCCGTGATTTGCCGGCCGTCGGTCGTAAATAAACGTACGCGCACATCGGTCGGCACATGCAGGCGAAGCAAAATTTCGCGCGCTTGATTGGTCCGCAGCGCTGGCGCCGGCTCGCCGACCGTCGCCGCTTCGGCAATCACATTGGCGACGATCTGCGCTTGGCTTTCAAGCGTTTCGACGCGCGCCTGGATCAAGCCCGCCCGCATTTCGGACATGACAAGAACGCCGAGGGCAAGAATGCCCACGGCGGTCAAGTTCATAAGAAAGATGAAGCGTCCGATACGCGACCGAAAAGCCAAAGAGCCTGTTTTAGAGCGCTCTGAACTAGATTTCGTTGTAGCGGTAACCGACGCCGTAGAGGGTTTCGATCGCATCGAATTCGGTATCGACTTCGCGGAATTTTTTACGGACTCGCTTGATGTGGCTGTCGATGGTGCGGTCGTCGACATAGACTTGGTCGTCATAAGCCGCATCCATCAACTGATCCCGGCTTTTTACGAAACCGGGGCGCGTGGCGAGCGCTTGCAAAATCAAAAACTCCGTGACGGTTAACCGCACAGGTTTTCCATCCCAGGCGCATGTATGGCGATTGGGATCCAAGGTCAGCATACCGCGAACAATGGATTTTTGATCACCTTCGACCGACCCTGGAGGTCCACCGCGGGCGCGCCGCAACACCGCCTTCACGCGCTCGGACAAGAGGCGGGAGGAATAGGGCTTTTTAATGTAATCGTCGGCCCCGACATTGAAGCCCACAACCTCGTCGATCTCCTCATCTTTTGAGGTGAGGAAGATCACAGGCAGGTTCGTGTTCTGGCGAAGGCGCTTTACCAGCTCCATGCCGTCCATCTTGGGCATCTTGACGTCAACGATCGCGAGATCGGGCGGCGATTCCGTCAACCCGGTCAGGGCGGAGGCGCCGTCATTGAACGTCCTCACGGTGTGCCCCTCGCTTTCGAAGAACACTTTCAGTGAGTTCAGGATGTTCTCGTCGTCATCGACGAGGGCGAGCGTGGCCATAGACCCCCTCGGGTTCCGGTTAAGATTCTAAGTCGACGCAAACTGTAAGCGCCTGCTGCGTTAAGTCCAAGCCCCGACTCGCCAACTTTCGCAAGATCGAACCCGCGCAGAGTATTTCCGGATCCATCAAACCCTGATTGATCCAAAAAATGCTCAACACATTTAAATCAGCGCCATATTTTTCCGCTCGTCTGGTTCGATCCGATCGGGAAGAGCTTTTTGCGACGTCGGCGCAGGCGGGTAGCGAAAAAGGCGGTGAGGTCGAGGACGACACAAGGTTCTCTATTAGAACGTTTGCTCCTTGTTTACCATGACCGCCGCACATTTAAGCGCGACTCTGTCCGGTGAGCGATTGAGGGTGCGGCCGCGCCCCTTGCGCCGAAGCAGATTCCGGAAGGATTTTCGATGTCTGTGATGCGCGCTGCGCGCCCGGTGAACCCGATGTTGGTCAGTCTGGCGGCGCTTCTGGCTCTGTCGGGTTTGACCATTGGATCAATTGCAGTTTTCGGCAATCCACAGGCTGCATCGCCCACCATCGTGCAACCACTTTTCCGGAAGGCGCCCGGTCCTGTCGGGCTAAAAAAGGGTGGGGTCGAAGAAGAGATCCAGATCACCGATTCAGAACCCATCCCGGCCGACGCTGAAATTCTAGACCTCTCCAATCCGCAGGCGATGGCGGAATATGGTGTGGATCGCTCCATGGAAGTGGAGGCGGCGCACGGTGCAGAACCGCAGCACGCGGCGCGTAAGGCGCTCGCCAAAGCGCCAATTGCGGGTGTGTTTCAGCCGGGCCCGAACGGCCCGCTCCCGATGATCGCCGCCGACGGCCGTACGCCGATGCAGGTCTATTCCAGACCGTTCGCCAATCCCGGCAATAAGCCGATGATCGCCTTGATGGTGGGCGGCCTTGGTCTGAATGTGCAGACCACCAATGCGGCGATCGATAAATTACCGCCGGAAGTCACGCTGTCTTTCGTGCCCTACGCCAAGGATCTGCAGAATTGGGTCAATCGGGCGCGCGCCGCCGGGCATGAAGTCATGCTGGAGATCCCAATGGAGCCGTTCGACTATCCCGACAACGACACGGGGCCGCAAACCTTGCTGGCTTTCGGCAAGGCCGAGGAGAACGCTCAAAAGCTAAATTGGCTGATGGGCCGAGCGCAGGGCTATTTCGGAGTCGTGAATTACCAGGGCGCCAAATTCGCCGCTTCGCCGGCCGCCAATCCGGTTCTTACGGCGTTGTCTGGGCGCGGATTGGCGTTTGTGCAGGATGGATCAGGGTCGAAATCCGCCTTCGCAACAGCGGCGCGCAGCGCGCAAATTCCCTTTGCGGGCGCGGATCGCGTGATCGATGCGCAGCCGGCGGACGCGTCGATCGACCAACAATTGTTGACGCTGGAAGCTCTCGCTCTGCAGAATGGCTCTTCATTCGGCGCCGGCTTCGCCTATCCGCTCACCGTGGAAAAGGCTGCGGCCTGGGCGGACGGGCTCGCGGCAAAGGGCTATGCGTTGGCGCCGGCCTCGGCGATCGTCAAAGCACGCAACGGAACGCGGCACTAGGAAACCATGCCTCTGCTCAAGCCAAATCATCAGGAGGAGCGTTACCGTCCGAATGTCGGCTTGGCGTTGTTCGACAAAGCCGGCCGGGTGTTTCTCGGTCAGCGCTTGAAAACGCCGCCGCCTTTTCAATGGCAGATGCCGCAAGGCGGCGTGGATAAGGGCGAAGGCATCGGCGAAGCGGCGCTCAGAGAGCTCGAGGAGGAGGTGGGAATCGGCCCAAAACTCGTCGAATTGCTCGAACAAACCTCAGATTGGCTTTATTACGATTTTCCGCCTGAAATTCAAAGCAGGCTCGGAAAACGGGACAGATATCGCGGCCAGAAACAAAAGTGGTTCGCATTCCGCTACTTGGGCTCAGACGCTGAGATTCATATCCAAACCGCGCACCCCGAGTTTGGCGCGTGGCGGTGGGGAATGCTTGAGGAAGCACCCGCACTCGTCATACCCTTCAAACGAGCGATCTACGAAGAGATCGGAAAGCGGTTCGCGCCCTATGCGCGGCCGCTGACATAATCGGGGGCAGACGGGCTGATGGCTGGGCTAGAGCGATTTCAGGCCGACCGGTTCGATAATCGCTCTAAGTCAATATTGAGGCCCGATTCACGCGCCGGCCGTGTGTTCGGCCGACACGATCGGGCTCTAGGTGCATTAGAGAGGCTTTTGGCCGTCCGTGAGCAATGACATCATTTTTATCCACGGCTCGTTCGTCGCGTCGTGGAGTTTCGACCGGTTTCGCAAGCCGTTCGAAAAGGCCGGCTTCAAGGTGCGTGCAGTTGATCTGCCGCATCATTTGCCTGGTGCGGACATGGCGGCGCTCGCCGCGTGCGGCTTGCGGGAATATGCGGCGGCCGTTGAAGCTGCGATTTCGGATTTGCCGCGGCCGATCTTGATCGGGCACTCCATGGGCGGCCTCATCGCTCAGATCGTCGCGTCGCGCCGGCCTGTCGCCGCGAAAATCCTGTTGGCGCCGGCGGCGCCCTGGGGCGTTGGGCCCACCACAGCGGACGAGACCGCCGCGAACCTCACGCTTTTCGCGCTCGGCGATTTTTGGAACCGAACCATCGACACCGATTACAACAGCGCCCGCGCCATCGCCTTGCAGCGCTTCAGCCGGGAAGAGGCGCGCGAAATCTTCGCGCGCTTCGTGCCGGATTCCGGTAAGGCCGCATTCGAAACCATACATTGGTGGCGCGACATCTCGATGGCCGCCGCCGCGCCGGCTTATTTGATCGACGCGCCGATTCTTGCGATCGCGGGCGGGCATGATCGCCTGACGCCGCCGGCGACGGTGAAGCGCATAGCCAGCCGATTTCCGCTGACGCAGGCGAGCTTCATCGAAGCGCCCGATATGGGGCATTGGCTGATCGCCGAGCAGGGTTGGGAGCGCATCGCGGATTGGTGTCTGCAATGGCTCGATGATGTCGGCATGGGCAAGGGCGGACGGCGCGTAAAGCCGCGCGCGCTATTTGGCGCCAGCGCTTAGGCGTTTCGTTCACGCAAAAATCTAAAAATGCTTAGACGGGCAAAACACCCCTCTAAGTATTCCCAGATAGGAGTTTAGAGGACTGACAAGCCCGATTACGCCGCGGCGGCGGCTAGAGCGCGCAGACGCTCGATCTTGCGCTGGGCTTCTAGTTTCTTTTGATCGTCCGTCGCATCGCGGAAATCTTCCTCGGCGTTTTTCAGGTCCGACGCGACCTTAACGGCGTTGATTTCAGCCACGTCCATGGCTTCTTCGGCCAGAATAGTGAGACCATCCGGCGTGACGTCGGCAAAGCCGCCATAGACGAAAATCTTACGCTCCGAAGCGCCGTCCAGCACCCGAATGGCGCCGGGCCGCAAGGTCGACATCAAGGGCGCGTGACCAGGCAAAACGCCGAAATCGCCGTCTTCGCCGGGCGCGACGACTTGATCGACGAGGCCGTGAAACAATTCGCGCTCAGGCGCTACGAGAGAGAAAGTCAGCTTGTCAGCCATGCCTTAAATCCACTTGCCGATCAGGGCCCAAAAGAAGGCCACGACCATTGCTGCGCCGCCTGCGTAAGTCCAAAGCACCGCCTTTGCAAGCAGCGTCTTTTCCTTATCAATAGCGGCGCAATGGGCGGCCAGCATCCGCACCGCGATAGCGTCCGGATCGTCTTTCAGGCCGGAATCGTCGAAATATTCGCCGATCATGATGCAGCGGACGCAAAAGGTTGCAGCTACAGCCAAAAGAGCCACGCCAAGCGCTGTCGCCAAGACGACCCAAGGCGCGTCCAGGGGACTTACGCTCAAGGGCGAGCCGGGTGACGCCGTAATAATATTGATGCCCGCCATCAAGATCAGGCCCTGAAACGCCAAAAGGGCGCCAGCTTTGATGGATAAGTCCGTATCCAAATGGCGGACCAATTCCAGATCCTTGAACAGGGCGTCCGCCTCAGCGCTTGTGGCTTGCGCCGCACGCACACGCTGAAACGATCGCAGCAATACGCGCGTGGTGATTCGTGACCGGTCTTTTTCCATGTTCTGCCGCCCCAGCGCTAAAGTGCGGCCGATTAGACGTGATTTTCTTCGGGCTGCAAGGCCGGTGCAGAAGCCCAATCGAGAAGGTCCCAAGTATCCGCGCCGTCCAGCCGACGCAGGTGAATGCCTTCGACGTCCTTCGGATCGCACATGCGCGTGTTCACGCCCATGCGGTCATAGTGCGCCTCATCGCGCAGGGGCAGCGGCAACCAATAAAGGACGCAACCGCACGTCAAGCAGCGATGCGTCGCCAGCGTCTTATCGCCCTGGATATAGGTCTGGGTCGCGCCGGACAGGGTGACTTCATCCAGCTTGTAATATGCCCAGCGCGCGCCCAGCCGCCGGCACAGCGAGCAATTGCAGTCGCGGAATTGCGTGGGCTTTTAGGCGGCTTCAAATCGAATCGCGCCGCAATGACAGGAGCCATGGAGAGCCATGGCTAAAGGGTCGCGCCGCAATCGAATTTAGGCAAACAAAAAAGCCTCCGGTTTCCCGAAGGCTTTTTCGTAGAACCTAGAAGGTCGCTTAGGCGGCTTCGGCGGCCAGACGCTGGGCCTTTTCGATGGCCTCGTCGATCGAGCCGACCATGTAGAAGGCCTGTTCCGGCAGGTGATCATATTCGCCGGCCACGATGCCCTTGAAGCTGCGCACCGTGTCTTCCAGCGCGACCAGCTTGCCTGGAGTCGAGGTGAAGACTTCGGCGACGTGAAATGGCTGCGACAAGAACCGCTCGATGCGGCGGGCGCGGCTGACGGTCAGCTTATCTTCTTCCGACAATTCATCCATGCCGAGAATGGCGATGATGTCTTGCAGCGCTTTGTATTGCTGCAGTGTTTCCTGAACCGCACGGGCCACTTCGTAGTGCTCTTGGCCGATGATGCGCGGGTCGAGAATGCGCGACGTGGAATCCAGCGGATCGACCGCTGGATAGATGCCCTTTTCCGAGATCGCGCGCGACAGAACGGTCGTGGCGTCCAAGTGGGCGAAGGAAGCGGCAGGCGCCGGGTCGGTCAAATCGTCGGCCGGCACGTAAATGGCCTGAACCGAAGTGATCGAACCCTTGTTCGTGGACGTGATGCGCTCTTGCAGCTGGCCCATGTCCGTGGCGAGCGTCGGCTGATAGCCGACCGCCGAAGGAATACGGCCGAGAAGCGCGGACACTTCCGAGCCGGCTTGAGTGAAGCGGAAGATGTTGTCGACGAAGAACAGAACATCTTTGCCTTCGGCGTCGCGGAAATATTCAGCTTGGGTGAGGCCGGTCAGAGCGACGCGGGCGCGGGCGCCTGGGGGCTCGTTCATCTGGCCGTACACCAGAGTGCAGCGCGAGCCTTCAGTGGAGCCGTTATTTTCATGCGGATCCACGTTCACCTTGGATTCGATCATTTCCCAATAAAGGTCGTTGCCTTCGCGGGTACGCTCGCCGACGCCGGCGAGGACCGAATAACCGCCATAGGCCTTCGCGATATTGTTGATCAGTTCCTGAATGAGAACGGTCTTGCCGACGCCGGCGCCGCCGAACAGGCCGATCTTGCCGCCCTTCGTGTAGGGGCAGAGCAAATCGATGACCTTAATGCCGGTGACGAGCACTTCAGGCTCGGTGCGCTGGTCGACGAACAATGGCGCTTCGCGGTGGATCGACCAATGGTGATCGGAGACGATTGGGCCGCCTTCATCCACTGGGGCGCCGATGACGTTGAGGATGCGGCCGAGCGTGGCTGGCCCGACCGGCACCGTGATGGCGGAGCCGGTGTCGGTCACGGGCGCGCCGCGCACCAAACCTTCGGTGGCGTCCATGGCGATGGTGCGCACGGTGTTTTCACCGAGATGCTGCGCCACTTCCAGAACCAGGCGGCCGCCTTGGTTCTGAGTTTCCAGCGCGTTGAGGATGTCGGGCAGCGCGCCGTCAAACTCGACGTCCACGACGGCGCCGATGACTTGGCTGATGCGGCCTGTGTTTTGAGCGGTCATGTCCTGCGTCCTTAGTCGGTCTTAGGTTCTTATTGCGTGGTTTAGACGGCGTCTGCGCCGGCGATGATTTCGATGAGTTCGCTGGTGATCATGGCCTGACGCTTGCGGTTCATTTGCAGCGTCAGTTTCTTGATCAGATCGCCAGCGTTGCGGGTGGCGTTGTCCATCGCGGTCATTTGCGAGGCGAAGAAGCCGGCATTGTTTTCCAGCAAGCCCCGGAAGATTTGCGACGTTATGTAGCGCGGCAGCAAGGTCTCGAGAATGACCTCTTCGCTCGGCTCAGAGATATAGGTCGCGCCCTTCAGATCTGGCGTCGCGACGCCTTCCGGCGCCACGACTGGGATCAATTGCTGGCCGACCGCCTTTTGCGACAGCACCGATTTAAACTCGGAATAGAACAGCGAGCAAACATCGAACTGGCCCGCTTCGTAGCGATCCATGATGTTGTTTGCGATGCCTTGTGCGATCGAGGCGTTCAACACGCGGACGTTCGGCACTTCGATCGTTTCCACGATGTTCGACGGAAACAACCGCTGCAGCTGGTCGCGGCCTTTTTTGCCGACGCACAGGATCTTCAGCGTCTTGCCTTGCGACAACACTGCCTTGGCGTGATCCCGTGCGGCCCGCGCGATATTGGTGTTGAAGCCGCCGCAAAGACCGCGTTCGGCGGTCATCACGACGAGCAAATGCACGTCATCCTTCCCGGTTCCGCGCAGTAAAAGCGGCGCGCCGTCCTGGCCGGCGCTCGCTTGCGCCAGATTCGCCACGACGCCGGCCACCCGCATGGAATACGGGCGGGCGGTTTCGGCGGCGTCTTGCGCACGCTTGAATTTAGCCGCCGCCACCATTTGCATCGCCTTGGTGATCTTTTGCGTAGATTTCACGCTGGTGATGCGGTTGCGGAAGCTTTTTAAGCTCGGCATGGGTTCAGCCCGGTTGAGTGATTAGGCGAAGGTCGCGGTGTAGGCTTCGAGTTCGGCTTTGATCGCCGGCTCGACTTGGTCCCACTTCTTGCCGGCGCGGAGATCCGCAGCAAGAGACGAGCCCTTCAAGCGACGCTTCAGGCCGTCTTCAAAACGGGCGATGTCTTCGATCTTCAGCTTGTCCAGATAACCGCGGGTGCCGGCATAAATCAGCACAACCTGATCTTCGATCGAGACCGGGCTGTATTGCGGTTGCTTCAGCAATTCCGTCAGACGGGCGCCGCGATTTAGCGTGCGCTGGGTCGAGGCGTCGAGGTCGGAGCCGAACTTCGCGAAGGCGGCCATTTCACGATACTGGGCCAGCTCACCCTTGATCGGGCCGGCGGCTTTTTTCATGGCGCCCGTTTGCGCGGACGAGCCGACGCGAGACACGGACAGACCGACGTTCACGGCCGGACGAATGCCCTGATAGAACAAATCCGTTTCCAAGAAGATCTGACCGTCCGTGATCGAAATCACGTTGGTTGGGATGTACGCGGAAACGTCGTTGGCCTGGGTCTCGATGACCGGCAACGCCGTCAAAGAGCCTGAACCGTGATCTTCGTTCAGCTTCGCCGCACGCTCAAGCAGGCGGGAGTGCAAATAGAAGACGTCGCCAGGATAAGCTTCGCGGCCGGGTGGGCGGCGCAGCAGCAGCGACATTTGACGATAGGCCACGGCTTGCTTGGACAAATCGTCATAGAAGATCAGAGCGTGCATCCCGTTGTCACGGAACCACTCGCCCATCGCGCAACCAGCGAACGGCGCCAGATATTGCATCGGGGCCGGTTCGGACGCGGTCGCGGCGACGACGATCGTGTATTCTAGCGCGCCATTTTCTTCGAGCGTCTTGACGATTTGGGCGACCGAAGAACGCTTTTGGCCGATCGCGACATACACGCAATAAAGCTTTTCCGATTCCTTGCCTGTCTTGTTGATCTCTTTTTGGTTCAGGATCGCGTCAATGCCGATGGCGGTCTTGCCGGTTTGACGGTCGCCGATGATCAGTTCGCGTTGGCCGCGGCCGATTGGGATCAGAGCGTCGATCGCTTTGATGCCGGTTTGCATTGGCTCGTGCACGGATTTGCGGGGCAGAATGCCAGGCGCTTTCACGTCCACGCGCGCGCGGCCGGCGACGTTCTGGATCGGACCCTTGCCGTCGATCGGCTCGCCCAAAGCATTGACGACGCGGCCGAGTAGGCCTTTGCCGACGGGAACGTCGACGATCTCGCCAAGGCGCTTAACAGTGTCGCCTTCCTTAATGCCGCGGTCTTCGCCGAAAATAACGATGCCGACATTGTCCTTTTCGAGGTTCAGGGCCATGCCCTTCACGCCGCCAGGAAACTCGACCATTTCGCCGGCCTGAACCGAATCGAGGCCATGCACGCGGGCGATGCCGTCGCCGACGCTCAGCACTTGGCCGACGTCTGCAACTTGAGCTTCAGTGCCGAAGCCCTGAATTTGTTGTTTGAGGATCGCTGAGATCTCGGCTGCGCGGATATCCATCGCGTCACGCCCCTTTCATTGCGGTCTTAAGGGAATTGAGTTTCGTCCGGATGGACGAGTCGAACTGGCGGGAACCCACTTGGACAATAAGCCCACCGAGGATTTCCGGTTTCACGTCAGCGTCGATCTCGACGGTCTTGCCCAAAGAGGACTTCAGAGCGTCGGCGAGCTTGGCGGATTCGTCTGCGCTCAAAGGCTGAGCGGAAGTGACGCGGGCGATCGTCACACCCTTGCGGGCAGCGACCTTCTCGCGAAAAACCTTAATCATTTGCGGTAGTTCATGCGCTCGACCGTTTTGCGCGGCGACGCCCAGGAAGTTGCGCACCAAAGGAGAAACCTTCATCGCGACGCCCAAAGCCAAAACGACGTTTTGCTTGTCTGCGCTTGGGATCAGCGGGGAGGCAAAAGCAGCCCGCAATTCGGCGCTTTCTTTATAAGCATTCGCGAAGGATTCGAAACCTTGGGCGGTCTGATCGAGCGACCCTTGCTCGTCCGCCAATTCAAAAAGCGCCAGCGCATACCTTGCGGCCGCCTCGCTCACCGTTTGATTCGCCCCGCCCAAAATCCTACCCGCTCAAAATGCTGCATTGGCGCTATCCAGCCGCCCGACACAGCAAATGCTTCCGGAAAAACTCAAAAAAGCCGCGCGCTGCGAAGCGCACGCCTTAGCCCGTTTGGGCGCGTGCCCCTTAGCATGCGTTCTTCCCGATTGACAACCGGCCTTAGGCCCAAGATCGCTCGGAAAATTGAACCCTTGTGGATTTGTCGGAACGGTTCTGTCCCGTATTCCCCTTGGGCTTCGTGAGATGCCTTATGCAGGCTTTCGCGGGCAATGCCTCGATAATCTTTGTGGTCGCCCGGTTTTTGCCTCGACGCGGGCGACGGCGCTTACTAAGTGCGTGATGTCGCCGCAGGCGCGCATGTGCGTCCGGCGTCCCTGGGGACCTGCTTTAAAATGTCGGACTACATCTTAGCGCTATTGGCCGATCCGGCCGCTTGGGCCGCTTTTTTGACCCTCGTGGTCATGGAAATCGTCCTTGGGATCGACAATCTCTTATTCATTTCGATCCTGACCAACAAGTTGCCTGAAGAGCATCGCGCCCGGGCCCGCCGTATCGGTATTAGCTTGGCTTTGGTGTTGCGGCTGGTGCTTTTGGGTACGATCGCTTTCATTGTACTCCTCAAAGAGCCAATTATCTTCTTGTTTGGGCACGGCTTTTCCTGGCGCGACATCATTCTTATCGCCGGCGGCCTGTTCCTGGTTTGGAAGGCGACCAAGGAAATCCACCACAGCGTCGACCCAGAGCCTACGGACGACCTCTTTGAAACGACAAAGCCTTCCATCGGCTTTTCGACGGCGATCGCCCAGATCCTGGTTCTGGACCTAGTCTTCTCCATTGACAGCATCCTGACGGCTGTGGGGATGACCGACCACGTTCCCATCATGGTGGCGGCGGTCCTCATCGCGGTGACGGTCATGATGCTGGCGGCGACGCCCGTCGCGAATTTCATCAGCAAAAACCCGACGGTGGTTATGCTGGCGCTGGGCTTCTTGATGATGATTGGCATGACGCTGATCGCCGAAGGCATGGGGTTCCATGTGCCCAAAGGCTATATCTACGCGGCGATGGCGTTCTCGGCCGGGGTCGAAACGCTGAACATCTTCTCCCGCAATGCGCACAAAAAGAAGATGGCGGCCAAAGCCGCCGAACAAGCCGCGCCGGCGGCGCACTAAGACTTGAGCGACTGAAGAAAGGAAAGCGGCGGCCTGATCGGGCCGCCGCTTTTCGTTTGGGATTCGCCGCACGGATCAAGATAGTGACGGCGTCACTGGGGAGAGGCGGCGCATGAACTGGCAAACCATCATCGCGGAATTGGAGCGCAAGCGCGCCTTCGCCAAAGGAATGGGCGGGCAGGAGCGTCTGGCGCGCCATGCCGGCGCGGGAAAGCTCAACGCGCGCGAACGCGCGAACGCCTTATGCGACGACGGCCAGTTTTTCGAGATCGGCGCGCTGGCGGGCAATCTGTCTGAGAGCGGAGATTCTGCTGCGCCAGCCGACGGCTTGATCGCCGGCTTCGGTCTCGTCGACGGGCGGCCGGTTCTGGCCGCGGTAGAGGATTTCACCGTGCTGGGCGGCTCGATTGGCGACGCTGCTGCATCCAAGCGCTATCGGCTGACGCAATTGGCCAAACAAGAACGCGTGCCGCTGGTCTTTATGTTGGAGGGCGCAGGCCATCGCCTTTCCAATACGCACGCAACCCCTTCCCCAAACGATCTGCAAGGCCTCGCAGAGCTTTCCGGTCTCGTGCCGGTGGTGTGTTTGGTGCTCGGCTCATCGGCGGGCCATGGCGCACTCGCCGCGCCGCTTTCGGATTTCGTCGTGATGACGCCGCAGGCCGCTTTGTTTGTCGCCGGTCCGCCCATTGTGAAGGCGGCCATCGGTGAGGTGATCACCAAGGAAAAGCTCGGCGGGCCGCACGTGCATTTAGCCTCCGGCGTGGCGCATAATCTGGCGGCGGACGATTCCGCGGCAATCCTTATGGCGCGGCGATATCTGTCGTTTCTGCCTGCGAACGCTTGGCGCGCCGCGCCTGAGACCCAAGGCGCTGATCAAGGTCCGCGCCGTCTCGACGCCATCCTCGATCTGATCTCCCCCGACCCGCGCGTGCCGTTCGATGCGCGGGCTTTGCTGGGGATGCTGGCGGATGAGGGCGGCGTGCTGGAGATTCAACCTGCTTATGGCGCGTCTCTGCTGACGGCGTTTGCGCGGCTGGGCGGTCAAAGCGTCGCCATTGTCGCGAACAATCCTTCGATCATGGCCGGCGCCATCGACGCGGCCGCGGCGCAAAAGGCCGCGCGGTTTTTGGGAATCGCGGACGCATTTCACTTGCCGGTCGTCTTCCTCACAGACAATCCGGGCGTGTTGCCGGGCTCCGCGTCCGAACAAGCGGGCGCATTACGTCACGCTGCCCGGTTCTTCGCGATGCAGCACCGCCTGCGCGTGCCGAAGCTGCATGTGACTCTGCGAAAGGCGTTTGGGTTTGGCTCCTCCATCATGGCGATGAACCCGTTCGACAATCAGACCCTCAGCCTGGCGTTCCCAGCGATCAGCCTCGGCGCCATGCCGGCGGATGCGGGCGCTGACGTCGCCAAGATGAGCGACGACGAAAAGCGCGACGCCATCGCCCGGCAGACCGGCGCGGCCTGGGAAATGGCGCACAAGGTCGCGTACGATGACGTGATCGATCCACGGGACCTGCGCAATGCGCTGCTCGGTGGTCTTAGCTTGATGCGCAATCGGCTGAACGCGGAGAACGCGCCCGCGGCGCGCATTGGAATTCTTCCTTAGGCGTCTGTTTCCAATGCCGCCAAGGCACGCAATCCGCGCGCGAGGCTGTCGCGGTCGGGCGGGGCGCCGAGCGAGATGCGCACGTAGGCTTCGCGCTGCGCCTCAATTGCGAACTCCGCCGACGCCACTGTGACGACGCCCTGCTTACGAGCCGCAGTGGAATAGGCGTCCGGCGTCCAATGCGTGGGTAAGCGCATCCAGAGATGAAAGCCCAGTGGCCCGCCTTCGGCGCGCGGCAGGATGGCGCGTGCAATCTTCATGCGGACAGCGCTTTCCGCGATCACGCCCTTCAGCAATCGCTTTGCGGTCCCGCTTTCAATCCACCGAATAGCCAAGTCGGACAAAAGCGGCGACGGCATTTGATACCCGGCGCGCAAGGCTTCTGCGACGCGCGCCGTTTGTTTCGGCGGCGCGACCACAAACGCTGTGCGCAGGCCCGGAATGATCGCCTTCGACAAAGTGCCGATATAGAGTGTGTGATCCGGCGCGCGTGCGACCAGCGGCGTTTGCAAAGATACCAAGAGCCCGTACGGATCGTCCTCCAGGATCAGAAGATCATGCTTTCGTGCGACCGCCGCGATCGCGTCACGCCGCGCCGCAGAGATCGTGCGCGCCGTTGGGTTTTGCAAAGTCGGATTGAGATAGAGCGCCTTCGGTTGAAGGGCTTTAATCTGCGCCTCAAGCGCGCGAATGGCTGGCCCCTCAGCGTCGCAGTGCAGCGCCGCGAGCTTGATTCCATGCATACGCGCGACCGCCAGAAATCCCGCATAGGTGAAGGGCTCCACGAGAATGCAATCGCCCGCATGCGCCAGCATGGGCAGCAACGCGGAAATGGCGCCTTGCGCGCCCGGCGCCAGGAAGATGCGAGCCTCATCCACGCTCCCCAACAAGGGCGACAGCCACGCCGCCGCCGCAAGCTTGTCGCGCCGCGCGCCAAGCCCGGAGCGATAAGTCATCAAGGTCGCTGCGTCGTTGTCGCGCAGCGTCGATAAGAGACCGCGCCCTATAAGGTCGCGCCAATTTTCACCCGGAGGGGAGGGCGGCAAATTCATGCTGAGATCGATCAGCGGTCCGGCGGCCGTCGGCGCGCCCCGCACAAAGGTGCCGCGTCCAACTTCGCCATCCAGCACACCCATAAGCCGCGCCTGCGCGTAAGCACGGGTGACGGTGGTGAGATCGACGCCCAGCGCTTCGGCGACGCGCCGCTGCGGCGGCAAACGGTCGCCCGGCGCTAATTCACCGCGCTCGATGGCCGAAGCCAGGGCATGGGCAATGGCGAGGTATTTGGGTGCATTGGATTCGTCAAAACGAAGGGCCGCCATCCAGATCTCGCGATCCGCTCCCCTGCGACCCGATGGCCTATCGACTCCCTGCGCCTTCATGCATACACTTTATAAAATTGTATGCATTCATGCAAGGTGAATTGTATGGCCCTCTTCAAGATCGATCCGCATTCCCCAGCCTATACCGGCATCCGCAGCCGCTGCCCGCGCTGCGGTGAAGGGAAGCTGTTTTCGAGCCTGCTGAAACTGGCGCCCGGCTGCGACAAATGCGGTCTTTCTTATTCTTTTTCCGATCCGGCGGACGGTCCCGCCTTCTTCGTGATGTCGATCACCAGCTTTTTGGGCGTCGGCGTTTTGGCCGCGCTTCAATTCTCGACGAACATGCCTGAATGGCTGCTGCTATCGATTGTCATGGCGCTGGTTCTGGCGATGTCGATTGCGCTGCTCGTGCCGTTCAAGGGCTGGCTGGTGAATTCGCAGTACTTTTACAAAGCAGGCGAGGGCGTTCTGGAAGGTCCAGTGTCCAGCGCGCCGTGCGGCTGTGAGGATTGCGAGCGCCGTTATTCGAAACACAAAGCGAAGCGCGCCGCCTAATCGGCGCCGTTCGGTTGCACCCACAATTCATTCGGCCCGCGTAAGACCGAACCGAGAATCTGCACAGGAACGCCAGGCTTCAGGCGCATGTCCGGATAGCGTTCGAATACGATCTTCAACGCCGTCTCGAGTTCACGCCGCGCCAGATAAAGCCCGAGGCAAAAGTGCACGCCTTTGCCGAAGGTGACGATCTCGCGATTGTCGCGCAACGGGTCGAAGCGGCGCGGATCGGGAAATACTTTCGGATCGTTGTTTGCGGCGGTCACGCCAAACAAACACCAATCCCCGGCTTTGATTTTCTGGCCGCCGAATTCGATGTCCTTGGCGGCCATGCGCGGCAACAAGGATGTCGGCGGCTCCCAGCGTAAGCCCTCCGTCACGAGTGCGGCGCGCTCCGCGTCGCTGCCCTTGGCCATGGCGATGAAATCGGGATTGCTTAAAACAGCCGCGAACAAGCTGCCGGCGTTTTTGTACGTCGTGTCCGAACCTGCGGGAAACAAAAGCCGGAAAAAGGACAAGATCGGCTCGTCGCCCAGCTTCTCACCCTCGAACTCTGCTTCGGTCAGCATCGAGATGAATTCGCCATTCGGATTGGCGCGGTGCTGATGGATGAGTTTTGTCATGTACGAATCGAAACCGGCTTTTGCGGCCATGGCGCCTTCGGGGTCCCACGGGTGGTCGATCAGTTTCACTGCCCAATGTAGAAAGAGGTGCTCGTCTTCGACCGGAATGCCAAGAAGACGTGTGATGACCGTGAAGGGAAAGGGGCGGCAAAACGCATCGACGAAATCGACGTCTTGCTTGCCTTCGATCCGGTCGAGCAATTCATGCGCGATCGGTTCGATCATCGACTCAACATAAGCACGCACTTTGTTGGCGGCGAAAGGCGGCGCGGCGAGCGCACGAGAACGGCGATGCACGTCGCCGCTCAAAGTCTGTAGCGTGCGGCCCATCGAGGTCTCGACCATCTCGGTGTAGCCGGGGCCGGGATCGAATTCGTCATTGTTCAGGAAGGCCTGGGTGACTTCCTTGAAGTCCAGCAGCAGCCAGACGCGCTTGCCGAAATAATTCACCGGCACGACGGGGCCGTGTGCTCGCAGCTTTTCCAGCTTCTCGTGGATACTCAGCCCTTCCTCGCGGGCAAAATCCACTTCCGGCATCAAGACGTTGCTCGGCGGCGCAACACTGACGTTCATGGCCGTCCTCCCAAACGTTTTTCCTGATTTCTTGATTTTTGGAACATTATCTGAAAACGAGCGCCCCGTCTGCGCGCGCATGCGCATTCCGCCCATCCGGCGCGCATTGACGGCGCGGGCTGGTTTTCCAACAATGGCCGCATGGACATGCCCCTAACGCCGATCTCGACCCGCCTAACCCACTGGCGGGAGACGATCCTCATCTGCAAAAAGTGCTCGAAGAAGGTCAAAGGCGGTTTTGGACCCAAATCCAAGACGCGTCTGAAAAAGGCGCTGGCAAAGATGTTGGCGATCAAGAAGGGGCGGCATGCTGCGCTTGGGCTGATCGAGGTCGGTTGCTTCGATCTTTGCCCCAAGCGCGCGGTGACGGTGGCCAAGGGGACTGAGCCCGGCAAATTTTATGTCGTGCCGCAAGGTGCGCCGCTTGAGGATGTCATTGCGGCGCTGGGCCTTGCCGGGCCGGACGAAAAATCCGCACCCGCTGCGGAGGCCGCGCCCGATCTCGCTCTTTCGCGCACGTTTAATCTGAGCCCTCACTAAATTTAACGGATTTACAATAGCGCTTTCGCCGCCGCGTTCGGCGTGATCAAGTTTGAAAAAATTGAGGTGGGCGCGTCGCTACGCGCTATCCGAGCAGGAAACCGGGAAGGACATCGTGATGCGCAAGCGCGCCCTAGCAAATAGCGGCCTTGAGGTTTCGGAAATCGGCTTGGGCTGCATGGGCCTGAGCCATGCCTATGGCGAGGGCGCGTCCAAGACAGACGGCATCAAGCTGATCCGCGCCGCGTACGAGAAGGGTGTCACCTTCTTCGACACCGCCGAAGTCTATGGCCCTTTCACCAATGAGGAATTGTTGGGCGAGGCCGTAGCGCCGTTCCGCGAAAAGGTGGTGATCGCCACGAAGTTCGGCTTTAAGAATTCCAACCCGCGCACCGGCGTCGATTCTCGTCCCGCGCGCATCCGCGAAGTCACCGAAGCCTCGCTGAAGCGCCTGAACGTCGAGTGCATCGACCTGCTCTATCAGCACCGCGTCGATCCCGACGTGCCGATGGAAGATGTGGCGGGCGCGGTGAAAGAGCTGATCAAGGAGGGGAAGGCCAAGTTCTTCGGTATGTCCGAAGCAAGCGAGAAATCCATCCGCGCAGCGCATGCCGTGCTCCCGGTCACGGCGCTGCAAAGCGAGTATTCGTTGTGGTGGCGTGAACCCGAGACGAAAATCTTCCCGACTTTGGAAGAACTGAACATCGCCTTCGTGCCGTTCAGCCCATTGGGGCGTGGCTTCCTGGCGGGCGGCATCGACGCGAAGACGGAGCTTCCCGCCAGCGACTTTCGCAACACGATGCCGCGTTTTTCGCCTGAAGCCCGCGCCGCGAACATGAAATTCGTCGAAGCCATTCAGAAAATCGCCGCCGCGAAAAAGGCGACCCTGGCGCAGATCGCGCTCGGCTGGGTGCTGGCGCAAAAGCCCTGGATCGTGCCGATCCCCGGCACCACGAAGTTGCATCGCCTGGACGAAAATCTCGCCGCAGCGAATATCAGCTTCACGGAGGCCGAGCTGAAGGAAATCGACGCCACGATCTCAGCGATCGACGTGCAGGGCGAGCGCTATCCGGCCAGCTTTGCGAAGATGGCGGGTCGCTAACGCCGACACCAGCCGGCAAGAAATAAACTAAAACAGGTCGACGTCGCCTGAAGCGGTTTCCGGCATTTTAGCGTCGGTCTCGTAACCCAAAGTTGAGCGGATGCGTCCCGCGAGTTCGCCGAGCGTCACGCCTTCCAAAGCCGCCCCTAAACACACGCGGCTGCCGCTGTGCAAATTCTCCCGCATCGCGCGGGTGAAGCCGGACAAGCCGCCAAGTTGTTGGCTGAGCATGTCGATGGTGTGGAAACTGTCGATGAGATCGTCGCGCTGATCGGCGGGGAAGCGCGCGATCGTACGGCTCAGCGCCCGGTCGAGTTCCTGCGCGCGCACCATGGCGAGATCTAGCTCCAGCGCCAGCGCCTCAAGGGCGGATGCGATGTCGGTGTCCAAAAAGGAGGCGTTGATGACGGTATTCCTTTGCAGGGGGCGAAGAGCGAGCGAACGATAATGCTTGGCCGGAAATGATTAAGCGCCGGTGAACCATCCTGCTTTTTGGTTGTGGTGGCCTATGCCTTACCATTGCAGGCTGTTCAAAAGGAGAGGTTGTGAATCCTATGCGTCTGACGATGCGAAAATCTTCATAACCAATTCACGGTCCCCCTTGCGTAAGCGCTCCACGCCACCCAAAAAGCGCCGCTCGACCAGCTGAGGCGGGCGTAAGGGAGGTTCATCCATGAAGAAGGTTTTGATCGCCGCTGCGATATTGGCGGTGTCGGCGGCGCCTGCGTTTGCGAAAGTTTACACGACCAAATTTGTCGGGACCGACGGCACGTCGGCCACAGTGACCTTTGACGACGTCGCTATGACGACCGTCGACGATAAGGGCGTAAAGGGCACCTATACCTTTGATGCAGCGACGCTGAAAATGTGCACGAAGAATCCCGCCGGTGACTATTGCCTGACATTTGCGTCGAGCGGCCCCGGCAAGCCGGGCGAAAGCGTCGCCTTCACCACGGCGGACGGTAAGTCAGGAACGGCGACGCTGATGTCCACGCAATAATTGAGGTTAAAATCTTACCAAGGCCGCTCTGGCGCGAACGCCAGGGCGGCTTTTTTTGCAGACGGCGCAGGATCAGAAAAACGAATAAGGATCGATATCCACCGTGAGCCGCACGGCGTTGTGCAGTTTTGCGCGGCCGACCCAGGCGGCGGTGTAGGCGGACAAATCGATGTGCTTGTCCGCCCGCGCCAGAAGGCGGCGGCGGTGGCGTCCGCGCAGCACGCCAAAAGGCGGCGTCGACGGTCCCCAAACATCTACCCCATCGGTCAGCGGCGCGATTTCCGCCAGATGTTCGGCGGCGAGCTGCGCCATTTGTTCATCGGGCGCTGAGACGATCAGCGCCGACAAGCGCCCGAAGGGCGGCATTTTCATATCCGCGCGCGCTTGGGATTCAATGGCCAAGAACCCATCGCGGTCGCCGCGCTGCAGAGCCTTTAGGGCTTCGTGTTCTGGCGAATAGGTCTGCAACAAAGCGCGTCCGCGCTTCGTCGCCCGGCCGGCCCGGCCCGCCACCTGCGAGAGCACCTGGAAGGTGCGTTCGCCCGCGCGCAGATCGCCGCCCTTTAAGCCGGAATCCGCATCCACCACGCCGACAAAGGTGAGGTTTGGGAAGTTGTGGCCCTTTGCCACGATCTGCGTGCCGATCAGGATGTCGATCTCGGAATTCTGCATGCGCTCGATAATGTTGCGCACGGCGCCGGGCGTGTTGCCGGTGTCGGACGAGAAGATCTCGACCCGCGCTTCGGGAAACAGTTCGCGCACCTCTTCGGTAACGCGCTCTACGCCTGGGCCGATGGCCACGAAGGCATCCGGCGCGAGGCAATTCGGGCAGTGCGCAGGCTTTGGAATCGAATAGCCGGTGAGGTGGCAGACGAGGCGCCCGGTATATCGGTGTTCGACTAGCCACGAATCCGTGTCCGGCGATTTCATTTTGTGGCCGCACGCTTTGCACAGGGTCAGCGGCGCATAGCCCCGGCGGTTCAGATAGAACAATACCTGCTCGCCGCGGCTCAAGGATTCCGACGCTGCGTTCAGCAAAAGCGGCGAAATCCAGCGGCCTTTTTCCGGCGGGTGCTCGCGCATGTCGACCAGTTCGACGTCTGGCAGCACCGAGACGCCATGACGGCCCGGCAGGCGCGCCACGCCATAGCGGCCGTTCTCGGCGTTCGCGAGCGTCTCCAGGCTTGGCGTCGCGGTGGCGAGCACGATCGTCGCGTCTTCCAGCTTCGCGCGGAGCACGGCCAGATCGCGCGCCTGATAACAGACGCCTTCGTCCTGTTTGTAGGAGCCGTCATGTTCTTCATCAACGATGATCAGGCGTAGATTCTGAAACGGCAAAAAGAGCGCCGAGCGCGCGCCCGCCACGATGCGGGCGCGGCCGGCGTGCACTTCGCGATACGCGCGCCGGCGCGCTTTGGGCGTGAGGTCGGAATGCCATTCGGCGGGCAGGACGCCAAAGCGTTTTTCAAAGCGCTCCATCACCGCCTGGGTGAGCGCAATTTCCGGCAGCATAACGAGGATCTGCCCATTGGGATCGGCCTCCAGCGCTGCGGCGATGGCTTCCAGATAGACTTCTGTTTTGCCTGAGCCCGTGACGCCGTCGAGGAGGATGGATTCGTATTTCCCGCGGCGTACGGCGGCGCTGAGGATGTCGGTGGCGGCGCCCTGTTCGGCTGACAACACGGCCGGCGCTCGCGACAGATCGGGCAGCGGAAATGGGCGGTCCTGCGCGATTTCGATCAGCGCGAGGGCGCCTTCTTTCACCAGGCCGGACACAACGCCGCTGGAAACGCCCGCACGCCGGGCCAGTTCGGCGGCGGTTTGCGGCCCTTCGGCGGCGCGCGCCGCTTCGATCACTTTCTGCCGCGCCTCGGTCATTTTCGGCGGTACGTGATCGGTGGGGATCAGCGCCAGATCGACTGGCGACGGCTCCAGCGAGGCTGTGGAGCGCAACACCATGCCCAACAGCTTGCCGGGATCGGTGACGATATATTTCGCGCCCAGTTCGATGAATTTGCGCAAGGGCGCCGAAAGCGGCGGGCAGTCGAACTTCTCCGCCAAAGGCTTCATCTTGCCGGGCTCGCCGTCGAGTTCGGCGACGGACCACACAACGCCCAACCGCTTATTCGGCCCCAGGGGTGCAACCACGACATCGCCCGCGACGACATCCATGTCCTCGGGGACCAGATAATCGAAGGGCTCGGGCAGGGGTAACGGGAAGAGGACTTTGGCGCGGCGCATGATGATTATATGAAGGACTATACACTCGCCGAATGTGACAATTTGGCGCCGAGCCCACACCAGTCTAGGGTTGTTGCGCCGGTTTGGAGCGCCATCCGATGAATGGAGGATGGCGCTCGGATTATAGGCCGGAAACGGGGAGAGATTTTCATGCAGGCTTTTCGCGCCTTAGTTATCAACACTTTAAGCTTGGTCGCCTTGTTGGCCTATATCGCGACGATCGCGGCGTCGGCTCTATACGGTTACCAAAACACGGAACTTCAAGCCATGTATGGCGTCCCACCTGTCGGCGCAGCAATCGCGGGCGGCATTTTGGGTTGGCTCTCGGCCACGATCGTTTTGGGCCTGTTGTTCGTCTTGATCGATATCCGCGACGGCATCCGCGACATCGAACGCCAAGGCCGTACACCAGCGTCCTAAGAGGCAACGTGCTCTTAATCACAAATGGGCATCGTGGCGTCTAGAGCCTTGCTCTGGAGAGGTCCGCGATGCCCGTTTTGATTCTGAAGGATCTCGAAGTCGCGCTGGACGATGCGCCCGCGGCCCCGCCGCCAAGCATCTCCGAGCCAGTTATCGCCATCCGCGTGAGCCTGGAAGCCGCCTGTGCGCAGTGGCTTTCCTGGCTAGAATATGAGCGCCGACTCTCACCGCGCTCGCTGGACGCCTATCAACGCGACGTCGCCGCCTTTGTCGCTTTCATGCGCGCCCATCGCGGCGGCGCGGACGACATCTCCGCTTTGGGCAAGCTCGCCGCCGCCGATCTGCGCGCCTATCTCGCCTTTCGCCGCAATGCCGATAACGGCTTGTCGGATCGCTCGCTGGTGCGGGCGCTGGCCTCCATTCGGTCGTTCCTGCGCTTTTGTGATCGCCGACTCGGCGTGAAAACACATGCGCTGTCGCTGGTGAAGGGGCCGCGCCTCAAGCCGCCGCCGCCGCGGCCTGTCGACGAAGAATCCGCCCTCGCTTTGATCGAACAGGCAGGGGATGAGGAAAACCAGACGCCGTGGATCCGGGCGCGGGACGCCGCGTTGATCACACTGTTGTACGGCGCGGGCCTGCGGATTTCCGAAGCCCTTGCGATAAAGGGGGCGGACCTGCCTTTGGGAAACACTCTGCGGGTCTTGGGAAAGGGCGCGAAGGAGCGCTTTACGCCGCTCTTGCCAGCTGTACGGGACGCCATGGATGTCTATCTGGCGCTTCTACCGTCGCCGCCGCTGCCGGACGAAGCTGGATTCCGGGGCGCGCGCGGCGGGCCAATGGGCGCCCGCGCCGCACAGCGTCTGATGGAGCGTATGCGGATCAAGCTCGGCCTGCCGGAAACCGCAACACCGCATGCCTTGCGGCACGCCTTCGCCACACATTTGCTGGCGCATGGCGGAGATCTGCGCGCCATCCAGGAATTGCTGGGGCACTCAAACTTATCCACAACCCAGCGTTATGCCGAAGTGGAGGGCGGCCGCTTGCTCGCCGCGTTCGATGCGGCGCATCCGCGCGCCTGATGCGCGATCATTTCGCGCAGATTCGCCCATTGCTTGATCGCGTCGAAAGAGGCGCCCTTGCCCCAATTTGACGAAAAAAAGACAAAAATATTAAAGCACTGCGAAATAATCCGCATTTGTATATGGTTTGTTCTTTTTTTGTTCAGAAACTCCGTTAACGTATAAATTCTAGTGCCTTGTTGTGGAAAAGGTTTGTCGGCTGATGGCTGGTCGAGTCGCGTCGTTCGCATTCGACGGAATTGAAGCCCGCACTGTCGACGGTCAGGTCCAATTGTCTGGGGCCGGAATACAAGTTTTCAACACAGTGGGATTGCCCGGCAAAGCTGTGCGGGAAAGCCAAGGGCGCGTTCGCGCGGCCTTCGCAGCTCTCGGCCTCGATCTGCATATGGGCCGTACGGCGGTGAAGCTCGCGCCCGCCGATTTATCCAAGCAGGGCAGCCATTTCGACCTGCCAATCGCCATGGGGGGGCTCGCCGCATTGGGGGCCATTCCGCGCGACGCGCTCGACGGCTGCGCCGCGATGGGGGAACTCTCTCTTGGACGGACAGATCGCCCCGATTAGCGCGAACAGCGCGGCGGCCCACATCACCTAGGCCCCGTTTTCGGGGCATGTGTGTTTGCTGCATAAGACCGCTGTTTTCCGTGTACGGCGTTGTTGGGCTTGAGGATGCCTTAAGCAAACATCGGTTACCAGGGAAGGCCAAGCCGGAAATCGATCTGATCTGGCTCGAACCTCTTGGAATTGCTGGGTCCACTATGTCGTCGCGCCAACTTTCAATTTTCAGCGCAATGTTGGGCGCTTCGCAAACGCCGGCGGTGGCGTCGGGTCCCGACGGCTTGGTGCTGGAAGCGAACGCGGCCGCGCGGGCCTTGCTCGGTGAAGCAGTGGCGCCAGGGCGGCTTTGGCCGTCGCCGGCTGCGCGCGGGTGGCCGTCAGTGGATATGCCAGGCGGGTCCCGTTTGTGGTTTGCCGCCGACGAACGCGAAGGCAAAGCCAAAGGCAATTTCCTGCTCGAAGCCAGCCATGAAATGCGCACGCCGATCAACTGTATTCTGGGCATGGCGGACTTGTTGCTGGAAGGGGATCTGTCGCCATCGCAGCGGGACCACGCAAAAGCGATTCACGAGCAGACTTCGGCTTTGCTTCAGGCATTAAACGGCATGCTCGATTTGGCGCGCCTCGACGGGGCGGGGCCTGATCTCGACCGCACGGCGTTCGATCCTGTCTCCTTGATGCAGAGCGTCGCCGAATTGCTCAGCCCCAAGGCATACGAAAGCGGTCTGGAAATCGCCACCATTGCGGGCCGTGACGCGCCCGCGCTCGTGCTCGGCGATGAAGGCCGGCTGCGGCAAATATTGCTGGCGCTGGTGGGCGGCGTGTTGCGCGCGCCGGGCGCGCTGGGTGTTGTGTTGTCCATGCGCGTCATCGCGCGCGAAGGCGCCGAAATAAAACTGCGCTTCGAAGCGCGTGCGGCGCTCGATTCCGACAAAGCGGGCCTTAAGACGGCGCCCACGATGGCCGGCGCCACGGTCATTGAGCGTCTCGCCGATCTCATGGGCGGAAAAGCCGTCGAAGCGCATGAGCCGGGCCGCGGTTATAATTACGCGGTCGAGCTGCCCTTTACCTGCGGGGACGCCAAGGGCGCGCCCTATCCGGATCTCGGCGGATTGCCGGTTATTATCGTCACGCAATCGGCTGTGTTGAGTGAAGCCATTGCAACCACCCTAGCGCGCGCGGGCGCTGCGCCGATCTCGGCGGCGTCTGCGGAGGACGCGCGCAAGGCCCTTGCCGATGGGGCGGGCGTGGTGTTGCTCGACCGCACGATTGCGCAATTGGACTACCGCAAATATTTGGCGATCGGCGCACCGGTGATCCTGTTGGCGTCGCAAGAAGCGCGCGGCGACATTACGCAATATATGGCGGCGGGTTTCGCAGGCTTTCTGGTGAAGCCGCTACGCCGCCGCTCTTTGATCGAGCGCGTTGCCTTGACGGCAAAGCGCGATGACCGGTCTGCGCCGCCGCTGCGTCAAGCATCGAAGCCCGAAGCGCCGGATGAGCGCGAAGCGCAAACGCAAGTGCGTGCGCGCGTTCTTTTGGCCGAAGACAATCCGGTGAACGCCAAGATCGCGACGGCGATGCTGTCCGTCGAAGGGCATAGCGTGCGCTGGGCGGAAGACGGCGAGGCGGCGCTCGCCGCTTTGACCCACGAAACCTTCGACATCATCATCCTCGATATGCGCATGCCTAAGCTTGATGGGCGCGCGACCGCCCGGGCCATCCGCGCCAAAGGCGGCGCCTATGCGACGATGCCGATCCTCGCTTTGACGGCCGAAGCGTTTGTGGAAGACGCGGCCAATGCGCTCGCCGCCGGCGTGTCGGAAGTTTTGTCGAAACCGGTTGATCGCCAGGTCCTGGCCGCCACGGTGGCGCGGTGGGTGATGCGGGCGCAGCAAAAGACATTGATGCAAAAACAATGAGTTAAGCCAGAAATATGTAAGGGATTGGGTTTTTGTTGCGGTGCAGCTAATTTGCACCCGCAAAGGAATTCCAAAGTGCTCCCAGAATCCCGCACTGTCTTTTTCGAAGATATGTCGATCGGCATGACCGAGACCTATCAGAAGGAAGTCAAATCCTCGGACGTCATTGGTTTCGCCGAAATCTCCGGCGACCGGAATCCCATTCATTTGTCCGAACATTTCGCGGCGCGGACGCAATTCGGCGCGCGCATCGCGCACGGACTCTACACCGCCAGCCTGATTTCGGCGGTGATCGGCACGCGTTTGCCCGGGCCCGGCGCCATCTATCTCTCGCAAACGCTGAATTTCATTGCGCCGGTGCGGATCGGCGACTTTGTCGAGGCGAAGGTCGAGGTGGTCGAATTGATCAAAAAGGGCGACCGCGCGCGGCTTTCTTGCACCTGCTCGGTCGATGGGGAAATTGTGCTGGAGGGCGAGGCGATGGTGAAGGCGCCGCGCAAGGGCGCGCGGGGATCGATATAATCGGCGCCCTTTAATCCGTCACGCTGAGATCGCCCTTCCTGATTGGCGCCCGCTGAGGGTGGAAAGCGCCAGCCGACTAGGCCATGGTCGCCAGGGCGGAGCGAATCAATGACGGACCAGATGACGGACGGCGCGGCGGAGCCTCAGCGGAAACGCTCGGTCTGGAGCGCTTTAGCCGTTTTCCTGGAGCGCCGGACTTTGGTCATGTTGGCCTTGGGCTTTGCGGCGGGCCTGCCGAACCTGCTGGTGTTCGACACGCTGTCGGCGTGGCTGCGCGAGTCCGGCGTGACGCTGCAGGCCATCGGCTTTTTCAGCCTCGCCACCTTGGCCTATTCGTTCAAATTTCTCTGGGCGCCGATCGTCGACCGCACCTCATTGCCGGTGCTGACGCCGCTGCTTGGCCATCGCCGCTCGTGGATGCTGGCGGCGCAGGGCGCAGTGATTTTCGGACTGTGGTTGATTTCCGGCTCCAATCCTGCAGCGAATTTAGGGCTGGTGGCGGCCTTCGCCGTCTTGGTGGCGTTCTGTTCGGCGACGCAAGACATCGTGATCGACGCCTGGCGCATCGAATCCGTAGGCCAGGAACGCCAGGGCGCCATGGCTGCGGCCTATCAATGGGGCTATCGGGTCGCGATAATCGTTGCGGGCGTCGCGCCCTTGCTTTTGTCGGACGCGTTCAATTGGGCTTTTGCCTATGCGGCGATGGCTGCGCTAATGGGAATCGGCATCCTGGCGGTGCTCGCCGCGCCGCGCGAGGCCAAGCGCCCGGACCTGCCGTCTTTGATGCCAACGGACATGCCGAAAAAGCCTGCACCCGAAGCGGCGGAATGGCTGGCGCGTTTGGCGCTTTTGGTGTTCGGCGCCTTGATCTTCGGCACGGGCTTTACCGGCGAGTTCGGGTTGATGCGCGGCGCAATCAGCGTGCTTACGGGCGCGGATGGCGTGGCCGCATTTGAAGCGGCCTGGAAAGCCCGCCCGGGCGGCGTATTCTTGCAACTTCTATTCGTGGCGACAGGCGGCGCCATGATCGTGTTCGCGGCGCTGCCCTTTCCTGGCGCGAGTACGCGGCCTGGCGTCTATTTCACGCGCTCTTACGGCGAACCGCTGGCGGATTTCTTTAAACGCTTTGCTGGCTCGGCCGGGCTGATCCTGGCGATGATCTGCTGCTACCGCCTGTCCGACTTCGTGCTCAACATCATGAATCCGTTTTATCTTGATCTCGGTTTTGACAAGGAGCGCATCGCGGAGATCCGCAAGGGCTTCGGCGTGATCATGCTGATGGCCGGAGTCGGCGTCGCGGGCTGGTCGATCGCGCGTTATGGGTTGCTGCGGCCCTTGATCGTCGGCGCCTTTGCGGGCCCCTTGTCCAATCTCGTGTTTGCCTGGCTGGCGATGCAGGGGCCGGACTGGCGCGCTTTCGCCATCGCCATCGCAGTGGACAATCTAACGGCAGGGTTCTCGGGTACGATCCTGATCGCCTATATGTCGAGCCTGACCAGCGCGGGCTTTACAGCCACGCAATATGCGCTGTTCTCATCGCTTTATTCGCTCCCCGGTAAGCTGATCGCGGCGCAATCGGGCGGCATTATCGAGGCCGCCGCGCGTGGCGCAGCGCCGGGCGGACCGTTCTCTGGGTTGACGAGTTTGTTCAGCAAATTGCCGCCCAACGCCTATGCGAGCGCCGCGGAAAAACTCGGCGTCGCGCCTTCGGCTTTGGGGGCGGGCTATGCAGTGTTTTTCTTCTATTCCTGCGCCATCGGCGCGGCGGCCATCGTGCTCGCTTTCATGATCGTCAAGCGGCAGCCCGATGACGCGCCCACGCCTGAGACAAAGGCGGCATGAATGCCATTTCTACGGCCTCATCCCGACACTCCGTGCGCAAATATGTCGATCATCGGTCTCAGCGTGATGCGCGGCGCACGGACGCTGTCGCTGCGCTACGTGGTGGAAGGCGGCGCTGAAACGGTGAAGGCTGACCCCGAAGGCGCGTCGGAACGCACATATGAGCTTTGGAAAACGACGTGCTTCGAGTGCTTTATCGAAAAGCCAGACGGCGGCTATTTTGAATTCAACTTTGCGCCCTCGGGCAATTGGGCTGCGTATGAGTTCGACGCATATCGCAAAGGCATGCGCGACCTGGACATCGCCGCGCCGAAAATCCAGGCGACGCGGATGAGCGGCGATTTCGTACTGGACGTAGGGCTCGATCTATCGGACGTCGCGTCGCAGGCGGACGGGTCCGACTGGCGCTTGGCTGTGACTGCGGTGATCGAAGAAAATTCCGGCGTCAAATCCTATTGGGCGCTGAATCACCCGCCCGGCAAACCGGACTTCCATCACGCGGATGGGTTTGATTTGATAGTGTCTGTAAAAGGCTGAACATGAAATTCGGCATCGATCGCTTGTTGTCCGACCCCGCGCTTCGCGCACCGTTGCAGGGCAAGCGCGTGGCGTTGCTGGCGCACCCAGCCAGCGTTACGGAAAACCTCACGCACAGCCTCGATGCGCTCGCGGCGGCGGGCGTGACCCTCAGCGCCGCCTTCGGCCCGCAACATGGCCTGCGCGGCGACAAGCAAGACAACATGATGGAAAGCCTGGACTTCAACGATCCATCGCTGGGCATTCCCGTCTTCAGTCTCTATGGCGAAGTCCGCCGCCCGAAAGATGCTTGGATGCAGCACTTTGATGTGATCTTGGTCGATCTGCAGGATCTCGGTTGCCGCATCTATACCTTCATCACCACGCTGCTCTACGTCATGGAGGCGGCCGCCAAGCACAACAAAACCGTCTGGGTGTTGGATCGCCCCAATCCCGCCGGGCGGCCGATCGAAGGCCTGACGCTGCGCGCAGGCTATGAAAGCTTTGTCGGCGCGGGGCCGATGCCGATGCGCCATGGCCTCACGCTCGGCGAGCTCGGCTTGTGGTTCAAGGATCATTTCAAGCTCGATCTGGATTACGGCGTCATCGAGATGGAGGGCTATGAACCAGACGCAGCGCCGGGTTTCGGCTGGCCGGTCAGTGAGCGCACTTGGATCAATCCCAGCCCCAACGCGCCGAACCTTTGGATGGCGCGCGCCTATGCGGGGACGGTGATGCTGGAAGGCGCTACATTATCAGAAGGGCGCGGCACCACGCGGCCATTGGAGCTCTTCGGTGCGCCGGACATCGACGCGCGGGCGGTGATCGCCACGATGCAGACGCTCGCGCCGCATTGGGTGCGCGGTTGCGTGCTGCGCGATTGCTGGTTCGAGCCGACCTTTCATAAACATAGCGGCAAACTCTGCAACGGCGTGCAGATCCACACCGAGGGCCCCTATTACGACCACGATTCCTTTCAGCCCTGGCGCGTACAGGCTTTAGGCTTCAAGGCGATCCGCGCGCTCTATCCTGAGTATCCGCTCTGGCGCGGTTTGGATTTCAAATACGAATACACCAACGGCCAGCTCGCCATCGACGTCATCAACGGCTCGCCGCTGCTGCGCGAATGGGTGGATGATTCAAACGCCGCGCCGGGCGATCTGGATGCGCTCACGCACCCGGACGAGCGGGATTGGTCGGCCGCGCGCGCGCAATATCTGTTATATTAAGCGCTTATGGCTGCGCGGGCCGAACGTGTCCGCCGAAGGCGTGCAAGTCACGCGCGGTGTAGGCTTGCGCGGCGTCGAGATCGGCGCGGTCGAGGCAGGCGATATAGCCCTCCATCGCCTTGTCGTAATGAAGGTGGTCCCACGCGATCGTATGGAAACGATGCCGGCCGAGGCTCAGGAAATTGCTGAACGAAACAAGGGCATACAAAACCTGTCCCGTCGATTTGTCGATCGAGAGATCGTGCACATGTCCGATGCAATCGCCGGCCGCGTTATAAACCAGCGTGCCTTTGACGCGTGACGCGGTGACCAGAGGTCGCGCTTTGGCTGCCATCAACACCTCCCAGTGACGGCCTCTTGCGGTCTTGTTCGCCGCTTGAGCGTCGCGGAGTTTAGCTCAAAAAGCGAAAGGCCGCCACATTAAGATCGGTTCACTTGAATGGCCTGATCGGCCGTCCCAAGACGATCAAAGAGCAATCACGAATCAGCTTGCTGCGGCGCCGCGCATCTATCGCGCGGCGGCGTAGGCGGCGAGCATGGCGTGGTTCACGATTTCGCTGACCGGCGCGCTTAAAGAGGTGATCTGCACCGGATGCTTCAAACCGGAGATCAGCGGGCCGAGCACAGTCGCGCCGCCCACCGTCGCCATCAGCTGGGAGGAAATCGCCGCCGCTTGAATCGCCGGCATGATTAGCACGTTCGCTGCGTCGGTGAGGCGGCAGAACGGATAAAGCTTGCGCACTTCCGGCTCCAACGCCACGTCGGCGGACATTTCACCGTCATATTCGAAATCGATGCCCTGATGGCGATCAAGAATTTTGACGGCCTCGCGGAGCTTCTGCGCCCGTTCGCCGTCCGGCTGGCCGAAGGTCGAATAAGACAGGAAGGCGACGCGCGGTTCGAAGCCGAGGCTCTTCACGGTGCGTGCGGCTTCGATGGCGATATCCGCCATTTCCTGCGCGGTTGGAAATTCCGAGATATTGGTGTCAGCGATGAACAATGTCCGGCCACGCGAGATGACGATCGACATGCCGATGGGTTGGCTGCCTGGGCGGGGGTCGATGGCCTGGCGCACTTCAGTCATGGCGACGTCGAAATGACGCGTGACGCCGGTCACGAGCCCGTCGGCATGGCCCATCGCCACCATACAAGCCGCAAAGGCGTTGCGGTCTTGGTTCACCAGACGCTGCGCGTCGCGCATTAACATGCCGCGGCGTTGCCCACGCTTGTAAAGATAGTCCGTATAAACAGCGTTGTTGTCGGACAAACGGGCGTTGCAGATTTCCAGATCGGCGCTGTCGGGTACGCCGACCATCGCCATATTTTGCTTCACGGTTTCTTCGCGGCCAATGAGGATCGCCTTGCCGAAGCCTTGGGATTGGAAGGCGTATGCGGCGCGGATGACGGCCGGTTCTTCGCCTTCGGCGAATACGATGCGCTTCGGATTGGCGCGCAGCGCGCTGGCGATGCCCTGCACGAAGGAGGCGGTCGGGTCGAGCCGCTGCGCTAGCTGGTTGCGATAGGCCTCCATGTCCTTGATCGGCATGCGCGCCACGCCTGTATCCATCGCGGCTTGCGCGATGAGCGGCGGCACATAGGAGATCAGGCGCGGATCGAATGGCGCGGGAATGATATATTCCGGGCCGAAGCTCGGACGCTTGCCGCGATAAGCGGCGGCGACCTCATCGGGCACGTCTTCGCGGGCCAGATTGGCCAAAGCCTGCGCTGCGGCGACCTTCATTTCTTCGTTGATGGTGCGGGCGCGCACGTCGAGCGCGCCGCGGAAGATGTACGGGAAGCCCAAGACGTTGTTGACCTGGTTCGGATAATCCGAGCGGCCGGTGGCGATGATAGCGTCGGAGCGCACCTTGCGGATCAGCTCTGGCGAGATTTCCGGATCGGGATTGGCCATTGCGAAAATAATCGGGTTCGGCGCCATCGACTTCACCATCTCTTCGGTGACGGCGTCCTTGACCGACAAGCCGAGGAAGCAATCAGCGCCCTTGAAGGCGTCGGCCAGCGTGCGGGCCTTGGTTTCGATGGCGTGCGCCGTCTTGAACTGGTCCATGCCTTCCTTGCGGCCTTTATAGATGACCCCTTTGGAATCGCACATGATGACGTTGGCGTGGCGCACGCCCATCATCTTGATTAGGCCGGTGACGGAAATGCCAGCAGCGCCGGCGCCGTTCACGACGACTTTCAGATCGGACATCTGCCGGCCGGTGAGGTGGCAGGCATTGATCAGGCCGGCGGCGGCGATGATCGCCGTGCCGTGCTGGTCATCATGAAAAACCGGGATGTCGAGGTCGTCGCGCAGACGGGCTTCAATCTCGAAGCATTCCGGCGCCTTGATGTCTTCCAGATTGATGCCGCCGAATGTGTTTCCGATCGCGCGCACGGTCTGGATCAGCACTTCCGTGTCGGTGGAATCCACTTCGATGTCGATCGAATCGACGTCGGCGAAGCGTTTGAAGAGGACGGACTTGCCCTCCATGACCGGCTTGGACGCCAGCGAGCCCAAATTGCCGAGCCCCAAAATGGCGGTCCCGTTCGAGATCACAGCCACCAAATTGCCTTTGGACGTATAATCATAGGCCTTGGACGGGTCCTCCGCGATGGCGAGAACCGGTACCGCAACACCGGGGCTATAGGCCAGCGCGAGGTCTCGCTGGGTCGCCATGGGCTTGGTCGGTGTGATCGAAATCTTGCCCGGCTGGGGAAAGCGGTGGAAGGCGAGGGCCTCTTCGTCGGTGAAGAAGCGTTTGGATTCGTCCATTGAAATCTCAGGCCCTTATGGGTGCGTTGCGGCGAACGCCGCTTCCGTTGAAGTCGAGTATTGACAGTCTCATACGACGCAAAGCGCTTGCCCGCTAGATCGAGTCTCGATTAGTGCGAGGTCAATTGCGAAAGCAGGCGCCATGTCTCAAGGCTGGTCCGCCTCAGATACTCGCCCCGTTGTTGGGGCGCCCCACGAGAAAAGCGGGGCCGCGGATTAGGATGTCGAACGCGTGACGCAAACGACGCCATTGATGGCGCAATTTCTGGCGGAGAAGGCCAAGCACCCGGATGCCCTCTTGTTTTTCCGGATGGGCGACTTCTACGAGCTGTTTTTCGAGGACGCCGCAGCGGCCTCCCAGGCGCTCGGGATCGCGCTGACCAAACGCGGTCAGCATCTGGGCCAAGATATCCCCATGTGCGGTGTGCCGGCCCATGCCGCCGATTCCTATCTTTCCAAATTAATCCGCTCGGGCTTCAAAGTGGCGGTGTGCGAGCAATTGGAAGACCCGGCGCTGGCCAAAAAGCGCGGCTCCAAATCCATTGTGCACCGCGGCGTCATTCGCGTAGTGACCCCCGGCACCGTGACCGAGGAGAGCCTGCTCGACGCCCGCGCCGCCAATCGTCTGGCCGGGATCGTCCCAGGTAAGTCAGGACAAGACTGGGCCATTGCCTGGGCCGACATCTCCACCGGCGAGTTCGCGGTGCAATCTCTATCTGCATCCCAGGCAGCCGAGGAACTGGCGGCGCTGGCGCCGCGCGAATTGATCGCGGCCGAAAAAGACATTTCACGTGATGAAGTGCGCGAGGCGGGCGCGGCGCTCGACATGCTGGCCACGCCTATTCCCCGCGCCAAACTCGACGCAAAATCCGCCGAAGCGCGCCTGCGCGAGTTATTCGAGATCGCCTCCACCGAAGCCTTCGGCGATTTCAGCGCGGTGGAATTGGGCGCGCTCGCTTTGGTGGCCGGATACGTTTCCTTCTGTCAGGCGGGCGGCGCGCCGCGTCTGCAGGCGCCCAGGCGCGCCTCGGCGTCCGGCTGGCTGGCCATCGATCCTGCGACGCGCGCGAGTTTAGAAATCGAGCGGACTTTAAAAGGCGCGCGCGACGGCGGATTGCTTTCTTGCATCGACCGCACCTTGTCGGCAGCGGGCGCACGCCTGCTCGCCGATCGTCTGGCGCGGCCTTTGGCCGATCCGGCCGCGATCAACAAACGCCTCGACGCGGTGGGCTATTTTTTTGGAGCCCGCGCACCCCGCGCCGACGTGCGGCGGCATCTGGCGGGCGCCTCCGATCTGACGCGCGCCGTGACGCGGCTGTCCTTGCGCCGCGGCTCTCCGCGCGATCTCGCCGCCATCGCCGCTGCGTTGAACGCCGCCGCTAAAACCGCGCGGGCCTTGATCGCGGATGAGGCCCCGCTGCCTGAGGAACTCCTAGAGGCGCGTACGGCGCTCGATGTATCAACCCGTCCAGAACTCGCGGCTTTGGCGGGCGATCTGGCGCGCGCCTTGAACGATACGCTGCCTGTGCATGCGCGCGACGGCGGCTTCATCGCGCAAGGGTTCGACATAAGCCTCGACGAGACGCGCAGCCTGCGCGACGACGCCCGCAAAATCGTGGCGGCCTTGCAGGCGCGCTACGCCACCGAAACCGGAATTCCCTTCAAGGTGAAACACAACAATGTGCTGGGCTATCACCTTGAGGCGCCGATAAAGCACTTGGACGCCTTGCTGCGGCCGCCGCTCTCCGAGCAATACATCCACCGCCAGACCATGCCCGGCGCCGCGCGCTTTTCAACGCCCGAGCTCGCCGATCTCGACCGCCGCATCGCGCATGCGGGCGATGAGGCTTTGGCGCGGGAACTAATGCTGTTCGAGGATTTCTCCGCCCGCACTCTTTCGTTGGAACACGACGTGCGCGCCGCCGCCGCCGCTTTGGCGGCGCTCGACGTCTATGCCGGCCTCGCCGAATGGGCCGAGGAACAAAAAGCCTGCCGTCCGATCATCGACGACAGTTTGGTGTTCGACGCCAAAGGCGCGCGCCATCCGGTCGTCGAGGCTGCCGTGAACGCCGCGGGCGAACGGTTTTCGCCGAACGATTGCATGCTCGACGCGGCCGGGCAGGAGGCCAAGCGCCTCTTGTTCATCACCGGCCCGAATATGGCCGGTAAGTCGACATTCCTGCGGCAGAACGCTTTACTGATTGTGCTGGCGCAAGCGGGCTGCTTCGTGCCGGCGCAGAGTTTTCGCGCAGGGTATGCGGATCGCTTGTTCTCGCGCGTCGGTGCGGCGGATGAATTGGCGCGCGGCCGGTCGACCTTCATGGCGGAAATGGTCGAGACCGCCGCCATACTGCGTCAATCGGGCCAGCGCGCCTTCGTGATCCTGGATGAAATCGGACGCGGCACCGCGACCTTTGATGGTCTCGCCATCGCCTGGGCCGCAGCGGAGCATCTGCACGACACAAACCAGTGCCGCGCTCTGTTCGCCACGCATTATCACGAATTGACGCGCCTCGAAGGCGCCTTGCCGAAAGCTGGTAATCTAAGCTTTCGCGCCAAGGAATGGCGCGGCGCCTTGGTGTTCCTGCATGAAGCGGCGAGCGGTCCGGCCGATCGTTCCTACGGCATCGAAGTGGCGCGCCGCGCCGGTCTCCCGCAAAGCGCCGTGACGCGCGCCCGCCAGATCCTGGCGATGCTGGAGGCGCATGGCGCCGGGCCCAAACGGCCGCTGGAGGACTTGCCGCTGTTTGCAGCTTTGTCCCCGGCCACGCCCGCCAGCGTCGCCGAGCCGGAGCTCGATTCCGCGCTCGCAGAAGCCGCCGCTTTGATCGAAAGCATGGATCCAGACGCGCTGAGCCCACGCGAAGCGCATGAATTGCTGTATCGACTGAAAGCGATGCTGAAATAAAAACAGCCCTTCTCGGGCAGTTTCTCAAGGCGACGGTTTTCGATTGTCGCATACCCGCCTTGTCTCTTACTTCTTCAATTCAATAAAAAAACGAACATGGGAGGACGAAAAATGGCGTTGCTGGATGCCTTTGGGCTGAGCGGGAAGGTCGCGATCTTAAGCGGCGCTAGCCGCGGGATTGGGGCTGGGATTGCGACGGCGCTCGCGGAGTGCGGGGCCGATGTGGTGATTGGCGCCCGTAGCGAGGAATCGCTGAATAAGGTGGCCGATCAGATCCACGGCTTCGGCCGGCGCGCGGTTATTGTGCCGTGCGACCTGACCGATATTGCCGCGATGCAAGGCCTTGTCGACGCGGCGATGAAGAGTTTCGGCAGGATCGACATTTTGGTGAACAATGCCGGCGGCACTGGTCCTGCGCCCTTTTTGTCCGAGACGGCTGAAAGCTTTGAGGCGGCGTTCCGCTTTAACGTCACAACGGCGTTCGAATTAACGCGGCTCGCGACGCCCCATATGCTGAAGGGCGAGGGCGGCTCGGTGATCAATATCGTCTCTGTCATGGGACAATTGTGGGATCGCGGTTATTCCGTATACGGCACAGCGAAGGCGGCGATGATCCAGCTTACCCGGTTGAACGCTGCGGATCTCGCGCCGCGCATTCGCGTCAATGCTATCGCGCCCGGCGCCATCGCGACCGACTCGTTGGCGGGCGTGCTGCAAAACGAGGAATTGGAACGCCTGATGATCGAGGGCACCCCGATGCGGCGTCTTGGACGAGTCGAAGACATCGCCTTGGGAGCGGTCTATTTAGCGTCGCCGGCGTCGAGCTTTGTTACCGGCAAGGTGCTGGCCATCGACGGTGGGATCACGTTCCCGAATTTGTCGTTGAACTTGCCGGATTTGTAAGCGACCAAACGTCTAAACGCTGCGCAATTTCGGACAAAAAAGGACGCACAACTTTCATGAAAAGCTGTGCGTCCTTTTTCTTGTGGAAGATCGAGACCTAAACGCCCGCGTCGCGCACCGGCTTGATGACGCTCTCGGCGTAGTAATTGATCTCGCCGATCATTTGCTCAAGCGTCCGATCGTCTTCGCCGCCAGCATAGGCGTTGCGGAACGCAACGATGCATTCTTGGACTCCAAGACCGGCCAACCGCTTGATGCTATCCGGGTTGTAGCATTCCGGACCCATGACCTGCATTTCAAATGACGTGTCTTCGCGGCCGGCTTCTTTCCGATAGATTTTCAGCCGGTCGATCATGTCGGTCAGCTCATTCATCTGACCGCCGGCGCTGATCCAGCCGTCGCATATTTTCGCGGCGCGGCGCAGGCCGGGTTCGGAGTGACTGCCATAAAGGATTTTCGGGGGCTGGGTCGGCACAGGGCATAATTTGATGCGCGGAATTTTATAATATTCACTGTCCCAGCCGAAATATTCTCCGGTGGAGAGGCCGCGAATGATGTGAATGCACTCTTCCATGCGCTTGCCGCGCGATCTGAAATCCGTGCCGGTGGCGAGGAAATCTTCTTCCCAGGGCGACAGGCCAATTCCGAACACGAACCGATTGCCGATGAGGGCGTTCAAACTGGTGAGCTGCTTCGCCAACAACACCGGATGCCGGATCGGCACCTTCAGAACCGACGTTGAGAATCTCAGATGGGTGGTGGCCGACGCCATCCAGGCAGTGGCGATGAAGGGGTCGATAAAGGGGACGCCGTCAAGAAATTCGCGCGAGCCGTCATCATTGTACGGATACTTTGAATCAGCATGCTCTGGATAGCAGATGCTGTCCGGCAAGGTAAAAGTGTCAAAGCCCACGGATTCGGCCGCAACGGCCAGCGGCCTGTAAAAAGCCGGGTTGCACATGGACGCATGATAAGCAAAGCGCATCTGAATTCCTCCCCTACGTTCTTCCTGTTTGAGACCGTTAGATCACGCTACCGGGCGCTGTGGAAGACCGGCGATGATGCAGCAGCGCTCAAAAATGACCTGAGAAAACAAAACCTACGGCTTTTGATTGAACAAGCGCGCCGCCCCATCTTCTTTAGACCTTGAACTAGGTAGCGCAATTTCCATTTGTGGGAAGGCTATGCTGGACCAACAAAACGAGGAGCGGACCCTGTGATGCACTTGGCGCGCCCGTCGCGGCGCAACCTGATTGGAATATTGGGTGCATCCGCTTTCGTCGTCGCCTGCAGCGAGAACACGGCCACCGGACGCCGGCAATTGATGCTTGTATCGGATGAGGCGCTGGCGGGGCTGGGCGCACAGGCTTGGCAGGATGCGCTCGGGCGCTGGCCGCGTGTCGCGGATGCAGCGATTCAGCGCCGGCTGGCCAATATCGGCCAGCGGGTTGCGGCGGCTTCGAACATAGAAAGTCAGGATTGGGATTTCGTCGTCTTCGACAATCCGGAGGTGAACGCTTTTGTTCTACCGGGCGGCAAGGTCGGATTCTTTCGGGGCTTGCTGGATCTGGTCTCATCCGATGATGAGGTCGCAGCCGTTGTTGGCCACGAAGTCGCGCATGTCAGCGCGCGGCACGCCGCCGAACGCATGAGCCAGCAAATGGCGCTCCAATTGGGCTTAAATGTCGCCGCTGCGGCGCTGTCTCAGGAATATGGCGAGAACGCCGAAGCGATCGCCGGCGCGCTCGGCGCCGGCGTGATGTATGGAGTCATCCTGCCGTATTCCAGGATGCACGAGCTTGAAGCGGACGCTTTGGGCGTGAAACTGATGAGCGGCGCGGGCTTTGATCCGGCGGGCGCGTTGTCTTTTTGGCGGCGTATGTTGAACAACGGCGAACAAGCGGTGGAATGGTTATCGACCCACCCCGCGGATGGTCGCCGCCTTGAAAGCCTGGCAGTGATTGTCGAAGGCAAAAGCTAAAGCTTGGCCGCTGCGCCATCGATGATGCGCGTGCGGGGAACGCGCGCTCGCTGAGAGCGTTCAATGCGCAGGGCATGAAATTCGCTTTGATCTCGAACCGAATCCTTTCTCCCCACCAGAGTGAGGAAGTACAGAAATTTTTCAATAGCTTGGGCGGAGGTGTATGACGGTAACGTCCAAATGCGGTGCGCCAATTCAGGGCGCTTGGAAAGCTAAGTGCGTTGCGCTCATCCTGAGCGCTGTGCTGGCCGCGTCGTGCTCGGCGCAGCATCCGCCGGAGCAAACGGAAAGAGGGGCCTACAAGCCGGAAGTCGGTGTGGCGTCCTGGTATGGCCCGGATTTGCATGGCGGGAAGACTGCGAGTGGTGAGATTTTCGATCAGGATCAGCTGAGTGCGGCGCATCGGACCTGGCCGATGCCCAGCCTTGTGCAAGTGACGAATTTGAAGAACGGCCGGCAGATTGTGGTGCGCATGAATGATCGTGGGCCGTTCGCGAAAGACCGCTTGATCGACCTTTCACGCGCTGCGGCGCGCGCGCTTGGTTTCGAACAGGACGGCGAAGCGAAGGTTGCGGTGCGCTATTTCGGCCCGGCGCCGGCGCCGGACACGAAAACCGCCAACCGCTAAAAGGCGGCGATCAATCGCCGAAAAAGTTGAGCTCCAGCAGAACGCCATTGATCTCGCTTACAAAGACCTGGCGCAGCTGCATGTTGAACGGACGCAAATCCGTCGCTTGGAATTCCAATTGGTGATCGCGCAATTTGGCGCACACGCCGTCGAAGTCCGAGCAGCGCAGAGCCACGTGATGCACGCGGCCGCTGCCTCTTTCTTCAGGGCCTAGATCGCCGCTCGCGCCGTTCATCGCGACGGGAAAAGAATCCTTTATCACGTGCACTGCGGCCTTACCGTCAGTGCTGTAAATCCACGCGCCAATCGAGATGTCATTGATGCCAGGGGTAGGCTCGGCGCGCATTTCCAGAATGTCGACGAAAAACCGGGTTGTGCCCGGCACGTCCGGCGTTCTGATGTTTACGTGATCGATGGTTTCGACCGTCATGCGAGCTCCCTCTTTCCAGCGAATGTCTGCCGGGCGGCAAGAATCCGCAAGGGCGGCCTTTGGGATTCGGTGCAAAGACATGGCCGAATCTTTGCGGGGATTTCGTACTTATTAGCCTCGGGCTTATATAATAGCAGACTCACGCGTTCGCCACAGGCGGGTGCGACGCAAGTTACTGATTTTTCATATATTTGGACTTTTTACGTTAGATGGCCATCCGCCTCAAGCCGCCCCGCATAGAACACGTCGTGGACGGCGAACGCCTGCGCGCCCAGCTTACGGCTGCCGCGCTGGATAATATCGGCGATGAGGCCGGGACCCGGCGGCGGGCCCTGCAGCTTCTCTCCGGAGCGCTGTTCCGGGGCCGCATGATCGCGCAAGAATGGCTGGAAGACGGCGGCCACGGCATGGAGACCGCGCGTCTTTTGTCGGCGGTGCAGGACGAAGTTATCGCCGCGCTCTGGGACTTTACCACCATCCACGTTTTCCGCTCACGCAACCCGACCAAGGGAGAACGTCTGTGCGTCGTCGCGGTGGGCGGCTATGGCCGCGGCGAATTGGCGCCGTCGTCCGATATCGATCTCTTGTTCCTCCGCGCCTACAAACAGACGGCTTGGGCCGAGAGCGTGATCGAGTACATGCTCTATATGCTCTGGGACATGGGCCTGAAGGTCGGCCATTCCTCCCGCACGATTGAGGAATGCCTGAAGCTCGCGCGCGAGGACCATACGATCGCGACCGCGATCCTGGATGCGCGCTTTTTGTCCGGCGATGAAAAGCTGTTCGGCGAATTGATGCAGCGTTATCGCGGCGATCTCATTCCCGGACAGGAAGCTGTCTATGTGTCGGCGAAGCTGAAAGAGCGCGACGACCGGCATCTGCGCTCGGGCGAGTCGCGGTATCTCGTCGAGCCCAATCTGAAGGATGGCAAAGGCGGCTTGCGCGATTTGCACACGATTGGGTGGATCGCAAAGTTTGTTTATGGCGTCATGGACGAGGATGATTTCGTGCGCCTCGACATTTTTACGCGCGACGAAATCATTGTGATGCGGCGCTCGGCGGACTTCCTCTGGACCGTGCGCTGCCACATCCATTATCTCACCGGCCGCGCTGAAGAACGCATCGCCTTCGATCTGCAGCCGGAAATGGCGCAGCGTCTGGGCTATCGCGACGGCACGGCAAATCCCGGCGTCGAACGCTTTATGAAGCGCTATTTCGAGATCGTGCGCGACGTTGGCCGCCTGACGCGCATCTTCGCGGCGAAATTGGAATTGGATGGCGAAAAGTTTGCGCCGCGCGGTTTGGGCCGCTTTCGCGCCAAGCCTGCAGTCGATCAGCGCAAAAGTCTGTCGAGCGCGCCGGAATTTGTCCTCGATGGCGGACGCTTGTCGGTGGCCGATCCGAACGCCTTCAAGCGCCAGCCGGTCTTGATGATGCGCTTATTCGAAATCGCCGATAATTTGGATAAGGACGTGCATCCGGCGGCGCTCGCCGCGGTCACGCGCAATCTGAATTCCGTCGCCGGTATTCGGCGCGATCCAGATGCAATCGAATCTTTTTTGAACGTTATATCGTCACGCCATCATCCAGCGGCCGCGCTGCAATTGATGAACGAGACGGGGTTACTCGGCAAATTCCTGCCGGAGTTTGGGCATGTCGTCGCCCGCACGCAGTTCAACATGTATCACCACTTCACCGTGGATGAGCATACGCTGCGCGCGGTGGAATATATCTCTGAGATCGAACATGGCCGCCGCGAAGCTGACCACCCATTGGCGACGCAAATCTTCCCGCAGATCGCGCACCGCCGCGCGTTGTATCTCGCGATGCTGTTGCACGACACCGGGAAGGGAAAAGGTGATCAACAGATCGAAGGCGAAGTACAGGTGCGCTCTGCTGGCGCGCGTCTGGGGCTGGAGCGCGAGGAGATCGATCTCACCGCCTGGCTAGTGCGCCACCATTTGTTGATGAGCGACACCGCGCAAAAGCGTGATCTGTCCGATCCGCGCACAATCACAGATTTCGCTGATCTTGTGCAGACGCCGGAAAAGCTGCGGCTGCTTTTGGTGCTCACCATTGCCGACATCAAAGCCGTGGGCGAGGGCGTTTGGAATTCCTGGAAG
>Ga0247831_1000379_pt1 | contig 98024 bp, 100 predicted proteins | sample LaCruzMarch2015__9_FD_192406 | JGI IMG/M metagenome (GOLD analysis project Ga0247831, IMG submission 192406) | Freshwater microbial communities from meromictic Lake La Cruz, Castile-La Mancha, Spain - LaCruzMarch2015_1m | ecosystem: Environmental > Aquatic > Freshwater > Lake | place: Spain...
CGATACGCTGCGGCGCGAGCTTGCGCTTTATGGCATCGACGCCATCGCGGTGGGGCCCGGGTCTGTGCGCACCCCTATCTGGGACAAGGCCGAAAAGGACAATGCCGAAAGCCCCTACGCGGCCGGCGATTATGGCCCATCCCTGAAAGTGTTCGAGCGCACCATGCTCGACGGAGGGCGCACGGGCCTTCCTTCGGAAGAAATCGCAGCTGTGATCGAAACCGCCCTCAGCGATCCGAAGCCCAAGGCACGCTACGCACCGGTCCCCAACAAGCTGACAAACTTCACGGTCCCGACCCGCCTTCCGAAGCGCCTGCTGGACGGCATTTTCATTTCCCGGTTCGGCCTGAAAAAGAAGTGACGCCCTCGTGCCCTGCGAAGCGGGCAGGCATTTGGTGATGGCCCGAAAAGCATCCGGCGGCTGGCTTGTTGCAAAGTGCAGCACCGGACCGGCCGGGTCCAGTTGTCCGGAATTCGCCGACAGCGAACGCTTGTCTGTTCATCCTGCTTTGACGGGCGGAAAACACTTATGTCCCGGGCGACTTAGTCCGATGCACGCAGGCCTCGCGAACGACCGGTCGCACCAGGGAGAAATCGATGCGTACCGTTTCGCTCCGTGCTGAACATGACGGGCAAGACCGTCGCTACCTCCGTGCAACTCTGAACACAGAAGGCGACTTGGTGATCGAAGGACAAGACCTGGGGCCAGAAACAGCCTCAGTGTCGAGCGATGGAGAGTATGAGTGGTCTCGTACCATCCTCCGCGAACACATTCCCAGATTGCTCATTCTCCTGGATCAGCCCGCCGGCGCCGACATCCTCAGCACGCTTGAGCGGCACTGGACCGGCCCCAAGTCTTACGAGCTGGAGAGTCGGATCAGCGAAAGTGACATCCCATCCGCGCTTTGGACCTGAAGCGGTTGAAGCAACACCTCCAAGCGCCTGGCACGCGCCAGCTCCGCATGGGCGGGCGTCTCGTGACAGATCGCAAGGTCGCTCAAAACCAGCCGCTCCCGCCTGTCCGTCTCCTCAAGCCGGAATTCGCAGAAGGCAGCCAAAGAGCCCTCGTTGGCGGACTTCCGTTTTCAGAGGTTGACTGGAAGCAGGGGACGGCGTGGCTCTGGCCCTTGCTGGAAACAATCTGCAGAGTGTCTATTCCAACAAAGGAAAGACGGCGTGACCCTGAAAATCACCCTGACGATGCGCCGAGCCCTTCTACTCGCGGCATTGGCCATGACGTTCTGCTCTGCCTGCGCGCTTCCCCAGCCGGGCGCAAACCGAGACCAGACTGAGCAGGCTCCCGTTCGCATTGCCGAAGGGGCCTACGTTTCAATCGGCGGCATCGAACAGTGGATCACCATCCACGGTGATGACCGCTCAAACCCGATCGTGCTTGTGGTGCACGGCGGCCCCGGCAATCCGATGAGTCCTATCGCTGAGAGCCTGTTCTCGGATTGGGAGAGCGACTTCACCTTGGTTCAATGGGACCAGCGGGGCGCCGGCAGAACCTATTCGCGCAATGGTCCGTCGGTCGCATCGACGATGAATGTCGAACGCATGGCCCAGGACGGTATCGAGGTCGCTGAGTATTTGACCGGGCATCTGGACCAACACAAGATCACGATCTTCGCGACCTCGTGGGGATCGGTTCTTGGCGTGCATATGGCCCATGCCCGTCCCGATCTGTTTCACGCCTATGTCGGTCATTCTCAGCTCGTCGAATGGAATGCGAATCTGACGGCGACTTATGGCCGTCTGCTCGAACGGGCACGGGCCGCAGGAGATCAAACCTCGATCGATACGCTCGTCGAGCTGGGCCCTCCGCCATGGTCGCGCGCAGCCAATTGGCCGCGCTTGCGCCGGGTATATGCGCCCTACCAGCGAGCGGCGACAACGGCGCCTGCCGCGCTCGTCGCCCTCAGCGCCGAATACGGCTCCGAGGAAGAACAAGCCCTGTATTCAGAGGCGGAAGACTTTTCGTTTGAACATCTTTGGGGGCTAACCCTGTCGGGACCACTCACCCAGGTCGACTTGCCGGCCCTTGGCACCAGCTTCGAGATTCCGGTTTTCATTGTGCAGGGTGAGCAGGACTTGTGGACCGTGCCGGAGCTGACGCGCGCTTATTTCGCAAGTATCAACGGACCTGAAAAGCAATTCTATCTGGTAGAAGGCGCAGGCCACGAATTGTCGCAAAACGGCGTGGCGTTGATCCATGACGTGCTCATGGATCATGTTCGCCCATTGGCTATTGCCCCCTAGCCCGGGCCGGCCCCACTGGAACGGGCGAGCACGGCTCTGATCGCCGTCGTCGGCGAGTGGCACAGTCAATCCAATCCCGCCGCCTGGCTGACCAATCGCGGTTTGGCCGGACTTTGCCGGAAGCGGTCGCCGGCATTGCGCCTGGCATGACGCCGCAACAACGAAAAGACCTGCCGTGTTCACGCAACAGGTGGCTTCGGAAATGCCACCCGCGCCATGCGATCGAGACAGGTTGATCAAACGATGCCGACCGTGACCCTCAGGAATGTTGCTGGGATTGATGTCGCTCCCGGATCCACGGAAACATTCTGATTTCTGAAAAGGGTCTCCAGCTCTGCGAGCAGGTCACCTGCGCGGCCATTGCTTTCTGCCGCGGCGAACGCATTCATAGTGGGCCCGTAATAGTTTTTGAAAGCCCCCAGCAATCGGGACGGCGGCGCGTCCATGTTGAACGTGTAGGTCTCCTTCGAAAATGAAATGTTCCCGCGCGGGATGCCGGCGCTTTCAAAGCGCGCGATGACATCTTCCTCGACGCCCCAGGTCATGGGACTCACGAAGCCGTCTGGTGGCGGCGGTGAATAAGCGGAACTGATTTTCAGTATCTGCGCAACGAGCGTCGGATCACCTGGGATCCAATTGCCCATCACGACCCGCCCCCCCGGCTTCGTCACCCGGACCATCTCTTTGGCCACATCAAACGGTCTGGGCGCGAACATGGCACCGAAGATACTGACGACAAGATCGAATGTATCATTGCCAAGATCTTCGAGGTTCGAGGCGTCGCCTTGCTGAAACCTGCAGTTGGCCAGTGAGTGTTGCGCGGCGCGCCGGTTGCCTGCTGAAACGAGGTTGGAGGCAATATCAACGCCGAGAACATCTGCTCCAAGTCTTGCAGCCGGGATCGCCGTCGTTCCGTCGCCGCACCCAAGGTCTAGAACCTTGAGCCCCGGCATGATGCCCAACGTCTCGACAAGCGACTGCCCGCTTTCCCGCATGCACTCTGCAATGCGCGTGAAATCTCCTATTTCCCAGAGTGCCTTGTTAGCGTTCATCGTAAGTCTCCAAGCAGCACCCGTGCTGTGTGCAGTGGATCTTGCGAAGGAGCGATCCAGGCGGATGGGCAGGCAAGCGATCGAAAGCTTGCCCTGGGGAGCAAGCGGATCAGTCCACCGACCCAGCAAAAGCAATCGCGTCGACCGGACCTTCGAACGCTATAAACAGAGTGCAGGTCTCGCTGCTGATACAGGTCGCGTCGTGAGGCAGGGCGGCTGGGCCATAAGCGTAGTGACCCGGCCGAAGGGTTACAGGCGGCGCGCCGAGGTATTTCACCCGCAGTTCTCCGGACACGAGAATTATGCGTTCCGCAGACGTATGGGTGTGCGCAGGCAAGCCGAGCCCGGCGGGTACGCGCAGAAAAATGTCCGCGTTCGGAGCAGCCGGATCACCTTGCAGAACTCCGATCTGGCACCCCTCAGGAAAGATCGATGGGCACGGTCCCCACGGCGGGGCGGAATCGATCGAATATGTGAGCGGCGTCGAAGAAGCGGTCTGGGCACTTGAGTTGGCGCAGGCCGGGGCCGCTACCAGTGCAGCAACCGCCAAGGCACTTCCAAAAGCAGACGTACGGGTCATTGTCATGAATTGATTTCCTCTTTCCCAGTTTGCCCCCGAGCGGCCGGGAGCGAGATGACAGACCTAGCGCGCGCCAGACCAGACAGCTTGCAGATTGTCTGGAGATTGTGTGGAGATTGTAGGGTTTTGGGATATGACTGGCGCTGATGATCTATCAGTTTGCCGAGTTTGAGCTGGACACTGACCGCGTTGAGCTGCGCTCAGGCGGCGTTGTCGTTGCGGTAGAACCTCAGGTATTTGCGCTCTTGTCGTTGCTCATCGAAAGCCGCAGCCGCGTGGTGACCAGGGACGAACTCATTGAGAAGGTCTGGAATGGGCGGATCGTATCGGAATCGGCGATTTCGAGCCGGGTAAAGTCGGCCCGTCAATCGATTGGCGATGATGGCCGCGCGCAGACCCTGATCCGAACGGTCCATGGCATAGGTTTCTCATTCGTGGGCGAAGTCACCGCTTTGCCGGCGGTATCTTTCGTGGGCGCTGGATCGTCGGCAACTGAAGAGCCAGTCCGAACTTCGCAGCCGAGCATCGCAGTTATTCCATTTGACCTTGTTGGAGCAACCGAGCCAGGTTTTCCAATCGCCGATGCATTGCCGCATGATCTCATCACCGATCTTTCCCGCCTCCACTGGCTTTCGGTGATCGCGCGGGGCTCATCGTTCCGTTTCAGAGGCGCAGACGTGAACCTGGACGAGGTGCGCAACAAGCTTGGCGTTCAGTACTGTCTGACCGGCAATGTCGAGATCTCCGGTAAGTTCATGTCGGTTTCGGTAGAGCTCAGCGAAACTCGAAGTCGGCGCGTCGTTTGGGGTGACCGGTATCGCGGCAACATCGACAGTGTTCATGAGATACGCGACCAGATTGTAAGGGCCGTAACTAGCGCCGTCGAAGTAAGGATTCCATCAAACGAAGCACAGCGGGCCCTGCTTGGATCACCTGAAAACTTGGATGCCTGGGCGGTTTATCACCTTGGCATCCATCACATGTATCGCTTCAACAAGTCCGACAACGAAGTGGCCACCGGCTTCTTCAAGCGCGCGATCGCGATGGAGCCGGGCTTTGCCCGCGCATATGCTGGCCTTTCCTTTACGCATTTTCAGAGCAGCTTCCTTCGCTACGAGGACCAGACCGGCGCACAAAGCCTGGCTCAGCACTATGCATCCCAATGCATAGAGCGCGATCCACTTGATCCATTCGGGCACTTTACAATGGGGCGAGCGCATTGGCTGCGCGGCGATCTGGAGGCGAGTGTCCCCTGGCTTGAACGCGCCACCGCCCTCAATCCGAATTATGCACAGGCAAAGTATTCAACGGGATGGGCGCAGGCGCTGCTCGGCAGCGCTGAAACCAGCCAGGCCAACATCTCGGCCGCACTTGTTTTGAGCCCGTTGGATCCGTTGGCCTACGGCATGCTGGGAGTAAGAGCCCTGTCCTTTATCGTCCTTGAGGACACGGTGCAGGCCGCTGACTGGGCTGAGCGGGCAGCAAACTCACCGGGCGCCCACGCGCTGATCGAAATGATTGCCGCTGCGGCGCATGCTCTGAATGGTGACGAGGTCCGAGCGCGTGCCTGGGCATCGTCCGTTCATGCCCGGGCGTCACACCTGGACAAGACAGACTTTATTCGAGCCTTTCCATTTCGCGATGAGCACACCAAACTGCGTATTATGAGCGCACTCGAAAAGCTGGGGATGTAGCGGCGGTCCGAGAATAGGACCGTCTCGTATGGGGCCAAAAGCCGTCATTTGAGATCCAGCGATACCCCGCATGCGAAAGAGGCGTCGCCGCCTCCTCTTGACGCCCCCTGCGTCACCCCCGCGCATGGTGGGTAAAACAGGGAGGAATACATGGCAGATCTCAAAGGCAAGGTGGCCGTCATTACCGGCGCGGCGAGCGGTATCGGTCTCGCCGGCGTCGAAGTGTTCGTAGCCGCTGGCGCAAAAGTCATTGCAGGCGACATCCAGGACGAGAAGGGCCGCGCCCTCGAGACGCGCTTCGGCAAGGACAAGGTCCGCTTCGTCCACTGCGACGTGACCAGCATGTCCGACCTCGAAGCAATCATGGCCGAAGGCCCGAAAGCGTTCGGCTCGCTCGATATCGTCTGGAACAATGCCGGACATGGCGGCACGCCGACCAGTGTCGAGGAGCTTGACCTCGACGGCTATGACCAGACGATGAACCTGCTTCTGAAGCAGGTCTTCGCCGGCACCAAGTTTGCCATCCCGCACATGAAGGCGAAGGGCGGCGCGATCATCAACACGTCGTCAATCAGCGCCGTCTGTGCCGGCTACGCTCCGATCACCTATTCGGTCGCCAAGAAGGGCGTCGCGCACTTCTCCAAGCTCGCGGCGGCGGAACTCGCGAAATACAAGATCCGCGTCAATTCCATCCTGCCGGGCTTCATCGCCACCTCGATCTTCGGGGCGTCGCTGGGCCTGAGCCGCGAGCAGGCTGACCAGATGGCCGAGATGCTGGCGCAGGGCGGCGGCAAGATCCAGCCGGCGGGGCGCACCGGCCGCGGCACGGACATCGCCGAGATGGCGGCCTTCCTCGCCTCCGACGCCGCGGGCTTCATCACGGGCGGGGAATTCCTCGTCGATGGCGGCATCACGGTCGGCCCCCGCCACAGCTGGGACGAGACGGCCAACAGCCCGGTGCTTGACGCGCTCGGTATCACACCGGAACAGGCTGAACAGCTGCGCCTCGCGCAGGCGGCGGCTCAGTCCTGAACTTCGGCTCAGGTTTGCGGCACGGTCTCGACCGCCCGCAGCAGGTCCGGCAGCGCCGCAGCCTCCCGAAAGAGGTTGCCGCGGTCATCGCTCAGGGCGTAGCCTGTTTCGGTTCGGGTCAGCGGAAAGCGGCGCCAATGGGTCAGGGTACGGAAGATCCAGACAGTATCCGGCCGCTCACCCGCCGCGGCCCAACCGCTCCACATGTGATCCGCCGGCAGGCTGCGCCACAGCCGGTCGATCTCTTCGATATCCTCGGGTGAAAAGTCCGGCATGAGTCCTCCTCCGCCTCCCACAGGCACGCCGCCCGCCAGACGCGCGCCGCTCTCAGGAAACCTTCAGGGCGCGCTCTGGATGATCGTCTCGGGCGCAGGCTACACGCTGCACCTCGCGCTTGCCAAGGAGATCACGGCGGATATCCACCCGGTGTTCCTCGCCTTCTGGCGCAGCTTCCTGGCCTTCCTGTTTGCCTCGCCCTTCATCTTCCTGGGCATGGTCAAGCTGCACACCGCCCGCTTCGGCGCTCTCGTTACCCGCAGCCTGATCGGCTCGGCCGGCTTCGTGTTCGGGCTGATCGCGATCTGGCCGGTCTTCGGCCTGCCGCTGGCCGAGTTCAACGCGCTGAGTTTCACGCGGCCCCTGTTCGTGACGTTGCTCGCCGTATTCCTTCTGCACGAGAAAGTCGGCGTGCACCGGACAAGCGCCGTGATCGCCGGCTTCTTCGGCGTGCTGGTGATGACCGCCATTCCAGCCCTGCTCGGCGCGGGCGGCGGCACGCATTTCAACATCGGCAGCCTGTTTGCGATCCTCTCCTCGCTCTGCTTCGCTTTCACGATCGTGCTGGTCAAATCGCTCACCAACCTCCATGCTCCGCTCGCCTTGCTGATCTGGGCGAACCTGCTCTCCTCGATCTTCATCCTGCCGGCCGCGCTCGCCGTGTGGGCCAATCCCAGTCTTGACCAATGGGGCCTCATTGCCTCGATGGCTTTCTTTGGCGTCGTTGCGCAGTTCTGCTTCATCAAGGGCATGTCGGTCGGCGACGCGTCCTTCCTCTCGCCGATGGACTATCTGCGTCTGCCAATGGGGGCGACGGCCGACTGGTTCATGATCCGCACCCTGCCCGGCCCCTTCGTCTGGGCCGGCGCCGGAATCATCGTCGTCTCGACCCTCTACATCACCTGGCGCGAGCACCTCCTGAACCAGAAAAAACCTGTCGAGCCTCCGAAGCTGTTCTGATGCCCAATCCGACAATCTCCGAGAAATCCCGCCACGGCTTAATCGCCGCACTCTGCCTGTGCGCGGCCGGATGCATAGAAGCAGGACCGCCGCCCCAATGTGACGCGCTGGATTTCAAGGCGCTCTCGGGCGAGCCGATCAGCACCATCGAAATCTACGACGGAAACCGCGATCGCCGGTCGCCGGAGCCACGCCTCACGCTTCGCGACCCCGCCCAGATCGCGGCTTTGCAAGCCTTCCTCCTTGAGCGCGTGGATGGATGGTTCATAGCGGCCGGCGAAACGCACGACCCGAAGTCGCGCAAAGCCACCTCCGTGATCACCGCCGTGTTCAAAAGTGGCGACACCGCCATCGCCCGGTTCGGCTACAGCCCGGCCTTGCTCGAAACCGCCGGCTGCGAAGTTGAAGTGATCCTTGTCCTTTCGCCTGCGGACAACGAGAAGGTCTTTGAACTGCTCAGCGAGGCACTCCCGTCAGGCTGAGCGGAAACTGAACGCCGCGATGGCCAACGTCAGCGCCAGTTTCACCTGCCACGCGCAACGCAACCCCTTGTGAACGTCGAACAAATCATTTAGTGTTCACAAAACGGAGCATCTCCCATGGCCAAAGTTCTCGTCACCGGCGCCACAGGCTTCATTGCCGGGCACGTCATAAACCAGCTTGCAGAGGCCGGCCACGAGGTTATAGAGACAGCCCGGTCCGCTTCCAAGGCGAACGCCCTCAACAAGACGCTCAGCGCTTATGCCGGCAAGCCCATCCGGATCGACATCCGCGCGGCGGACCTCTCCAGCGACGCTGGCTGGTCCGCAGCGGTCGCCGGCATGGACTATGTCCAGCACATCGCCTCCCCCCTCCCCACGAACCTCCCCAGGGACCATGACGAGCTGATCACCCCCGCCCGCGACGGCGCGATCCGCGTGCTCACAGCGGCGAAGAAAGCCGGCGTGAAGCGCGTCGTAATGACCTCTTCGATGGCGGCCATCGCCTATGGCTGGGGCGACAAGCGCCCGAAACTGCTGACCGAGGAACACTGGTCGAACTCGGCAAACCTCGCCGATAACACCGCCTATACCCGCTCCAAGACCATAGCCGAGCGCGCCGCCTGGGACTATGTGAACGGCGAAGGCAAGGGCCTCGAACTCACCACCATCAACCCGGCTGCCGTGCTCGGCCCGGTCATGAGCGGCGACTTTTCAGCCTCTGTCGAAATCCTCACCCAGCTCCTCTCCGGCAAGCTGCCCGGCACGCCCCGCGTCGGGTTCGGCATCGTGGATGTGCGCGACGTCGCCGCGGCACATGTGCTCGCGATGACGAACCCCGCCGCGGCCGGCGAACGCTTCCTCGTCGCAGACAAGTTCATGTGGTTCTCGGAAGTCGCCAACACCCTGCGCGGAAAGCTGCCCCCCGCCTATGACAAGAAACTGCCGAAAGGCGAACTGCCCGGCTGGGTGCTGAAGCTGATGGCGAACATCAACCCCGCCGTGAAGCAGGTGATCCCGGAACTGAACCGCGAACGCCAGGTCTCCAACGAAAAAGCCAAACGCATCCTCGGCTGGCAACCCCGCACCGCCGAAGAAGCCATTCTCTCCGGCGCAAAGAGCCTGATCGAACACAAGGCGGTGTAAGTGAGCGGAAGGTTTCTCACTTGAACGGGCCCCACCGCCCGCAGGACAAGGGCAAGCCGGGCGGCAACTGGCGCCGCAACGGCGAGGCCTTGATCGTCTTCCTGGTCACATTCGTTCCGGTTCTCGCCCTCGTCTATTGGCTCGCTGGGGGCGATCAGGGCGCTGGCATCGCCCTTCCGGTGGCCTTCGCGCTGGCCGCCGGCGTCACAGCCGCGCGCACATCGAAGGTGAGGTCGGCTGTGATCAGCCTGCTCAGTTTCCTCCAAAACATCAGCCAGTTGTGGCGGTAGGCGAACGAAAAGGACGCGCCGTTTGGCACGCCGGCCAAGCCGCTAGAAATCGTAGGTAATCCCCTTGCGTTCCCAGTCGCCATAACGCGTGGGTTCGATCTCTTTCGGGCCACCGGTTTCACCCGCAGGTAACGCCGCCTCAGACCGCTTGCGCGCATCTGCCTCTTCCAGCGCGCGACGGGCCGCTTCGGGCAGGGCCGCGCGCCGCGCCACTTCTTCGGCCGGAAGGTCTGCGCCCGGATTTGTCGTTTCCTGCATCAATTGACACTTCACGTTGCGGGAGGTGTCTCCCATATAGCTGCGGCAGGCGGGTTTGTCCGCGCGTCATGTTATACACCGCAGAATTCAAGGAGACTTTTCCGCCGATGGGCACCGCCAGGACCTTCACCCTTCTCGCCATCATGACCGGCCTGTTCGTAGGCATCGGTTACATGGTTGGCGGCAGCGTCGGCATGATCATCGCCTTCCTCGTCGCCGCCGGCATGAACGTGTTCGCCTGGTGGAACTCGGACAAGATCGTCCTGCGCATGCAGGGTGCCCAGGAAGTTGCGCTCGATACACGCAACCCCATGCTGCGCGCCTTCCGGGAAGATGTCGCCCGCCTCGCCGAACGCGCCGGCCTGCCCGAGCCGAAAGTCTATGTCATCGACACGCCGCAGCCGAACGCCTTCGCCACCGGCCGCGATCCCAACAACGCCGCCGTTGCCGCCACCACCGGCCTGCTGAGCGTGCTGACGCGCGAGGAAGTCGCGGGCGTGATGGCGCATGAACTCGCCCACGTCGAACACCGCGACACGCTGACCATGACCGTCACCGCCACGCTCGCCGGTGCCATCGGCATGCTGGCAAACTTCGCGATGTTCTTCGGCCCCCGCGACAGCGAAGGGCGCCCGAACCCGATCGCCGGCATCGCCATCATGATCCTTGCGCCCCTCGCCGCCGGCCTCGTGCAGATGGCGATCAGCCGCTCGCGCGAATACGTCGCCGACAAGCGCGGCGCCGAAATCTGCGGCAACCCGCTCTGGCTCGCCTCGGCGCTCGAGAAGATCGAGCGCGGCGCCCGCGCGCAGATCAATCCCTACGCGGAGCGGACACCCGCAATGGCGCACATGTACATCTCGAACCCGCTGAACGGCCGGGGCCCGGACAACTTCTTCTCGACCCACCCGTCGACCGCCAACCGCGTCGAAGCCCTGCGCCGCCTCGCAGGCGAGATGGGCGTCACCTCCATCCGCGCCGCAGACCCCGCCCCTCGCCGCGCGGCAGGACCGTGGGGTTGAGCCGCGCCGTGCCCTTGAATCGCAGCTTCGCATGAGCGGCGCCGAATCGCGGCTTGCCGCGGCCGAACTCCTGCACCTTACGCTCGACAAGCGCCGCACGCTGGACGAGGCGATGGTGCTGTCGGAATTCTTCAACGAGCTTGAAGGCTCCGACCGGGGCTTTGCCCGCGCCATCGCCTCGTCTGCGCTGCGCCATCTCGGCTGGATCGACGAGACGGTTCAGCCCTACCTCTCTCGCCCCCTCGCCGCTACCGGCACTGAAATCCGCGCGCTGATCCGCGCGGGCGCCGCGCAGATCTGGTTCCTGGGCGTCGCCCCGCACGCCGCCGTGAACGCAACCGTGGACGCCGCCCGCCTGACACGCGGCGCCCGGTCCGGCGGCAGCTTCCTCAACGCGGCCCTGCGCCGCGTATCCGAAGCGCCGCCACCGGAGAGCCAACTACCGCCGGAGAATATCTGGCCGGAATGGCTGCGCGCCGCCCTGATCGACAGTCTGGGCACGGACGGTGCGCGCTCACTGGCCGAAGCGCAGCGCGGCGAGCCGGCCCTTCACCTCACCGCGACACGCTCCCCCGAAGCGGTCGCTGTCGGCGTGGGCGGGCCGCGCCTCGCCTCCGGCTCCATCGAGGCAGCCGGCGGCGCGATCGAAGAACTGCCCGGCTACGCTGAAGGCGACTGGTGGGTGCAGGACCAGGCCGCCGCCCTTCCCGCCAGACTGCTGGGCGTTCAGCCGGGCGAGCGCGTGCTGGACCTCTGCGCCGCGCCGGGCGGCAAGACGTTGCAACTCGCCGCCGCAGGCGCCGCCGTGACCGCGCTCGACCGCTCGGCCCCGCGCCTTGAACGCCTGCGCGAAAATCTCGAACGCACCGGCCTCAGCGCCGAGGTCATCGTCGCCGATGGCGAGACCTGGACGCCAGACGCCCATTTCCCGAAAATCCTGCTGGACGCCCCCTGCTCCGCGCTCGGCACCCTGCGCCGCCACCCAGAAGGCGCCTGGATCAAGACCGCGGCCGATACCGCGCGGTTTCCGGCGGTGCAGGCCCGCCTGCTGGACAGCGCCGCGCGTCAGCTCGCCTCCGGTGGCACGCTCATCTATTGCGTCTGCTCCCCCATCGCCGCCGAAGGCCGGGATGTGGTCAACGCGGCATTGGCCAAGGGTAGACTTGTCCGCTTGCCTATCGAGCCTGGCGAATGCCCTGGTTTCGAGGATTGCGTGAGCCCGGAGGGTGACGTGCTCACCCTCCCGAATGCCTCACGCGACTGTGATGCCTTCTATATTTCGAGGCTCGTCCTGGCCTCAAAGTGAACGCAATTCCCAACGAAAGTTCACGCTCCATTCAGGCGGCAAAGCGCTATGTGCGCTCGTCGCAAATGTTCAATGCGAAAGGAAAATTCGACCATGATGCAGCTTTCTGCTCACTCAGCCACCCGTAAAGCGATTGCTGGCGCGATGGCTGCCCTCACATTGGCGCTCGCGGGCTGCGCCAATTCCTATGGCGTCGGCACGACGAGCACCCGGTCGGTCGGCCAGGCTTCCACGGTCTATACCGGCGTCGTCACCTCGGCCCGCGAAGTGATCATCAAGCCGGATCGCTCGATCATCGGCACCGCCACCGGCGCTGTGCTCGGCGGCCTCGCAGGCTCTGAACTCGGCGGCGGCGACAAGGCCCAGACGGCCGGCGCCATCGGCGGCGCGGTCATCGGCGGCATCGCAGGCAACGCGGCCGGCAAGGCTGTCGGTACCCAGCGCGGTTACGCCTATATCGTCCGCTTCGACAATGGCGACGTGAAAGAGATCGTGCAGGGCGCAGACCTCTACATCCAGCCGGGCACCCCGGTCAGCGCCATCGCCGGCGCCGATGGCTGGAAGCTGATCCCCCGGTAATTCCGGACGCGGCACACAATAAACGGACAGCCGGCTGCCTTGTGCGGCCGGCTGTTCCCTTTTAGGGATTGTGAATGAGCAAGGTTCTCATTTCTCCCTCGATCCTGTCGGCTGACTTTGCCAAGCTCGGCGAGGAAATCCGCGCCATCGACGGCGCGGGCGCCGACATGATCCATATCGACGTGATGGACGGCCATTTCGTGCCGAACCTAACCTTCGGCCCGCCGATCATCGAAAAACTGCGTCCGCACACGAAGAAGCCGTTCGACGTGCACCTGATGATCGCCCCGGTCGATCCCTTCATCACCGCCTTCGCCAGGGCCGGCGCCGATATCCTGACCGTCCACCCGGAGGCGGGCCCCCACCTGCACCGCACCTTGCAGGCCATCCGCGCCGCCGGCATGCGCCCGGGTGTGGCACTGAACCCCGGCACGCCCGCCAGCCTGATCGAGGCGGTGATCGACGATATCGACCTTGTGCTGGTGATGTCCGTGAACCCCGGATTCGGCGGCCAGAGCTTTATCTACAGCCAGCTGAAGAAGACCGAACAGCTGCGCCGGACGATCGACGCTACGGGCCGCGACATCATCCTGGAAATCGACGGCGGTCTCAACGCCGAGACCGCGCCGAAAGCCATTGCCGCGGGCGCCACCGCGATTGTCGCAGGCTCTGCCGTCTTCCAGGGTGGGCCTTCATCCTATGCCGAGAATATCCGGGTCCTGCGCCCGAAAGTCCGGGCTTGAGCAGAGTTTGATTTTGGACGGCGAGGACTTGGCAGACATCAGCGTAGAGTTCCAGGCAGACCGCACCCGCACGAGCAGCCATGACGCCGCGCTCTGGCGCCGCTTCCGGGGCGCGGCCGGTGAGGATGCGAAAGTCTCGACCCTCCAGAAGCTGAAACTGACCGGCCACGGCCCGGATACATTCAGCCTGCACCTTCAGAACATGGTGCCCGCCGACGACCTGCGCGCAGAGGCGTTGATGCGCGACATCTGGCGCATCGGCCAGGAACGGCTCGCGCTGCAACCCGGCCAGTCACCCTGGTCGCTGGAACTGCCCTCCCGCCACTTCGCGGACCGTGTCCACCGCTTCGGCTGGGCGCCGGACCTGCTCGCGCAGGGCGAGACCGGAAAGGCGCGCCTGATCGCGCTGACAGACGACTGGACCCAGAAATTCGGCAAGTTCCACGGCTTCGCCTGGCGCATCGAGCCGACGGCCAGCCGCTGCTGGAACTGGCTGCGCTGCGGCCCCGCCCTTCTGGAAGCCGGAAGCCACGAGGCCCGTACCGCGCGCGTCGACAGCCTCGCCCGCCAGCTGCGCTACCTCAACGAAACCATCGCCTCCGCGCACGATCCGAAATCGCGCTGGCTCGGCGCCGTCGTTCTTGTCGCGAACGCCCTCTGCCTGCGGGCCGGCTCGGGCCTCGGCGACGCGCTGGAACGCCTCGAATCCGAGTGCACCGCCCAGATCCTGCCCGATGGCGGCCACGTCACCCGCAGCCCCGCCCACCTCCTCTCCTCCCTGATCCACCTTCAGACCCTCGCCGACGCGCTGGAACGCGCCGGGCGGCCCGTGCCGGACTGGATGACGAAGTGGACCTTACGCATGGGCGCCATGCTCGCCTTCTTCCAGGCCGGCGATGGCGGCCTCAACACCTTTCATGACGGTGACGAGTCGCGCGCCGAAGTGGTGAACGCCGCCCTCGCCCGCCTGCCCGCACCGCCCCGCAAGTTCATGTTCGCGCCGAAGTCCGGCTTCCAGAAAGTCGAGAAGGGCGGCCTGCGTCTCGTGCTCGATTGCGGCGATGCCCCGCCCCGCCCGTTCGGCGACCATGCCCGCGCCGGCGCCCTCAGCTTCGAACTCTCCGACGGCCCCGCCCGCCTCGTCACCTCCTGCGGCTACTCCGCCGAGGTCAACGTCGACTGGCAGGCCGCCGTCCGCCGCACTTCCGCCCACTCGACCCTCATCCTCGGCGGGCGCGACTCGGGCGTCTTCATCGCCAATGACGAAACCCGCCTGCGGGCCCTGATCGGCCCGGACGCCATCGCCGCCAAGCGCCTCGAGGAGGCCGCCGAGATCTGGCTCGACGCCCAGCACGCCGGCTACAAGGCCGCCTACGGCCTGCTCCACCGCCGCCGCATCTTCATCTGCGGCGAGGGCGACCGGCTTACCGGCGAGGACTCCCTCGTGCGCCCCATCGCCCAGGCCGCCGCCGACGACAAGAAAACCATCCCCTTCGACATCCGCTTCCACCTCCACCCCACCGTCACCGCGATGATGGGCAAGGATGCCATCCGCCTGATGAGCGAGAGCGGCCATATCTGGCGCTTTCGCACCAGCCACGAAGGCGCGCGCCTCGAGAAGACGATCTACCTCTCCCGCGGCATCGTCGAGCAGCCCGAGCAGATCGTGCTCTCCGGTTTCGCCGACCCCAACGGCGATGGCAGCCAGCCGCCCAACTGCATCCGCTGGGCCTTCGTGCGCGAAGCCTGAGCGGCGTTGCGAAAAGTGAGAACCGGTTTTCGGTCAAACGCCGCGACCACTTGGCTTGACCCCTACAGGCACCGTGATAGGCCGCGCGGGCCACACAGGAGCCGCCATGACCGCCCCCCTCAAGATCCGCCGCGCCCTGATCTCCGTCTCCGACAAGACCGGCCTCATCGACCAGGCCGCCCGCCTGCGCAGCCACGGCGCGGACCTCATCTCTACCGGCGGCACCGCGAAAGCCCTGAAGGACGCCGGCCTCCCCGTCAGCGACGTCGCCGAGCTCACCGGCTTCCCCGAAATGATGGACGGCCGCGTCAAGACGCTCCACCCCGCCGTCCATGGCGGCCTGCTCTTCCTGCGCGACAATCCCTCACACGTCGCCGACGCCCGCACCCACGCCATCGCCCCGATCGACCTCATCTACGTCAACCTCTACCCCTTCGAAGCCGCCGCCCAATCCGGCGCAGACTTCGAAACCTGCATCGAGAACATCGACATCGGCGGCCCCGCCATGCTGCGCGCCGCCGCGAAGAACTACGCGTTCGTCGCCTGCTGCACTGACATGTCTGACGTCGCCGCCGTCCTCGCCGAACTGGACGCAAACGGCGAAGTCAGCCCCGCAACGCTCCGGCGCCTCTCCGCCAAGACCTTTGCGCGCACCGCCGCCTATGACGCGGCCATCTCGGGGTGGTTTGCCAGACAGAACAACGAGACCGCGCCGGACTGGGCGGCCCTCGGCGGCCGCCTCCAGCAATCCCTGCGCTACGGCGAAAACCCGCACCAGTCCGCCGCCTTCTACGTCACCGGCGAGCGCCGCCCGGGCGTTTCCACTGCGCGCCAATTGCAGGGCAAGGAACTCTCCTACAACAACATCAACGACACCGACGCCGCCTATGAACTGATCGGCGAACTGGGCGCAGACACCCCCGCTGTCGCCATCATCAAGCACGCCAACCCCTGCGGTGTTGCTCTGGGGGCGGACATTATCGAGGCCTATACCAAGGCTCTCGCCTGCGACCCCACCTCCGCCTTCGGCGGCATCGTGGCGCTCAACCGCCCGCTGGACGAAGCCACCGCCAAGGTTATCACCGACATCTTCACCGAAGTCGTCATCGCCCCAGGCGCCAGCGCGGGCGCCGAAGCGATCTTTGCGAAAAAGAAAAACCTCCGCCTGCTGATTACTGACGGCCTACCAGACCCCGCCGCCGCAGGCATATTCGCCAAGACCGTCGCCGGCGGCTTCCTCCTGCAGGACCGCGATGCAGGCCGCATCACGCGCGCCGATCTCAAGGTCGTCACCAGGCGCGCGCCCACCGAGCAGGAACTGAGTGACCTGCTCTTCGCCTGGCGCGTCGCCAAGCACGTCAAGTCCAACACCATCGTCTATGCAAAAGACGGCGTCACCGCCGGCATCGGGGCCGGGCAAATGAGCCGCATCGACTCGGCGCGCATCGCGGCACGCAAGGCCGAGGACGCAGCTGAGGCCGCCGGCTGGCCTGAGCCGCGCACGAAAGGCTGCGTCGCAGCCTCGGACGCCTTCTTTCCGTTTCCGGACGGATTACTCCAGGCCGCCAGCGCCGGCGCCACCGCCATCATCCAACCCGGCGGCTCCATCCGCGACGACGACGTGATCGCCGCCGCCGACGAGGCGGGCCTCGCGATGGTGTTCACGGGGATGAGGCACTTCCGGCATTAGAGCGCCGCTCGGGCTTTGCCAGTTCATCCGTCAGCTTGCTGACGATCTTATGCCGCGACTTCCAGCTGAGCGAGGCTTTGTCCGCGCCGCTGAGCCAGCGCGAGTGGGCCGCCGACTGCCCGGGCCCCAGCTCGCGCGGACGCGTCATCAGGCGCTGGCCGAGCACACCCGCCACATGCGCCGTCTCCTCAAGGCTCGCGAAGTAGAGCTGATGGGCGCGATGCTCGAGCGTTCAGACCGGAAAGCTCTCAGTCCCCTTTTTGGGGGAAATGGCGGCTGAAACTGCGCGGCGGTGTGAAAAGGCAAGGTCCAGCGGCCGGTGCACAAAGCGGCTCACCGGCGTGCCCGGCGCCTCGGCCAAAGGCTCCAGCCGCAGGCGCCAGGGGGCTCAGTCCAGCGGCGGCCAACCCCAAGGCGCAGGCGGGGGCGGCACGGGTTTCGACGTATCAAACTCCACCCGCAGGAAACGGTTCGGGCGCTTCAACTCGTAAGCAAAAAGGTTCGATGACGGATCCACTTCAACGGCCCACACATTGGTCTTGGAGACAGGAATACCCTCAGCATCAAACAGTGCCTTGGTCGCCTCATCCGCCGGAAATTCCTGGCGCAGCGCGTCCGCCGGTGTGGAGGCAAAGCCGCCATACAGGGTCAGCACGTCCGGCTCACCGTCCTCATGCCGGTGGTCGTGGCGCAGTTCCCAGTCATTGCCCACCTGCATCAGCACCCAGGTGCGCGAATGATCCTCGCCCACATGCAGGGGGATCTTGATGTAGCGGGCATCGCAGCTGCGCACATGCATGACAACGCGCTGCGCGCGCCAGTCATCGTCCTGCGTGTCCGTGGTGACGATCCGCCCCTCGAACGCCTTCCCGCACAGCGGAGCGATGGCGGCCTCGAACGCGGAAGGTGTCTCCGCCTCCGGCGCGCCCGCGCAGGCGGTGATCAGGAGGGCGAAAGCGGGCGCGAGGGCGTGTCTGAAAAGCATGAAGCCCAGCCTAGTCAGGCCGGGCTTCAAAAGAAAGGCCGGAAATGCCTCAGGCCGGGTTCGGCGAAGGATCAATCCCGGGACGCTTGCGCTTGCCGATCACCGGCACGGCGGATGCCTGGCCGGCATCGTCTTCCGACGAATCCGGACGGCTCGGCGGGGTACCCTTGATGAGGTTGGCGATCTCGTCGCCCGACAGGGTTTCGTACTCGAGCAGGCCGAGTGCGACGGCTTCCCAGTCGGCGCGCGATTCGGTCATGATACGCCGGGCATCTTCTTTGCCCTGTTCGATCAGCTTGCGGACTTCTTCCTCAATCTTGCGCGAGGTCTCTTCCGAGATGTGCGAAGACTGCATCAGCTGCTGTCCGAGGAACACGTCGCCCTGGTCCGAGCCGTAATCGACCGGGCCGATGACGTCCGAATAGCCCCAGCGGGTGATCATCGCGCGGGCGAGACGGGTCGCCTGCTGGATGTCCGACGCGGCTCCGGCGGTGACGTTGTCGAGGCCGAACTTCAGTTCTTCCGCGACGCGGCCGCCCATGATGATCGCCAGGCGCGAGGTCATCTCGACCTTCGACATCGAGAGCTTGTCGTCTTCCGGAAGCTGCATGACCATGCCGAGCGCGCGGCCGCGCGGAATGATTGTGGCCTTGTGGACCGGATCAGCCGAAGGCACTTTCATCGCGACAATGGCGTGGCCGGCTTCGTGCCAGGCGGTGAGCTCTTTTTCCTTCTCCGACATAACCATCGAGCGGCGCTCGGGACCCATCAGGACCTTGTCCTTGGCGTCTTCGAATTCCTGCATCGCGACGACGCGCTTGCCGCGGCGAGCCGCAAGAAGGGCGGCTTCGTTGACGAGGTTTGCGAGGTCTGCGCCCGAGAAACCGGGCGTGCCGCGTGCGATGGTTTTCGTCTCGACGTCTTTGGCGAGCGGGACGTTGCGCATGTGGACCTTGAGGATCTTCTCGCGGCCGATGATGTCCGGGTTGCCGACGGTGACCTGGCGGTCGAAGCGGCCGGGACGCAGAAGCGCGGGATCGAGCACGTCCGGACGGTTCGTCGCGGCCATGATGATGATGCCTTCGTTGGCTTCGAAGCCGTCCATCTCGACGAGGAGCTGGTTCAGCGTCTGCTCGCGCTCATCATTGCCGCCGCCAAGGCCGGCGCCGCGCGAGCGGCCGACGGCATCGATCTCGTCGATGAAGATGATACAAGGCGCGGAGCGTTTCGCCTGTTCGAACATGTCGCGGACGCGGCTCGCGCCGACGCCGACGAACATCTCCACGAAGTCAGAGCCCGAGATCGTGAAGAAGGGCACACCGGCTTCGCCGGCAACGGCGCGGGCGAGCAGGGTTTTACCCGTGCCGGGCGGGCCGACAAGCAGCGCGCCTTTCGGAATCTTGCCGCCGAGGCGCTGGAACTTGGAGGGGTCCTGCAGGAATTCTACGATCTCCTGCAGCTCTTCTTTTGCTTCATCGACGCCGGCAACGTCGTCAAAGGTGACGCGGCCATGCTTTTCAGTGAGGAGACGGGCGCGGGACTTGCCGAAGCTCATCGCGCCGCGTGTGCCGCCGCCCTGCATCTGGCGCATCATGAAGAACACGAAGGCGACGATCAGGACGATCGGCAGGAGGGAGAGGAGCGCGGAGGCCACGTTGTTGCGACCGACATCGGCTTCGACTTTGAAGGGCACATTGTGTTCGCGAAGGATCTGCTCGGTGGTCATGTCGAGCTGGCGGATTTCGCTGATCATCTTCTGGCCGTCCGTCGTCGTCACCATCAGTTTGGTGTCGCCGAGGGTCGCGTCTGCCAGTTTGCCCTCTTCGGCCAACCTGTAGATGTCCGACAGGCGGGCCGACTTGGCGCTGGCCACTTCAGGATTGCCGCCCATCATCACGGCCATGCCGATGACGAGGAGGGCAAGCGCGCCCCAGACAGCAAGATTACGGATGTTCATGGTAAGTCTCGCACAAAGGAAACAGTATCAGGACAGAAGATAGGCGGCACATCCTGCAAAAACGACTCCTTTCCGCTGCCTGCGGCAATTTCATGCGCAGAATTCAGGAAAAGACGCCGCAACGCGCCGATCCGTCCGCCCAGTGCCGAGCAGTCTGGCGCATTTAGGTTACGCGCGCGTTCAGGCGAAAGCTTCAATCCGACCCGGTTGGGGGAAACTCGCACCCCGCCCAGAGTGGCGCCGCGGAACGCCGGTTCGCCGGTGATCCGGGCGATCAGGCCCGCCAGGTTCCCGGCCCGGGGCGGGGTTTCGCGGCCGGCGAGGCACTGGATCAGGGTGCCGAGCGCCCGGGCCGCGCGCTCTGGTGGCAGGGTATCCAGACGGGCGAAGACCGCGCCTTCGGGCGACAGCGTGACCGAATGGCCCAGCCAATCTGCAAGGGCGGCGTCTTCGATGGCGCGCAGCAGCGCAAAACGGTTCTGGCAAACCAGGAGACGGCCCGTGATCGTGTCGCCGGGGCCAGACAGGAGGGCGCGGACGCGGACGCGTTCGAAGGCGGGGTTCTGGTTCGAAGGATCGTCGGACCAACCGCTCCCCTGCGCCGAAAGCCAGGCGCGAAGGTGGGCCCGGCGCTCACCGAGCAAGGGCCTGGCGATCCAGACACCGGCGCCTTCAGGCCAGACCGGGGAGATAGACAGGGCCCGCATACAGGCAAGACCGTACCATCCGGAGCCCTGCCGCGCGCGCATCAGGAAGGTTTCAGCCTGGTCGTCTGCCGTGTGGCCGGTGAGAAGCAGCTGGCCGCCCGCAGAATTCAACGCGCCGGCGAGGAGGGCGTGACGGGCCCGCCGGGCGGCGGACTGACGCGCTTCGGGGGCCTGCCAGTGCAAGGTCTGGTGCGGGAGCCCAAGACGTTCGCAGAGCGCCGCGACTGTGGCCGCTTCGGCAGCGGAGGCGCGCCTGAGGCGGTGATCTACCGTAAGGACGATCAGCGACGCGCCGGACGTTGCTGCCCATTGATGGGCCAGCCTCAGGAGGGCGATGGAATCGCTTCCGCCGGATACGGCCAGTCCGATGGGGCCCGCGCGCAAGCCGGCGGGTACGGCCTCAAGGGCGGCGGCAAAACGGGCCGGGAGGTCTAGCTGGCGCACCCGGCCTGCGTCCGCTCGACGGCGGCGATGTCACGCACGATTTTCGTGGCCTTGGGATAGCGCTTCGGCAGCGTGTTGAGCGCCGTGCAGGCCTTCTCGTTTTCGCCAAGGATGCGCAGGGTGCGCGCCAGGCGCACGAGGGCGTCCGGCGCGCGGGCATCGTCCGGATAGGACCGGATGAGGGTTGTATAAGCCGCGCCGCTGTCAGCGTAGGCTTCCTGACGGAACAGCGCTTCGCCTAGCCAGAAATGGGCTTCGCCGACCTGCGGATCCTTGCCGAACTTGCTGATGAAGGCCTGGAAGGCTTCCTCGGCGCCGGCATCATCCTGTGCGATCAGGCGGGCCTTGGCGGCGGCGAACAAAGGGCCGGCTTCTCCTGGTAACTGGCTTGCGGGCAGGGTTGCGAGCGAGCCTTCCGGCAGGGCTGGGGACGAGGCCGGGACGGCGAGAGCGGCGGGGCCCGCACTGGAGCCTTCCTCAGGCACGACCTGAGCCACCGGCTCGGGCGTGATGCCGAGCATGGTTTGAACTGTTTCGACGGAACGGCGCATCTGCTGCATTTCGCGGATCAGCGTTTCGTTGTCAGACAGCAGGTCGTCACTGGTTTCGCGGGCCCGGCTCAGCTCGAACTCGAGCGCCTCCACGCGTCCATTGAGTGTACTGATCTGCGCTTGCAGCTGGTTCGCCTGCACCAGCATGTCCGCCGTCTGCTGACGAGCCTGATCGACCTGCAGCGACAGGTCGCCCGTCGTCACACCTTTGATGATCGGCGCGCTGCGCACGGGAGCGGTGACGGTCTGGGCAGCCGACGGCACGATCAGGCACGCGGCGACGGCGAGGCTCAGCAGGGCAGGTTTCAACATGGCAGGGTTTTCTCCGGCGGTACGCAAACAGGCACGAGGCAGGCCAGTAAAAGAAACAGCCGGGGCCAAATTATGGCGCCCGGCTGCCGGAATGTCTACTTAACAGAAGGCTTAGCTGGTGGCGCCAGAAACGACCTGCGTCCAGCCATTACGGTTCAGAGCCCAGGACTGTTCGTCCGAACCTTCAACAACCGGGCGCTCTTTGCCATAAGACACGGTGTCGATGCGCGAAGCGCTGACGCCGAGGCTGACGAGGTATTCTTTCACAGCGTTGGCGCGCTGCTCGCCGAGGGCGAGGTTGTACTCGCGCGTGCCGCGCTCGTCGGCGTTACCGGCGATCAGGACGCGAACGCTCGGGTAGGACGAAAGCCAGGCGGCCTGACGCTTCAGGATGTCCTGATCGTCGGTGTCGAGGCTGGACTGGTCGAGACCGAAATACACGCGCTCACCGACGTTGACGCGGAAATCTTCGAGCGAGCCGGCCTGGATGGACGGTTCGGTGACGGGCGGCTTCACTTCCGGCGTCTCAAGCGGCTTTACGACTTCAGCCGGCTTGGCGTCTTCAATGGGCTTCGGCTGTGAGGCGCATGCGCCCGTGGCCAGAAGCGCGGCGGCAGCAGTCACTTTGAGGAATGTATGCATGGTGTCGGGGCTCCTAAGGGTTGGACGATGCACTGGCGTGGTACGAGTTGTTCATTTCTGAACCCTCTACAGAAACCAATATTAACTTCTTAATCTGACGGAATTGCGACGACAATCCATCCGCGTGTCAATTCAGCAAAATCAAGGCTTAGATCAGCCGGTTAGCCGTCCCGGCAAAGGCTGCCTGCTTAAATTCCGGCAATTTGCAGTTACTGCAGCAGCGGCGACCAGGCGGGGTCGGATGCATCGGTCTGGGTCGTCATCCGGCGCTCATTCCGGCCGGACAGGTCAACCGACCAGAGTTGCGGGCTGGCGCCGGGGCGCGCTTCGCGGAAATACACGATGACGCGCCCGTTCGGGGACCAGTCCGGACCCTCGTCCAGATAGGCCTCGGTGAGCAAACGCTCGCCTTTGCCATCCGTGCCGATGACGCCGATGTAGAACTTGCCGCCCTCCTGCTTGGTGAAGGCGATCAGGTCGCCGCGCGGAGACCAGACGGGCGTTGAATAGCGGCCCTTGCCGAAGGTGATGCGGCAGGCCGTATCGCGTCCGCCCGACGGACAGGCGCGCTGCGAGCCATCGGCGTTCATGATGTAGAGCTGCGGCGAGCCGCCCCGGTCGGAGTTGAAGACGATCGACCTGCCGTCCGGCGACATCGAGGGCGAGGTATCGATGGACGGGTGGTCGGTGAGGCGATCGGATTCGCGGGTGCGCAGGTTCATGATGTAGATGTCGGTGTTGCCGCGCTGGGCCTGGCTGAGCAGCACGCTCTGGCCGTCCCGCGAGAAGCGGGGCGCGAAGGTCATGCCGGGGAAGTTGCCGAGCAGTTCCTGGCGGCCGGTCTCGATATTGAAGAGATAGACGCGCGGCTTGCCGCCCTCATAGGACATATAGGTGATTTCCTGCGCCGAAGGGGAGAAGCGCGGGGTCAGCACAGTCGAGCGCCCTGAGGTCAGATATTCCTGGTTTGCACCGTCAGAATCCATGATGGCGAGGCGTTTGACGCGCGCCGTCTTTGGGCCGGTTTCGGCGATGTAGACGATGCGCGTGTCGAAGTACGGGTCTTCGCCGGTGAGGCGCTGGTAGATTGAGTCCGAGATCTTGTGGGCGATGCGGCGCCAGTTCTCAGGCGTCGTGGTCAGGCGTCGGCCGGGCTCGCCGTTGATGCGCATCAGTTCGCCGCCATAAACGTCCCAGAGGCGGAAGGAGACGGCGACCTTGCCATCGGCCAAGTCCTCGAAGGCGCCGACGACAAGGCCTTCGGTCTTGATGATCTTCCAGTCGGCAAAGCGCGGCTCGGCGTTGATCGTGAGGTCGCGCTGGATGAAGGAGGCGGGGTTCTGCAGGTCGAACAGGCCCGTGGAGGCGAGATCGGCACGGACGACTTCGACGATCTGTTTGGCCAGCTCACCATTGGCGCCGGTGACCTGGAAATCCGGAATCGCGATCGGCGTCGGCTGGAAGTTGCCTTCATCGACGCGCACGCGCAGCTGCGCCGAAGCGGGCGCGGCGAGCCCGGCGGCGATCAGGGCGACGGCGAGGAAATGCCGGATAAGGTTGATGGTTCTTTGGGTCATCCCCGGGAACTCCTGTTCATGTGCATGGCGCGATCACTCCTGGATGGGACCGATCGTGACTTCGATGTCTTTCCACTGTTCATATGCGTCTTCGGGCAGGTTGTAAGGCGCGCATTTGCGCACGGCCCGCAGCGCCAGATCGACCGCGAGGCCAGAGCGTCCGGCGGGGCGCGATTTCGGGCTGACGAGCTCGGCCGAGCCGATCAGAGAGCCGTCGGTGGCGAGCTGCATCCGGATCATGACGTCGATCTGGTCTTCCTTCGGCAGGTCTTCGATGCCGCGCCAGCAGAAGCCGATCTGGCGGCGCACGGAGGCCTGAAGCGAGGCGGTGTTGCCGGAGCGGTCACCGGCCCCTTCCCGGTCGCGGCCGGCATTGCCGATGGCAGGGCGGTCGGGGGTTGCCTGCGCGGCGGCGCGCGGGCGGGCCTGGCGCTTGTCCTGCAGGGCCTTGTCGAAATCATCGAGGAAGGCGAGGTCGTCTTCCTTCTTTTTCGGCGGCTCTTTCTTGATCAGGGCTTCGGTCTTTTTCGGCTCCGGCTTCTTGGGCTCGGGCTTTTTCACCTCTTGCGGCTTGGCGCGCGGATCGGGGACGGCCTCGGCCTCTTCAGGCTCCGCAGCTGGCTCAGGCGGCGCTTCGGCGGGGGCTTCCTCGACTTCCGGTTCGGGCGGCGGGAGGGCCTCGTCCACGGGTTCCGGGGCCTTGCGCAGCTCACTGACATTCGAGACGAGGCCGACATCCTCGAAATCGATCGGCAGGTCGGCGGAGGTTGCGCATTCCGGAAGCTGCATCACGATCTCGATCGAGCGGATGCCGGGTTGCTCGCGGCGGAGTTTGTCGATCGCCTTGTCACACTGTGATTCCGGCTGTGGCCAGGACAGCATCGCCATCGCCAGCACGCTGGCGTGCACGAGGGTCGAGACAGCGAGGCCGCGGAACATGCCTATTCCTTCGGCTCGGTTATGAAGGACATGCGTGTGTAGCCCGCGCGGCGCACTTCGGCGGTCACCTCCATCACGAGGCCGTAGGGCACATCCTGATCCGCATACAGATAGACCTGCTTGTCATATCCTTCGCCGACGATGGCGGAGAGCTGGGCCGCGAGGTCGGCCGGATTGATCTCGGTCTGCTGGACGAGCACCTTGCCGTCCTTGCGCACCCAGAGCGTCAAAGGCGCGTCGTTCGCCTCCGCCTGCAGCGGGGCGGAGCTGGTTTTCGGCAAGTTCACTTCCTCGCCGCGGATCAGCAGAGGCGCGGTGATCATGAAGACGATCAGCAGCACGAGCATCACATCCACGAAGGGCGTGACGTTGATTTCCGCATTAAGGGCGCGCCGGCCGCGCCGCCCGCCTTTTCCGCCGGAACCGAGGATGAGGCCCATGTGCCGCTAGTCCCGCGTTGCGTCGGACGCGCGCCGGGAGAGGCGCACGAGGACGTCCTGGGAGAAGGCGTCGAGCTGGTCGGCAAGCTGGGTCAGGTCGCTGGTGAACTTGTTGTAGAAGATCACGGCCGGGATGGCGGCGACGAGGCCTAGGCCGGTGGCGAACAGCGCTTCGGCGATCGGGCCGGCGACGGTGCCGAGGCTCGTGTCCTGCTGTTCGGCGATGTTGAGGAAGGCGTTCATGATGCCCCAGACCGTGCCGAACAGGCCGATGAAGGGGGAAGCAGAACCGATGGTGGCAAGCACCGAGAGGCCCTTGCCGGCCTGGCCGACTTCCCGGTCCACCGCCGCGCGCATGGCACGTTCGGCCCGTGAGACGATGGCCGAGGCCTCGGCGGGCGTGGGCAGCGCGCGGCCGGCGTCCTGCCATTCGCGGGCGCAGGAGACGAAGACGCGGGAGGCGGGATCCTTGCCGCCCTGGCCGGGGCGAAGATCAAACTCCCCTGCCCGTCCGTTCCAGAAAGCCTCCTCGAAGGCGCGGGCCGACTTCTTCAGGCCGCCCAGCGAGAAAGTCTTCTCGCCGATCACGATCCAGGACCAGACCGAGGCGAGCAGCAGCGCCACCAGCACAAGCTGGACGACAATGTCGGCCTCGCTGAGCAGGGCGATCAGCGAAAACTCGCTGCCGCTGGCTACGTTGCCGATGGATTCGTTTTCCATGAACGATGCGTCTCCCAAGCTTCATCCGGGCGCGCTGCGCCCGCTTGTGTGGTCATAAAAAAGGTCGGTCCCGTCCGAGGCGGCAGGACCGGGTTTCAAGGATATTCTTTCCAGCCCGAATCCGGCAGAAACACGGCGCGGGACTGAGAATAGGCAGTGACATAAGCGTTAGCGGCCAAGGGTTAAGCCTTCGTGGCGGATCGTTAACCCTGGGGGTGCCAGCGGAACGCCTCGAGATGTTCGGCGATTTCGCGGATCGGGCGGCGCAGGCGCCCGTCGGCGTGGATCATCACGGCGGTGATTTCGGCCTCGGTGAGGCGTTCCCCATCCCGCAGGCAGGCCTGGGAGAAACGAATGCGGGGGCCGTCCATGCCCAGATACCGGGTACGGATGTGCAAGAGGTCGTCCACCTTCGCCGGCCGGCGATAGGTGACGTTTACATTGGTGAGCGTGAAGGCGGCGGGGTCTTCGCGGGCGAGCAGCGACTGGTGCGAGATGCCGGCATCGCGCAGGTGGTCCGAGCGGCCGCGCTCGAAGAAGCGCAGGTAGTTGGCGTGATAGACCATGCCGGTAAAATCGGTGTCTTCGTAATAGACACGGACTGCCAGCCAATGCTGGCGGGCGGCGTCGAAATTGGCGGCGTCAAGCGGCGGCAGCGTCATGCCGCGCCCGTACCAGACTTTCGCGCGAGCATGAAGGCGTGGCCGAGGGCGTCGACGAGCGCGAGGGCTTCGGCGAGATCGGCATGGGTCTGGCGGATCGTGTCATCGCCCCATTCGCCCGTGACCAGGTCGATCAGGCCGAAACGGTTGGTCTCGCTCGGAAAGTCGAAGACGAGATGGCCGGCGGTGGCGACGGCGCGGAACGGGCCGCCATGCGCGAGGGCGATCACGCGCTCGATGACCGCAGGATTGAAGATGGCGCGGGCCTCGACCTGGTCGGACGATCTGAGTTTGTAAAGCGAGTCGAATGCCTTGGGTCCAAGATCCACATCCTGCATGGGTGTGCCGTCAGGGTCCTGCAGCCAGCCGGTCTTGCGGGCCCTCAGATGGGTGACGCCGTGGAGGCGGACCGGGGCGGCAAGGACGATGACGAGATGGCAGATATCCGCCGAGTCGCCGCCACTTTCCACCCATTCGAACATTGAGAAGGCAAGTCCGGCGCGCTGGCCTTCGAACCCGTCCTCGATCCGGACCATGCCCGACGTCTGCTCGTGATACTTCGCCTTCTGCTCCGGCGTGCCCATGACGTAGGTGCCGGATGGGGCGAGGAGGCCGGACCCGCGCGCGGCGGCGACCGCGCCGTCCATGCCGCCGGAAGCATTCAGGCTGCGGGTTGCCTCGCGCAGGATGGCCGGCGCCCAGCTCTGCTGCGTCAGCCATTCGAGGCCTTTGGGCGCGCCTCCGGGCGCGGGCACATAGGTCAGGCCGAGGGGAGCAGATATATGGGTCATAGCATCCGCTTTCACGCCATGGCGCGAGAGCGCCGCGCCGAAAAGCTTTGCGAGCGGGCCACGCATCAGGAAAAGGCCGGCCGCCATGTAGCTGATGAACAGGACCGGAAAGAGCAGGAACCGCAGCACGACCCAGCCGGCCGAGTCCGGCAGGAAAATGTCGAGCGTCATGAAGGTGACGACGAACAGGAAAAAGAAGGTGGTCAGGGTTCGTTCGGCGATCTTCTTCTGGCGGTCAGGATTGGTGGGATCGGGCCTGACCCGCTCGAGGATGGGGCGCAGTTCGGTTTGCGACCGCGCCCGCGCGCCGGCAAAACCGGTATGTGTTTCGATCTCGTGCCAGTCCATGCTCATGGTCACCCGGTTACAATATCGGCGCGATTCGTGCGAGGGTGTGCCCGATGGCTGTTTCCCCTTCCCGGATCTCGGCCCTGCGCGGGCTGCGCGGACGCTGCCCGGCCTGCGGGAAGGGGCGGCTGTTTGCGGGCTATCTGAAGCAGGCGCCGGCGTGCGCCGATTGCGGTGCGGCGACGGGCGAAATCGAGGCCGAGGATGGGCCGCCCTGGCTGACCGTACTGTTGCTGGGGCCCTTGCTGGCGGCGCTCACCCTCATCGCGGCGCGGCATGAGACCTGGCCGCTCTGGATGCGATTGGCCGGGCTCGGGGCATTTGCGATTGTCGCGGCGCTGATGCTCCTGCCACGGATCAAGGGCGCGCTGATCGGCGTACTTTGGGGAATGAGGGGGAGCGGGTAGGCCCGCGCGCTGTCTCAAGCTGGCGTGAGGCGCCTTGAGAACAGTGCGCGGCGAAGCGCATCCAGACTGTCGGCCAACGGACGGCGGTTTTCGACAAGGTCAGCGCGCCACGGCCGGACGTAGCGGCGGATAGCGTGCGCCTGGCGGATGGCATCGGGCGTGAGGTGCCAGAGCCCTTCCCAGTCCAGCGTGATGAGGGGCGGCGTCTCGCGCCCGTGGACCCAGGCGCTGGTGATCGTGTCCATCAGGATGGGATAGGCGAAGGAAGGCGCGAGCGCCCCCGTGGCCGCGGAAATCGCCAGGAATTGCGCCGAATAGGAATGGCCGAACTGGGCAAGCTGGAAGGCCGAAATCGCCAGTTCGTGCAGCGAAGTTGTCTCGTAGCCCGCGGTAATGTGCCAGAGGTCGTGGGACTGCAGGATGCGGGTGTTGAGATAGTCGAGAGGCTTCGGCAATTTCGACAGGCCGATGGAATCGCGGTCGAGCACTTCCAGATCGAACTTGTTGCCGACTATGAGGTCGTGAAAGGCGCGGCCGAGCGAGGCGGGCGGACACGCGGCGAGATCCTCCAGCCGCACATGCTCCGGGAGCGGACGGTTGGCAATCTCCGAAACTCCCGGCCACAGGTATGACATCTCGGCGACGCGGGTGAGGAAACCTTCCGGCGCAAGACCGCCGAGCGCGGCGGAGCGTTGGGTGACGGCCAGGGCGTCGAGCTTGCCTGCGGCAAGGTCGACGGCGACCGCCCACCAGGCGTCGAACAGGGCTTCAGGCGCCTCCCCCGGCGGCAGAGACAGCGTGCCCAAAGGAGCGGCCTTTACCGGCGCGCCGCGCCAGCCGAGCGCCAGAGCGTCATAGATTTCGCCGGTCCGGTCAGGTTCAAGAAAGGCGAGGCGTGCAAGCATGCCGGCCATTCCGGCGCGGTCTTCGGGGCGGGTCTTGCCCTTCTGCGACGCAAGCTGGCGCGCGAGGCAGATGATATCGGCCGTGTCCAGCGGGGCGCCAAAGCGCTGCAATGCGCGCTGCTTCAACTCTGCTTGCATGATGTGCGCCTCCTCGCCGGCTAAACTAACCCGGATACGCGGGCGATCAAGCGGCCAACGGGCCGGGCGCGGGCTACTCGTCCTCTCCGAAGAGAGGCTCCTGAAGGCCGCCGGGAGGCTTCAGGCCGAGGCGTTCATAGGCGAGCGGGGCCGCGACCCGGCCTCTTGGAGTACGGGCGACATAACCTTTCTGCATGAGATAAGGCTCGATCACATCCTCCACGGAATCGCGCGCTTCGCTGAGCGCCGCGGCAAGCGTGTCGGCGCCGACCGGGCCGCCGGCATAGGTTCTGACGAGTGCGTGCAGGTAGCGCCGATCGAGGGCGTCGAGGCCGTCGGCGTCAATCTCGAGGCGCGTGAGGGCGCGGCCAGCGGCGGGCTTGTCGATGGGCTGGCCCTCAGCGTCGGCAAAGTCGCGCACGCGGCGCAGGAGGCGCAGGGCGATGCGGGGCGTACCGCGGGCGCGGGAGGCGATCTCGACGGCGCCGTCTTGCGTGATCGGAGCACCGAGCTTGCGGGCGGCGGCCATGACGATGCGGGCGAGTTCCTCAGGTTCGTAGAACTCGAGGCGGATGGGGATGCCAAACCGGTCGCGCAGGGGCGTAGCGAGGAGGCCGGCGCGGGTGGTGGCGCCGACGAGGGTGAAGGGGGCAAGGTCGAGGCGCACCGAGCGGGCAGCGGGGCCCTCCCCGATCACGAGATCGAGGGCGTAATCCTCCATCGCCGGATAGAGGATTTCTTCCACGATGGCGGGAAGGCGGTGGATCTCGTCGATGAAGAGGACGTCGTTCGGCTCGAGGTTCGTCAGGATCGCGGCGAGGTCGCCGGCCTTGGCGATGACGGGGCCGGAGGTGGCGCGGAAGCCGACGCCCATCTCGCGCGCCAGGATCTGAGCGAGGGTGGTCTTGCCGAGGCCGGGCGGGCCGAAGAGGAGGACATGGTCGAGCGCCTCGCTGCGCGCGCGGGCGGCAGCGACATAGACTTTCAGGTTCGACTTCGCCTTGCGCTGGCCGACATAGTCCTCGAACGTCTGGGGACGCAGGGCCCGGTCGAGCGCGTCGGGGGCTTGTGCCTCGGAGCCGGCGAGGGAGTCCTTGCGGCTCACCGCGCGAGTTCCTTGAGCGCGGCCTTGACGAGGGCGCTGACGTTATCGCCGCCCGTATCTTTGGCAGCCGCCGCGACGGCGCGGGAGGCTTCAGACGGCGTGTAACCGAGGTTTGTCAGAGCACTGATGGCTTCGGCGCGGGGGCCGGTGCTGGCAGCCGCGGACTGCGAGGCTAGGCCTGCAACAGCGGCGGTTTCGAACCTGCCGAAGCGGCCCATCGGCGGCGCCTTACCGGCAAGTTCAGTGACGATGCGCTCGCCGAGTTTCTTGCCGATGCCCCTGGCGCGCGTGAAGGCGCCGGAATCGCCGAGGGCGATCGCGTCCATGATTTCGCCGGGCGCGAGACCGTCGAGGATGGCGAGGGCGGATTTTCCGGCAACGCCTGGGACATCCTGCAGGCGCACGAACCACGCGCGCTCTTCGTCCGCAGCGAAGGCGAAGAGAGTGATCGAGCTTTCGGTGACGCGGGTTTCGACGTGGACGGTGACGCGGTCTCCGGCCTGCAGTTTTGCAAGCAGGCGCGTGCCGGCGAGGGCGACGTAGCCGACGCCGTTCACGTCGATGAGCACATGGTCGAGGCCGACGGCGCCGACGTCTCCGGTGAGGCGGCCGATGATCATGCTGCGCCTTTCTTCCGGAGCGGCGGCGGCAGATGGTGGGCCGTGCAGATGGCGCAGGCGAGCGCGTCGGCGGCGTCGAGCCTCATCCCACCCGCGCGGGGCAGCAGGCGCTGGACCATGAACTTGACCTGGTCCTTGTCGGCTGTGCCTGTTCCGACGACGGACAATTTGATCTGGCGCGGGGCAAATTCGGCAACCGGCACGCCGGCCATGGCGAGGGCGGCCATCGCGGCGCCGCGTGCCTGGCCGAGTTTCAGGGCCGAGCGGGGGTTCGCGTTCACGAGGGTTTCCTCGACCCCTGCGGCATCGGGTGCGTGGTGGCGGGCGAGTTCGCCGACGGCTTCAAAAATGTGGGCGAGACGCTCGGCCATCGAGATATCGACAGGCGCCTCGATCACGCCGTGGCCGACATGACTGAGCCGCATGCCTGCCTGTTCGATGAGCCCCCAGCCGGTGTGGCGTAGGCCGGGGTCGATGCCGAGGATGCGAATCGCAGCTGTCATGCCTGCGACACTAGCAGCGCGAGGGGTTAAAGACAGCTTGAAGTTTCACTCTTTGTTCGCGGGCGGCAAGCGGGCGAAAAGAAAAGGCCGCGATCCCTTGCAGGATCGCGGCCCCCGATTTCAGCCTTAGAGGGCTGGTTACTTAGGCAGAAGAACCGCGTCGATGACGTGGATCACGCCGTTCGAGGCGGCAATGTCTGCGGCAGTGATTTTCACGCCGTTGACCGTTGCGCCTTCAGGCGCCGCAACCACAGAGACGGTGGCGGTGTTCACGGTGGCGACATCGGTTGCCGTTGTCGGCAGGTCAGCGGCCATCACCTTGCCTGGGACGACGTGGTAGGTGAGGATTGCAGCCAGCTTGTCCTTGTTCTCAGGCAGCAGCAGGCTGTCGAGCGTGCCGGCCGGAAGCGCTGCGAAGGCTGCATTGGTCGGCGCGAACACGGTGAACGGGCCTTCGCCGGCCAGCGTTTCGGCAAGGCCAGCGGCCTGGACGGCTGCGACGAGGGTCGAGAAGTCCGGATTGGCTGCGGCAACGTCGACAATGGTCGTCGGGGCCGGAGCAACTTCTTCCACGACCGGCTCGGTCACGACTTCTTCAACGGCGGCAGGCTCAACCGGCGTCGTCTCGGTAGGCGCACAGGCTGCGAGCACAAAAGCGCTGGCTGCCGCAACTGCGATCAGGGAAAATTTCATTTGGCTTGTCCTTTTAGTGACTGTCGAATTCTCGGGGGGCGCACATCAACGCGTGCGTGCCAGGAGGTGGAACGAATGTCCCGCCCGGCCAGTGCTGCGGGTCACATTTTTTCAAGGCGATTTTAGGGCAGCGTTCTGCGCGTGTGCACGAGGCCTAGCTCTTCCACTTCAGCGTGCGTTGCTGGATGGGATTCTCGAACGCCCGCCCCTCGGTTCGGGCAGCGGCCCATTCGCGCTTCAGCTGCTGGTACCATTTGGCCTGCACGTCGATGTCGTCGATCCAGAGCATCGCCTTCTGGTGCGCCAGCCCCATGTTTTGCAGGTCCACCATGCGCCCGTCCTGCGCGAGGAAGGTTTTTCCCATGCGCTTGGCGAGCGGCACGGCGAGGTGGAGCAGCGGCGCACCGGTCCACCAGGTGAACTGCGTGATGCGGGTTTTCTTCGGCGCTTCGGGCGTCAGGCAGGTCAGCGTCAAAAGCCGCGCGGTGTCGTTCGAGATGATTTCCCAGCGGTATCCGGGCAGCTGGAAGCAGATCTCGGTCTGCACATTGCCGCCGAAGACCCAGCGGTAGAGTTTCGAATTTGATGACGGCGCATGCCGATCGATGGCCCAGCCGCGTTCGATCGGGCCGAAGGGTTTCTGCTTGAGCTTCAGGCCCGTGGAGGGCGGGCGCCACCACCACTGGTTATGCACGAAGGGCACGTGGGCGGGATCCATCAGGCCGACGACGGCGTCGTCCATGTGGGCGTTGAACACGTCCTCGATGACGAAGCCCGGTTTGTCCGGGAGCGGACCAAATCCCGGCGGCGGCACCGCGGGCAGCGCCGTGCTTCGCGGATCGTGCGCGATGTAGATGTAGACCGCGCCGTTCGCCTCATAGACCGGGTAGCGGCGGACCTTCACCTTTGTGGGATCATACGGGCTGTCATCCGTCAGGCTCGGCATCAGGCGGCAGCCGCCATCGGTGCCGAAGCGCCAGCCGTGATAGGGGCATTGCAGGGTCCACTCGCCCTTCGTCTCGACCTGGCTGCCAGCGGAGAGGGGCACGAGGCGGTGGGGGCAGATGTCACGCAGCGCGAAGGCTTCGCCGGCGGGCGTACGGCCGACGACCACCGGTTCGCCGAGGAACATCAGACGCGTCTGCCTGCCCGGCAACAGGCGCGCGGACGGCGCAGCCAGGTACCAGCAATCGGTGAGGTAGCCCTCATCGGTGATGCCGGTCTTCGCAGCGACGGTCTGAGTATCGGGCAAGGCGGGCCTACGGCGTGACCGTGACGGTGAGGACGTAGGTGTCGGTCGGCGGCTCGTCCGATTCCCACGGGCGGCTTTCCTTCAGACCGAACTTGCCCTTGCCGGGCTTGGCGGCGGTGAAGTCGAACGAGAGATAGTGGTTGCCGCCGGTGAAGCCTGGCAGGCTCTGGTGGGCCGGATCGGTCGGGCGGCCGCCTTCGCCGGCAGGCGCCATGAAATCGGGGGCTTTGACCACCGTCCAGACATAGCCGGCGGTGGGGACAGACTCGAGCTCGATGCGAAGGGTTTCGCCGACCTTGAGCGCCACTTCGCCGCCCTTTTTGTCATATCCGGCATAGACGACGCCCGCCTGGGCGGCGGCCTGGGCATCAGCGGCGGCCTTGGCGGCCTGCTCGGCGGTCGGCATTTCGGGCGGAACGTAGGCGTCTGGCTCCACGGCGGTCTCCTGTCTGGCGGGCTCCTCGGCGGCAGGCGGGGCCGGGGCCTCATCGGCGGGCTTGCTGAAATGTCCGCAGGCGCCGAGGGCCACGGCAGCTACGGTAGCCAACAACATTCTCATCGACGGGTCTCCTTGAGCCTCTGGCGCTGTCATACCCGCGGGCGGGGCCTTGCGCCAGTCTGGGGGGCCAGTCTGGTGGGCCAGTCTGGTGGACCAGTCTGGGCGGCCAGTCTGGAGCCCGGCATTGAGCCAGGTCCGGGGCCACTTCCCGCGCCTCCCCTCCCCCGCTATATGCCGCGCATGACCCCACGCGACAAAATCCGCAATTTCTCGATCATTGCCCATATCGACCATGGCAAGTCGACCCTCGCCGACCGCCTGATCCAGGCCTGCGGGGGCCTGACCGACCGCGAAATGAGTGAGCAGGTGCTCGATTCGATGGATATCGAGAAGGAGCGGGGCATCACCATCAAGGCGCAGACCGTGCGCCTGCAGTACAAAGCCAATGACGGCGAGACCTATACACTGAACCTGATGGACACGCCGGGGCACGTGGACTTCGCGTATGAGGTGAGCCGGTGCCTCGCGGCGTGCGAGGGTTCGCTCTTGGTCGTGGATGCCTCGCAAGGCGTCGAGGCGCAGACGCTGGCGAACGTATATCAGGCGATCGACCAGAACCATGAGATCGTGCCGGTTCTCAACAAGATCGACCTGCCGGCCGCCGATGTCGACGCCGTGAAGGCGCAGATCGAGGAAGTGATCGGGCTGGACGCCTCTGACGCCGTGCAGATTTCGGCGAAGACGGGTCTTGGCATTCCGGACGTTCTGGAAGCCATCGTCACCCGCCTGCCCCCGCCGAAGGGCGGCGAGGTGACATCGCCGCTGAAGGCTGCGCTCGTAGACGCTTATTACGACCCCTATCTCGGCGTCGTCGTTATCGTGCGGGTGCATGACGGCATGCTCCGCCGCAAGCAGTCCATCCGCATGATGCGAACGGGCGGCGTCTATGAAATTGACAAGATCGGCACGTTCAATCCGAAGCTGACCGACACCGATGCGCTGGGCCCGGGCGAGGTCGGCTATTTCGTCGCCTCGATCAAGGAAGTGGGCGACACGGCGGTCGGCGATACGATCACCGAAGACAAGCGGCCGACCGACAAGGCCCTGCCCGGCTACAAGGACGTGCAGCCGGTGGTGTTCTGCGGCCTGTTCCCGATGGATGCGGGCGACTTTGATGACCTGCGCGCGGCAATGAGCAAGCTGCGACTGAACGATGCCTCGTTCACGTGGGAGATGGAGACGTCGGCAGCGCTGGGGATGGGGTTCCGCTGCGGCTTTCTCGGCCTCCTGCACCTCGAGATCATCCAGGAGCGGCTGAGCCGCGAGTTTGACCTTGACCTGATCGCGACAGCGCCAAGCGTGGTCTACCAGATGACGATGACGGACGGCAGCGAGATCGAGCTGCACAATCCGGCCGACATGCCGGATGTTGTGCGCATCACGGAAATCCGCGAGCCGTGGATTGCGGCGACGATCTACACGCCGGACGAATATCTCGGCTCGATCCTGAAGCTGTGCCAGGACCGGCGCGGCGTACAGACGGAGCTATCGTACGTAGGCGGACGAGCCTGCGTGAAGTACGAGCTGCCGCTAAACGAGGTGGTGTTCGACTTCTATGACCGGCTGAAATCCATCTCGCGCGGCTATGCGAGCTTTGACTATAACCTGATCGGCCACCGCGCCGAGAACCTCGTGAAGCTTCAGATCCTCGTCAACGAAGAGCCGGTGGACGCGCTCGCCATGCTGGTGCACCGCGACCGGGCCGAAGGGCGCGGCCGGCAAATGTGCGAACGGCTGAAGGATTTGATCCCGAGACAGATGTTCAAGATCCCGATCCAGGCGGCGATTGGCGGCCGCGTCGTGGCGCGCGAAACCATTTCGGCGATGCGCAAGGACGTGACTGCGAAATGCTATGGCGGCGACGCCACCCGCAAACGCAAGCTGCTCGACAAGCAAAAGGCCGGCAAGCAGCGCATGCGCCAGTTCGGCAAGGTCGAGATTCCGCAGGAGGCGTTTGTGGCGGCGCTGCGGATGGATGGGGATTAGGGGCGAGGCCCCGCATGACCCACGCCGTCACTATCCTTGGCATCGAAACCTCCTGCGACGAGACCGCTGCTGCTGTCCTGCGGCTTGAGGACGGGAAAGTGACGCTGCTCTCCGACATTATACGAACGCAGCTGGAGGAACATGCGCCGTATCTGGGCGTGGTGCCGGAGATTGCGGCGCGGGCACATGCAGAGCTGGCGGACGCGGCGGTGGCGGCGGCGATGAATGCGGCGGGGATTTCGTATGGCGATCTCGACGGCGTGGCGGCGACTGCCGGGCCGGGGCTGATCGGCGGGGTGCTGGTGGGGTTGATGACCGGCAAGGCGGTGGCGCAGGCGGCCGGCATTGCGTTCATTCCGGTGAACCATCTGGAGGGCCACGCCCTCTCTCCTCGCCTGTCGGAAGATTGTCCGTTCCCGTACCTTCTGCTGCTGGTGAGCGGCGGGCATTGCCAGTTTCTGGAAGTACGCGGACTTGGCGACTACAAGCGGCTCGGATCAACCATCGATGACGCCGTGGGCGAGGCGTTCGACAAGGTGGCGAAGCTGATGGGGCTTGGGTTTCCGGGCGGGCCGGCCGTCGAGCGGCTGGCGGGCTCAGGCAATCCGAAGGCGCATGACTTTCCTCGCCCGCTGCTGAACCGGCCGGGGCTCGAGATGAGCTTTGCGGGGCTGAAGTCAGCCGTTGCACGCGCGGCGCCGGGCGCGGAGACAGAGGCTGCGAAAGCCGATATCTGCGCGAGCTTCCAGGCCGCGATCTGCGATGTGCTGGCGGAGAAATCTGCAAGGGCGCTGGCAGGTTTTGATCCGGGGACGGAGGGCAAGCGCTTCGTGGTGGCAGGCGGTGTTGCGGCCAACAACGCGGTCCGGGCTGCGCTGGAGACAGCAGCGGCCGCGCAGGGCGCCCGGCTGATCGCCCCTCCCCTGCGTCACTGCACGGACAATGCGGCCATGATTGCGCTGGCGGGCGCCGAGCGGATGGCCGCAGGCATGCTGGACGGGGCGGATGGGCTGGACGCAGGCTCGCGGCCACGCTGGCCGCTGGACGAGGCCTCGGCCCTCAACGCGCCGGTCTATGGCGGCGGCCACAAGGGCGCAAAAGCTTAGCGCGATGTCCGCTCGAGTGGGTACGGGTTGAGCGAAAGACATCGCGACAAAACGAAACTCCGGAGCCGGCCATCTGATTCCATCAGATCGCACAAGGGCTCCGGCTTCCAATTTCAAACAAAGAAAAACCGGGACCTGTGGGCGGGAGGAAATCCTCAGGTCCCGGTTGGTTTCCGCTTGGCCGCTTCAAGGGGCGCGGCGCGGGCAGGGTCGGTTGCCGGCATCCGGCAATCACCATCGGCTCAACCTGCGATGTAGACGAGGCCTTGGGGGGCCCACATCACGAAAGCGGCGATCGGAAGGGCGATCAGCAGGGAGAGGATCGATTGGCGAGCTTGCGAGGAGATGTGCATGGCGGGTCTCTTTGTGTTGGCGGAGGGCAACGGCTGCCTTCCATGGGTTTGATATAGCACCAGCCTGAACGTTGGTCAATGAACGAAATCGTTTTTGTTTAGTGTTCATTGCTCATTTTGGCCGGGTACCGAGATTTCGCGGATCAGAGGGCGAACGGGGTCAGGGCATAGCCCATGGCCAGCGTGTAGACCGCGATCGAGACGGCGGTCGCATAGGTGAGGACCTGCTCCAGGCGGCTGTTGAAGACGGGGGTTTTCATGGTGTGGCTCCTGAGATGTGACTGTCGACGAAAATGAGCGCCGTCATGAGTCTCATCTGAGAAGCAGATTATTGTTTTACAATATGGATCAATCGAAAATCGATGCGATGCGCAAAGATTTTTATCGATTTTCGCTAAGGGCCGTGCTTTCCAAGGAATCGATGAGCTTACCGGTGACCGGGCAGACCTCGCCGGTGGCCGGTGTGACGCCGTCCCACGGGGCGGGTACGGCAGACTGGGGCGAAATGCCGGCGAGCAGCAGGTCCATCACCCCGTCGAGTTCGCGCTGAAGTTTCGGCAGCGTGAGCTTGGAGAAGAGCTGCGGGAACCGGAACTTCATCAGCGCGGCCTGCCACATCTCGGCAATTTCGTTCGGATTGGAGAGCGCGCGATATTCGCCGGCCCGGACACCGTCTTCCAGGATAGCCGAGAGATAGACCCGCTCCTTGGCGAGCTTCTCATTCATGTAGAGCGGGCGTTCCTTGCTGAGGACTTCAGCGACTTCCAGAATCTTCGCCTCGTCCTCGATCGCCGAGTAAGTGCGGGCAAGATCATAGTGAAACAGCTCGCGCAGCCGGTTCGAGGCGGTTTCCTTGCGCGCAACGATCTTCTCGAAGGTAAGATAGGCTTCTTCGTTGAACTTGTGCGCCATCGCCTCGGCGATATCGATCTTGGACGCGAAGAACCGGTAGATGTTACCGGCGGACATGTTGCAGTCCTTGGCGATCTCCGCCATCGTCGTCTTCGAATAACCGTAGTGAAGAATACGCTCCACAGCGGCCTGAAGGATCATGGTGCGGGTGTCATCGGTCTGGCTCATCTGCGCAATATGCACAAAATGACTGAACATTCAATATAGCATTCAGCGTACACTCGCCTTGCGGGTGTCAGTGCCTTGTTTACACACATGGCCCGCGCCGGATGCTTGTGCCATAGGCCAGGCATTGCGATTGTGAACGGCTCGGAGGGCCCGATATGGCGCTGTATTGTCTGCATTGTCTCGATAACGAGATCGACGGGGCCGCCCGGCGGGCGGCCGCCCGCCCGGCCCATCTAGAATGGGCCGCCGGCCTTGGCCCCGTAATCCGGATGGCCGGGCCGCTGCTGAATGAAGGCGGCAAGATGGTGGGCTCCGTGTTCCTCATCGAGGCGGCAAGCCTTGCTGACGCCAGGGCGCTCAACGCCGAAGATCCCTACAGCAAGGCCGGCGTCTTCGACCGCGTCACGATCAACGAGACCCGCTGGGCCATCGGAGACGGCAAATCGCAATGAGGCAGTTCGTTTCCGGAAATCTCAACTATTCCAGCTGGTCGATCCGGCCGCTGCTTGTCGTGCGCAAGGTTGAGCTGCCGGTCGAGGAAATCATCCTGCCGCTCGATTTCCCCGAGACGACGGCGCAGCTGAAAGCGATCAGCCCGACCGCCAAGGTTCCGCTGCTGCGCTGGGACGGGACCGAGATATGGGAAAGCCTGGCGATTACCGAGTTCGTCGCTGAATGGGCCCCGCCGGGCGCTGTCTGGCCGCTGGACGCCGAGCGCCGCGCCATTGCCCGGGCGGTCTCGAGTGAAATGCATGCAGGCTTCCAGACGCTGCGCCAGCTGTGTTCGATGGACATTCGCGGTCGGGCGCCCACACCGGACATGACCCCCGCGCTTGAGGCCGACATCACCCGTCTCCAATCAATGTGGTCCGGGCTGCGGACGAAGTACGGCTCGGGCGGTCCGTTCCTGTTCGGGGCATGGTCGGCGGCGGATGCGTTCTACACGCCCGTCGTCACCCGCTTTCGCACCTATGGCCTGGCGCTGAGCGGCGCGGCCGCTGACTATGCCGCGGCCGTGCTGGCAGACCCCCTGTTCCGGACACTTGAAGAGCAGGCGAAGCTGGAACCCTGGTGGATCAAGTATGGTCCCGGCGGGACCGGGCGCTCGGCGGGGTATCTCAACCCTTAGGCGGCGTAAAGAAGTCGTAGCCGAGGTCGAACCGGAAGAGTTCGCGCACGTGGGCAGCATAGATGTCCATCGCTTCGCCGGAGAAGAGTTCGGCGAGCGACTGCTGCCGGTTCTGCAGCACGTTCGGCTCGGCCTCAGGGTCAACCTTCAGGGCCATCGCTTCTTTCGTGCCGGCGGCGACGGCGGCGTCGATGGAATCGGGCTTCAGCTTGATGTTCCAGTGGCGCGCAATGGCGCAGACGGCGGCGTGGGGGTCGGCGCGCGTCTCTTCATACTGAACCCGCAGAATGGAGGAAGGGTGTGCCTGTTCCACTTCGCCCCAGCGGTTCCAGAAGCGGGCGAGCCAGTAAAGATCGCACCGGTAGCGTTTGCCGTCAGGATCGCCCCTCAGATACTCGGGCCAGCCGACCTGGATGTCGTACTCCCATTTTGCGTGGTGCGAGGCGAGGATGCTCATCGGGTGGCGAACGCAGAGCGCGTAGGGCGGCAGGCGGGCAAGCCCCCTCGCCCAGCTCCAGTCGGCAAGGCGGTGCGGGATGGTGTGGCTGAAGGCCAGGCGCGGCAGCTGGGGGAAGACGGGATTGTCTTTCGGCCAGCCGATGTAAGGGCGCACGGCGTTTTCGGAGAAGTATTTCGGCCGCTCAATACCATACGTGTCGGCGAGAGCGACCGCGAACATATACTTGACCCAGTGGGTGCCCGAGTTTTTTGAGGTGACGAGAAAGCCGTCAAACGCGCCGTGCCGCAGCACGGAGAAGTTCATCCAGTTATCGTTCCAGACGCGGGCGGCATAGGTCATGAAGCCGCCCTAGACCAGCGCCCGCGGCCATGCAAGCTCAGGTCTTCAGGCCCGCCATGTCGCGGTAAACCTGAAGCAGTCTCAGCTGCGAGCGGGTTGGCAAGCCTTCGGCTTCGGAGACGGCGACCAGCATCGCATCGAGATCAACGACTTCCTTCGGACCGAGTTGCGGCGCGTTGACGACCAGCTTGCTGAGCCGGGTCATTGTGTCCTGTGCCGGCGGGCAGGATTGGCAGACCCAGGCCGCGTGGGCCGCGAGTTCCTCGGCTTCACCGGGTGTCGTTCGGAAGGTTTCGCGGATTTCGGCCTCGATGATATCTCCCTGCAGGATGGTGAGCGCGCCGCCGCGGGCGAGGGCGACCTGCATCATCATGATGGCGGCGGCTTCGCGCGGATCCTCGATCAGGTCGAGACCGCCCAGGCCCATCTTGTATTTGAACGCAAAACGGCGCGGCGCGTTCGCCGCCGTTTTCGCAATCTCAGCGGCGGCGTCCAGTCCGCGTTTGGCCGCCTGCAAGCGCCAGGCCCAGACACCGATGGCGACCAGCACCGCGAGAATTCCGAGGATCATAGGCATTGCTGCAGATTAGCCTCGTCATTGTCGCGGCGCTACTCACGAATTACGCGGCGTGGGGGCTATTTGCCCCCACCCGCCTTGGCGGCGGTATGCGCCTGCGTCAGCACATAGGCGCGGATCGCCTCGGCTTCATCCGCCGTCAGGTATTCCGAGAAGGAGACCATGCCATTGGCGGAGAGGTTGCCATCAAGCACAGCGCCCTTCCAGGCGTCCTTGTTGCCGGTGATCATCGACCAGCGCAGGTCCGGCAGCACGCCGGACGAGACAGCGAGCGGGCCGTGGCAGACGGCGCAATTGCGCGCGTAGTGCACGGTGCCTTCCGAAATCATCGCGAGGCTTCCGAAGGCGTCGCCCTTGGGCGCCGCCTCGATCGGCGTCAGACCCGAATCGGCAATCTCTTTCGTGCCGCCAACTTTGAAGGTGACGACCTTGCCGACCGAGGAGGTGACTTTTTCGTCGAAGGCGAAGCCTGCGGCGAGCGCGAAGGCTGAGCCCCAACCCGTGGTGATCGTGACGTATTGTTCGCCGTCGATCATGTAGGTGCCGGGGCCTGACGCGCCGCCGGACTTCAGCTGGTAGGTCCAGAGCTTATCGCCGGTGGCCGCATCGAACGCGGAGAAATCACCGGTGAGACGACCCTGGAAGACCAGGCCGCCCGCGGTGGAGAGCACGCCGCCATTCCAGGCGTTCTCGTGCTCGACGGTCCAGCGGGGCTTGCGCGCCACCGGATCCCAGGCAATGAGGCGGCCCTTCAGTGAAGCGCGCAGCATCTTGGCGACTTCCGGCGGCGCAATCGGCGGCACGCCGGCCGAGAAGTCGATGCCGGTGTTCCAGCCGGTGGGGCGGGAGGCGAAGCGCGGGTCTTCGGCATAGGCCTGCGGAATTTCCTGCGCCGGGATGTAGGCGAGGCCGAGATCCGGGTTGTACGCCATCGGCTGCCAGTTATGGCCCCCGAGCGGGCCCGGCGTCTGCTGGAAGGGTTCCTTGGCATAACGGGCCGCAGCCACTTCAATCGGACGGCCGTTCGCGTCGAGGCCCGTGGCCCAGTTCACGGGCACAAAGGCATCGCCCGAGATGTATTTGCCGGTGGCGGCATCGACGACATAGAAGAAGCCGTTCTTCGGCGCCTGCATCGCCACGCGGCGTTTCGCGCCGCCTTCGCCGAGCGGCAGGTCTGCGAGGATGATGGTCTGCGTGGCCGTATAGTCCCAGTTGTCGCCTGGCGTCGTCTGGAAGTGCCATTTGTAGGTGCCGGTTTCGGCATCCACGGCCACGATCGACGAGAGGAAGAGGTTGTCGCCGCCGGAGGGGTCACGGAACTTGCGGTTCCAGGGCGAGCCGTTGCCGACGCCGAAGATGATCTGGTTGTTCACTTCGTCATAGACGATCGAGTCCCAGACGGTGCCGCCGCCGCCATCCGTGGTCCAGGCGCCTTCGTCGCCCCAGGTGACGTTTCCGACCTTGACGAAGGCATCGTCCGAAGCTGCGCCATCGGGCTGCTTGGCGGGGTTCGGGACAGTGTAGAAGCGCCAGACGAGATCACCCGAGCTTGTGTCATAGGCCGACAGGTAGCCGCGTACGCCAAGTTCGGCGCCGCCATTGCCGATCAGCACCTTGCCATTCACAACCCGGGGCGCGCCGGTGATGGTGTAAGGCTTGGTCTGGTCAACCGTGACCTTGCTCCAGACCACTTCGCCGGTTTCGGCGTTAAGGGCTTCGAGGCGGCCATCGATGACGCCGACATAGACCTTGCCGTCATAGACGGCGACGCCGCGGTTCACGACATCGCAGCAGGCTTTGACGCCAACCGCGCGGTCCACCGCGGGGTCATAGACCCATTTCTCGGCGCCGGTCTTGGCATCGAGCGCATAGACGACGGACCAGGCGGAGGTGACGTACATGACGCCGTCGACCACGATGGGGGTGGATTCCACGCCGCGATTGGTCGCGAGGTCATAGGTCCACGCAACGCCGAGCTGGCTGACGTTTTCCTTGTTGATCTTGTCGAGCCTCGAGTGGCGCTGCTCGTCATACGTGCCGCCATAGGTGAGCCATTCATCGGCTGCGCTGGCGGCGGAAATGCGCGCGGTATCGACGGCGGCGAAGCCTTCAGGCTCCGCGACTTTCTCGCCGCGCCCGCATGACGCGAGCAGCACGAGGGCGGTGCCTGCCAAAAGCGCCGGGCCTGCCCAGCTGCGCAAATTCGTGAACTTCATGATTGCCTCCCAAGCGGCGCCCCGTCCGGATCGGCGGCGGGGCCTGTCCGTCGACAGACTAGCCATTCGCGGGGCAATGTCGAGGCTTGACGCTGCGGGAGTGATCAGGCGAGCGCGGCGGCTTTCAGCTCGCTGCGGGCAGACATGATGGCGGCCTCGATCGCGGCTTGCCAGTCATTCCGGGTGCGGGCGCCGTCGGCGGCCTTCGGGAAGATCACCGACCGGGAGGCGCTGACGACCCCGCCTTCGCCGCCGACCAGACCCGCGCAGGCCGCGTCGGCGCCGGCGCCCTGCGCGCCATACCCTGGCACCAGGAACAGCGCCTTCGGGGCGGCCGCACGGATGCGGCGGGCCTCTTCAGGCGCGGTGGCGCCGACGACCATCATCAGGTTCGACCAGTCACAGGGGCTCATCAACCGGTCGGTGAGCGGGCGGAGCGCTTCGGCAAGGTGCATGTAAAGCGGCTTGCCGCCCGTCTCGAGCATCTGGAAATCCGCCGCGCCGGGGTTGGAGGTGCGCACGAGCACGACGAGGCCCTTGCCGCCGGCTTCAGCGCGTTTGGCAAAGGGCTCCAGCGTGTCGAGGCCCATGTAGGGGTTCACGGTGAGCGCATCGGCTTCGAAGAAGGCGCCGGGAGAGAGGTAAGCTTCCGCGTAACCCTCGGCGGTGGAGCCGATATCGCCGCGTTTGGCATCCATGAGCACGAGCAGGCCGGCCTCGCGGGCGGCGCGTGTGATGGCGGCGAGCGCCGTCATGCCGCCGGGGCCGAGCCGCTCGAAGAAACCGACCTGTGGCTTGATGACTGCGACCTTGCCCGCTGCGGCCTCAACCAGCGCGCGGCCCCAGTATTCTAGGCCCTTTGCGGTGTCACCGCCGAACAGCGCCGGCACCATGCCGGGATGCGGATCGATGCCGACGCAAAGCGGGCCGTGGCGGCGCACACCGTCGGTCAGCCGGGCGGCAAAATCGCTCATTTTCCTACCTCGCAGGTGACTTTCACCACCTGTAGCCGCCGCCGGGCATTGTCGGAAGGTGCGCCGTAGCCGGACAGCTCGAACGCTTCTGCCGGGCCCGGTTCAATCGGCACGCCCTGCGAGGTCAGGAAGGCTTCGATTGCCTGCGGCGAGGTCGTGTAGAGGCGCCCGCGCCGGGGGCTTTCGGCGACGATCACGCCGCGCACGGCGCCGCGGGCATCGAACATCGGGCCACCGGAAATGCCGCCGAGCGTGCCCTCGAGGCCTTCAGTGCGGCCGATCTCCGCCCAGGCGAGGATGGGCGCGTCCCCTTCCCGCTTGCCGCGCGTGACGAGGCGCGAGCGGGCAACGAGCTGCGTCGCCAGTTCGCCCGGCTCGCCTTGCGGGAAGCCGACCGCGAAGCCTGCATCGCCGATACGGAGGGGCACTGCGAGATCCAGGGTCACGGGAAAGGGACTGCGCCCGGTCGAAAGGAGGGCGAGGTCATGCCCGTCATCGATGGCGACTTTCGCGACCGGCACATAATTGCCAGAGGCGACTTCAAGGGTCACTTTCGTGCAGCCTTCGACGACATGCCGGGCGGTGAGCCAGTCGCCCTTCTCGTTGACCGCAAAGGCCGTGCCGACGCCGTTCTGCGGCTCGCCGATCTGGACCAGGACCATTTCGTCCAGCGGCGAGGGATCGGGCAGCAGGGGCCCGATCTCCTGCGCAAACTGCTCGGCAAACTCGGATGACGGGGCGGGCGCAGGCGCGCCGGCGTCCGGCGCAATCGCGAAGATCACCGCGAGCATCAGCCCCAGCGCGCCAACATAAATGAGCCAATCGAACGAACGCATAAGGCGCTTATAGCCGTTGCAGCACAGGGTCCCAGAGGCCAGCTGCAAGGATCAGGGCCGCCGAGAGCTTTGCGCAAGCGAGAACCGCCGCGGCGCCGATTTCGCCATTGCCGATCCGGGCGGGGATATCGCGAAGCACGAGATCCACGACCCGGTAGGTGATCAGCTGCATCAGGAGCGCGACGGCGCCCCAGATCAGGAGTCCCGGCAGCGACATCGACGAGGCGAGCGTGGATGCAACCGGGATGGCGAGCCCGGCGATGGCGCCGCCGAGCGCAACGCCTGCGGCCGTGTTGCCACTGCGCACGAGCGAGAGTTCCTTCCACGGGGTCAGCAGCACGTAAAGCGTCGATGCGAGGAGCAACATGAACCCCGCCGCGCCGGTGGACATGAGAAATTGCGGGAAGGCCGCATCGAAGGCACTTATTTCTCCGCCGAAAGGCATGGCGTGCCACTCCCTGGTATTACCGGAGAATAATCTGATCAGGGTTGCCAGAGTGCCCGGCCGTCCCTACCCACCCCCACAACGCCCCCACAAGGAGACGCATCGCATGCTCAAGGGAAAAACCGCCCTCGTGACAGGCTCGACCAGCGGCATCGGAAAAGCCATCGCCTCACGCCTCGCCGCCGACGGCGCCAATGTGATCCTGAACGGTTTCGGTGACGCGAAAGACATCGACGCGCTTCGCGCCGGCCTCGAAAGGGATCATAAAGTACAGGTGGGTTTTTCCGGCGCGGATCTGACAAAGGCCGAAGCGATCGAAGAGATGATGGCGGCGGCGGCAAGGGATTTTGGCGGCGTAGATATCCTCGTCAACAATGCGGGCACGCAGTTTGTGTCTCCCATCGAGGACTTCCCGGTCGCCAAATGGGACCTGATCATCGCCCTGAACCTGTCTTGCGCCTTCCACACGACACGGCTGGCGCTGCCCTATATGAAATCGAAGAAATGGGGCCGGATCGTCAACATGGGCTCGGCCCATGCGAAGGTCGCCTCGCCGTTTAAGTCTGCCTATGTGGCCGCCAAGCACGGCCTTTCCGGTTTGACCAAGACGACCGCTCTGGAAGGCGCCCAGCACGGCGTGCGCGCCAACCTGATCTGCCCCGGTTATGTGTTCACGCCGCTCGTGGAAGGCCAGATCGCCGACACGGCCAAGGCGCGCGCGATGACCGAAGATCAGGTCAAGAATGACGTGCTGCTGGCCGCGCAGCCGACGAAGGAATTCGTGACGGTCGAGCAGGTCGCCGGGTTCGCGTCGTTCCTTTGTTCGCCGGCCGCCGATTCGATCAACGGGGCAGACCTCTCGATCGATGGCGGCTGGACCGCGCAGTAGCGCCGCATTGACCTCGCAGGCCTGCGGCCGGATAGTGTCAGCATAATGCTGAAACGTGCGCTGCTCCTCTGTCTCGGCCTTTGGCTGATTGCCGCTGCCGGTCTATCGGCCCATGCTGGCCCGTGTGACATGGGCATGGAGACGGCCGCTGCCGCCGCTCCGGGCGAAGCCCACGCGCATTGCGACATGATGGCGGCGCCGCATGCCGCGCCGCCTGCGACGCCCGGCACATCGCAACCGGACGGCAATTGCTGCTGCCCTGCCATCGTCTCGGCCCTGCCCGCGCCTTCGGCTCCAGATGCGTTCCACCAGGCATTCGCTCTGATGGCGGACTTTCCGCCTGATGCCCGCGCCGGCTCGCGCACGCTGATCCCGGAGCCGCCGCCGCCGAAGGCCTGATCCTGCGTCTACGTTGGATCAACCTCGGACAAAGGACCGGCACATGCCGCCTCGATATCTTGCTGCAGGACTAGCCCTTGCAGCGTTTGCCGCGCCTGCCAGCGCCCGGCCCGTCTCCTATGCGGGCGGCTGGACACTGATGCAGGACAATAACGGGATGTATTCATCCCTGCATGCCCACTACTCGCCGACGGCCACCGATTCGATCGGCCTGTATGTCGAGCAGAACCAGGAAATGGACACGACCTTCACGGGCCTCAAGTACACGAGGCTGGCCAAGCGATGGAACGCCCCTCAAAGTCAGGGCAATCTCTACTTTTCGCTTGGCGCAGGGGCCGCCGATCCGTTCGGGGACGCAGACACGGAATGGGGTTCCATGGCGGGCGTTGCCGCCGATTGGGAAACCCGGCGCGTGTTCGTTTCCTATGACGCGCATGTGCGTGACTATGGAGAAAATGAAACCCTGAGCCACGCCGCCCGCATCGGCATCGCGCCCTATGTCGCAGAGTTCGGCAAGTTCCACACCTGGGCGATGGTTCAGGTGGAGAATACTCCGGATGCGGACGAGCCAGTCACCGTCACACCGCTGCTCCGCTTCTTCCAGGGGCCGCTCCTCGTCGAGGCGGGCTATACGCTGGAGGACGAGGAATTCCTGCTCAACTGGACCTGGCGTTTCTGATACACTCTGATCAAAGGATATTCACAATGAAACTTGTCAAGACACTTGCGCTTGCCGCCGCCCTGACCCTCAGCCCCGTCGCCGGATCTGCGCTGGCCGAAACCCCGGCCAAGGCCGAGGCCGGCGCCGGCGAAATCCTGCTCGCCAAGGTGAACGGGCTTGTCTGCGATTTCTGCGCCCAGTCGATCCGCAAGATCGTCGGCAAGGACGAGGCGGTCCAGAAGGTTTATGTCGACCTGTCAAAGGGGGAGGTTCGCGTGGACCTGAAGCCCGGCAAATCACTCGATGACGCCGCACTGGAAGCCCTTATCCGCAAGGCGGGCTATTCAATGGTTTCCGTCGACCGGAACTTTGCGAAATGACGGGGGCCGATGACATCCGGCCGCCCAGCATGTTGCCGGCCTTCCTGACCCTGTTCACATCGACCGGGACCCTGATCTGCTGCGCCTTGCCCGCGCTGCTTGTCAGCATTGGTGCGGGCGCTGTGATGGCAGGGCTGGTCGAGGCCGTGCCGCAGATCACCTGGATCGGCAAGCACAAGACGGCCGTGTTTGCGTTGGCAGGCATACTGCTGGTTATCTCGGGCGCCTGGCAGTGGCATGCACGCAGCCTGCCCTGCCCCGTCGACAAGGCGCAGGCGGCCGCCTGCGCGCGGGCGCGGCAGGTCAGCTGGATCGTCTGGGGGCTGAGCGTTGCGCTTTACGCAACCGGATTCTTCTTTGCCTTCCTGGCGGCGTCGATATTCTACTGAAAGCATCCGTCCCTCTACTTTGGCGGAGAGGGGCGGTTCATCAGGCAGGCCTGAACGTCAAGGCCACGCCATTATTGCAGTAGCGCAGCCCGGTGGGCGCCGGGCCGTCTTCAAAAACGTGACCCTGGTGACCGAGACAGCGGGCGCAGTGATATTCCGTGCGCGGATAGAAGAGCTTGCGGTCGATGCTGGTGCCAAGCGATGCCGGTAGGTAGTCCCAGAAGCTTGGCCATCCTGTACCGCTGTCGAACTTCACGTCAGACGAAAACAGCGCCAGGTCGCAGCCGGCGCAGTGAAACACGCCGGCGCCCTTTTCAGCATTGAGAGGTGAGGTGAAAGCCCGCTCGGTGTCGTGCTTGCGCAGAACCGCAAACGCGGCGGGCGAGAGCCGGGATTTCCAGTCGGCCTCAGAGAGGGCGCGCCACTCGTCATCGGAATACTGCGACGGCGCCGCAGCGCTGGCTTCCGGGCCGCCCGAGCAGGCGCCGAGCAAGGCAACGCAGCCGGAGAGCAGGAAAAGGCGGCGGGAGAAGAATGGATGTGTCATGAGCGCAGATACGCACAGCCGCCCCGTTTGGTTCAATTCAACTCAGCGTGATCCGCTACTCGGCTGCCTTCATGATGGCTTCCATGCGCCCGATCCAGACAATCCAGGCCTTGCGGCCTTTGTCGGTCAGGAACACCCGCGTTTGCGGCTTCTTGCCGACAAAGCGTTTCTCCTGCGCGATATAGCCTGCGTCTTCGAGCTTCTTAAGGTGGGTCGAGAGGTTGCCATCGCTCGTGGCGACCTTGTCGCGCAGCTCCCCGAAGATCGCGGGGCTTGCTGCGGACAGGTAGGCCATGACACCCAGGCGCAGGCGCCCGTGGATGACGTCGTCGATCTCGTTATGGTCGAAGGGATTGTCTTCGCTCACGATGCGCGCCTCAAACTGTGGTCGCCGGCTCGGTGCGCAGCAGCATCAGCCCGGGAACGAAGACGGCGAGGCATGCAACGCCTGCGCCGGCAAGCCAGACGAAATCCGTGCCGGTCATCATGGCAGCGACCGCGGTTCCCGCGAAGGCCGCGAGGCCAGCAAACTTCAGCGCGCCGTGCCCGGCGATCAGGCCGGTGACGAATTGGCTAAGGCCGTAGAGGCCGATCACGACGGGGACCGACCAGTAGAAGCCGGTATAGCCGCCGCCCAAAAACATGATCTGGCCGATCACGCCGATGAAGTAGGCGAACAGGACAAAGCCTGCGCTCATCCAGACGACGGACTGGACGCGGTTGCCCGTAGAGGACTCGCCGGGCTTGGACGGGAAGAAGGCTTGCAGGGCAAACTGGCCGATGATCCCAAGTCCGGTGACCGTCGCCCAGAGACTCCAGAGCGATTCAGGCCCGATGCCAACGGCTTTCGTGGCGATCAGGAAGTGGCCTGTATAGGCGAGGGTCATCAGACCGCCCCACCAGGCGAGAAACCGTCCGCCGAGCAGCGGCGCATTCTCGCCGGCTTCGGCAAGGTCGCGGATGTAAGCGAGATCACTCGAGAGGGTTGGGGTATGTGTCATCGACAGCTCCATATAGTACTTTGATTTTCAAAGTACATAAGCTTTCGTGACCCGTCAAGCGCTTTGCCGGCCGGGATTGCGGCTGGACCCGCCCCACTTCCTGCCTGCGATCTGACTGGCCAGCGCCAGCGTGCTTGCCAGCCCGGTCGAAGCGCAGTATAATGCGTAAATATTCACTCACACAAAGCGCCTGCGCCCTGCCGTCCTGCCCGCGACGAGCCCCGTGCTTTCCGGGTTCTGCCTCGCGCTGCCCGAGCGGCTGGTTACATCGGCCGAGATCGATCTCAGGCTGGGCAAACCCGAAGGCTGGCTTGAAGGCGCCTGCGGCGTCGCCAGCCGTCCGGTGGCCGGCGCAAACGAAACGCAGGAAGGCCTCGGGGCCGCCGCAGCCCGCGGCGCGCTTCTCGACGCCGGCCTGCAGCTGGACGATGTCAGCCTTATGCTGTTCGGCGCCGCTGTCGGCCGCCAGCCCATTCCTGCCACGGCGCCCCTGATCAAACGCGAACTCGGCGGCGGCAAGCTGAACTTTCCGGCCTATGATGTGAACGCCACCTGCCTCAGCGCACTGGTTGGGCTTGACCTGGCTGCCCTCAACATCGCGGCAGGGCGCGCGCGCCACGTACTCGTCGTCACATCGGAAATCGCCTCACGCGCCTTGCCCTGGGCAGATGCGCCGGAGACGGCCGGATTGTTTGGCGATGGCGCGGCCGCGTTCGTCGTCAGCGCCGCTGGTACCGGGCAGAAGTCCGGCGCCCGGTTTGGCGGCTTTTACATGGAGACGTTCGCGGACGGATATGACGCCTGCACGCTGGCCGCGGGCGGCACAGGGATCGACTTCCATGCTGACCCCGACGCCTTTGCCCGCAGCGCGTATTTCCGGATGGACGGCAAAGCCCTTTACAGGATCACCGCAGCGGCTCTGACCGGGTTCCTCGACAGGTTGCTCGGGAGGTCCGGCCTCGCGCGCAAAGATATCGATCTCGTTGTGCCGCATCAGGCGAGCCCGCATGCGCTGACCCATATCGTTCGGCGCGGCGGGTTTCCCGCAGCCCTTGTTTTTGACCGTGTCCGGACGATCGGAAACCTGGTGGCTGCGTCCATTCCGACCGCGCTTTGTATGGCCCGCGCCGAGGGGCTGATCCGCCCCGGCATGCGCATTCTGCTGATCGGAACCTCGGCCGGCGTATCGCTCGCCGGAGCGGTTCTGGAGACTTGATCCTGTGACCGCGATTGCAATCACTGGCGCAACAGGATTTCTGGGCGGCGCGCTGGCGCGGCAGCTGCTGGGCACCGGACAGTCGGTGATCGCGATGGGCCGCAACGAGACCAAGCTCGCCGCATTGGAGCAGCTCGGCGCGACATGCATCGCCGGCGATCTTTCCCGCGGCGCCCCGCCCGCACCCGGGACGGACGTGTCAGCCGTGATCCATTGCGCAGCGCTGTCCTCCGCCTGGGGCGCCTATGCAGGCTTTCGCGCCGCGAATGTATACGCCACCTCATCGGCGCTGGCATTTGCCCGCATTTCGGGCTCCCGGCGCTTTGTGCACATCTCAACGCCAAGCCTGTATTTCCGGTTGTGCGATCAACGCCTCGTGCGGGAGGACATGGCGCTGCCGCAGCCTGTCAACGCGTATGCCGCGACAAAGCGCGAAGCCGAAAGCCTGGTGCAGACGCAGACCGACCTCGACTATCTCATCCTGCGCCCTCGCGGCCTCTACGGTCCCGGCGACACGGCGCTTCTGCCCCGATTGCTGCGCGCCGCCAGGACAGGACCGCTGCCGCTGGTGCGGGGCGGATCGGCCGAGACAGACCTGACGCACATCGACGACGTCGTCGACAGTGTTCTGGCCGCCCTTCGCGCACCAGCCGGACTCCCCAAGCGGGTGTTCAACATTTCCGGAGGCGAGCCCAAATCCATTCGCACGATTACGGAGGCCGCCTGTGCACGGGCCGGCGTAGCCGTCCGCTGGCGGAGTATGCCGTCAAGGGTACTGCTTGTGGCAGCACGCGCGATGGAAGTGGCGAGCCATATGCAGAGCCAGCGGCCGGAGCCGCGCATCACCGCTTACGGCGCGGGCCTGTTCGCTTTCACGCAGACACTCGATATCTCCGCAGCCAAGGCACATCTCGGCTGGAGTCCCGCCGTCTCCTTCGAAGAGGGCCTCCGGCGCACCTTCGAGGTGCCGGTATGATCACCGGCTTGTCCTTTCCCAGCAGCGCAACCGTTCGGGTCCCGGAACGTCTCGTTCTGAAAGGTGGGCGATGGCAGGAGGTTGAGCTTGCCGTGCGGTATGGCCGCTTCGTCCATGAACGTGTGGGCACCTGCCTGATCGACACCGGGTATTGCCGCCGCGTGACGCAGGGGCGCCGGTCGCTGCCACTGACGCTCTATAGCGCTGTTCTTCGGCCGCACCTGACTGAGAGCGTTCTGCCAGACGCCTCGCCGCAGGCTGCGACCATACTGATCACCCATCTGCATGCCGATCATGTCTCGGCGCTGAGGGACTATCCGTCGGCGCAGTTGATTGCGGACGCAGATTCGGTGTCGCACTTCCTGTCGGCCGGCACTTTTGGGCGGACGCGGCATGGCGTGTTCCGCGAACTGCTGCCGGACGATCTGGCGGCGCGGATTGTCTCGCTTGAGTCCCTTGCCGTGGTGGAGGCCCCGTTCGGTCTTGGTCCCGCACGGGATGTTTTCGCAGACGGAGAAGTGCTCGCGGTGCCCCTTCCCGGCCATATGCGTGGCCATACGGGATACCTGTTCGCGAAGCAGGCCGTCCCGGTGCTCTATGCCGGTGATGCGGACTGGCTCGCCAGGGCAATTCGGGAACGCAGGTCGCCGGGCGCGCCCGCCCGGTGGATTCTCGACGACCGTGAAGCGGCCGAGGCCACCGCGTGCCGGCTGAACGCATTCGAGGCAGCGGGCGGCAAGGTCGTGCTGTGCCATGATCCGGAACCGCTCACATGAGCGGCGCGTCACCCATGGCTCTGGCACTCACGCTGTCGGCCTTCTGGCGAGCGAGCGCCCGCGCCAAACGGCTGCGCACGCGCGACCAGCTGCTGAAGTGGCAGTCTGCCAGGCTGGAGCGCTTCCTTAGGAACACGGCGCCGAAAGTTGCAGCTTTCTCTGGCATCGCCAGTCATCGGCTGACGGACTATCCGGTGATGGACAAGGACGCTCTGATGTCCGGCTTTCATCGTTACAACGTACCCGGCATCACCGCGGACGCGGGCTGGCAAGCCCTCGAGACATCTCACCGGATCGGCCATTACTCAGTGGGCGCAAGTACGGGCACCAGTGGCAATCGCGGCCTCTATCTGGTGAGCGATGCTGAGCGCTACCTCTGGCTCGGCACCCTCCTCGCCAAGGCGTTGCCCGACATGCTGTCTGCCCGTTACCGCGTCGCCCTGATGTTGCCGCGCAGCAGCCGGCTGTACGATGCGGCCAATGAATCCGGGCGGCTGGCGCTGAAGTTCTTTGACCTCGCGGACGGGCTGGACATACAGCTTCCAGCGGTTGCGAACTTCCGGCCCAACGTAATCGTGGCGCCGCCGCACGCGCTGCTGGCGCTGGCGCGGGCCGATCTGGCGCTTGCGCCGCAGCACGTCTTTTCCGGCGCCGAAGTTCTGGACCCTGCCGACCGCGGCGAAATCGAGGCGCGGTTCGGGCTGGGCGTCCGGGAAATCTACATGGCAACCGAAGGCCTGTTCGGCGCGGCGTGCACGCACGGCAGGCTGCACCTGTGTGAAGACTGCGTCGCGTTCGAATGGGAGCCCTCAGGTGATCTTTCCGCGCCGCTGGTCACGGACTTTACCCGCCGCACCCAGATGATGGTCCGCTACCGGATGAACGACCTACTGCAGCTCTCGGAAGAGCCCTGCGCGTGCGGGTCACCCTTGCAAGCCGTCACGGCGGTTGCCGGGCGCCAGGATGACACTTTCCAGCTGAAAGGGGAGGGGAGCCAGGCGGTGCGCATTACGCCGGATGTGATACGCAATGCCGTGGTGTCCGCGAGCCGCCTGATCAAAGATTTTCGTGTTGTCCAGTCCGGGCCGGATGCGGTCTCGCTCATCCTGCCGCCTCAGCTCGCCGCAGAACTTCCGGCCGCAGAGCGCGCCTTGCAGGACCTCTTCGCCCGGCACGGCGCGCGCCCCCAGATCAACGCCGGGACAGCGCCGCTTCTGCCGCCGCAAAGCGGAAAACTGCGCCGCGTTATCCGGTCACCCGGCATTGCGCCATGAATGAGACAGTCTTTCCTGCAGGGTGGTATCCCTTGATACGGGCGCATGATCTTGGCGCCGGCGCTGCCGTGCGTCATCTGGCCGGCGCGCCGATAGAGCTTAGGCGAACGTGCGCGCGCGTCGCAAATGGACGTTGCATGAAGAGCGGCCAGCCCCGGGCTGTCGCCGAACGTTCCGGATGGATCTTTGCGGCGATAGGTGACCGAGACACGCACGAGCCCTGCGAAACGGAGATCTTCGCCGGGCCTAACCGTCAACTCCATCTTGAGGGATACGTTCGCGCCGGGCTCGGCGATGTGGCCGAGAACATTCTCGACACGACGCATACGAGCGTGGTGCATCAGGACTATCTGCGAAAGCCGGGAGACCGCCGCTGCGTGGAGGCGCAGATCTCCTCCGGCGACGGCTGGATCTCGGCCACCTATCCGGCAGGAGCAGCGCCCAGCGGCTGGGGCGCGCGCCTGCTTGGGGCACACCGGTACACCATCACCGATACATTCCGCGCGCCCGCGATTGCCGAAGTGACCTATTGCCGGGATGGCAGAATGGCGTTCGTGGCCCGCTTCCGTCTCACACCTGCCCGGCCCGGCGAAACCTATGTGGCGGCGACCATTGCCGTGCCGGGCGACGGCGCGTGGGCGGACCTGAAGCTCGCCGCGCTGAAATTGTTCTTCCAGCGGATATTCGCCGAAGACCGCGCGATCCTCGAACTCATCGGCGCAAACCGCGCGGCACACGGGCCGGCGCCGCTGGTCTTTGCGCCGCAGGATGTGCTTCGGCCAGGTATCGAAGCGATCCTCTCGGGGCGAACGCCCTGCGCCGCCCCTCGGCGCGTTCTGCTGAAGGTCTGACCCCTCATGGCGGATTTCAGCCGGACCCTGAATTTCACCTCGGCCAATGAAGACGGCGCAACCGAATTGGAAGCGCTGGCGCTGGCGCCGTCCGATCACGTCCTATGCCTGACGGCGAGCGGCGCACGGCCATTGGACCTGCTTCTGGGCAACCCGGCCCGCATCACCGCCATCGACATCAACCCCGCACAGAACGAACTCCTCCGGCTGAAGATCGCCGCCTTCAAGGTGCTGGAGGACGAAGCTCTGTATGCCTATCTCGGCATTGCAAACAGTCGGCACCGGCCTGACCTGCACCGGCGCGTGGCCGCCGGATTGCCGCCGGCGTCGCGCGCCTTCTGGGAGGCGCGCCCGGGCGCTATCGCATCGGGGGTCTGGCATTCAGGCCGTTGGGAGCGGGTGCTTCGCCTCGGCGCGTTCGGCACACGCCGCTTGCGCGGGCGGTCGATTGACAGACTTTTCGCGGCGAGCAGCCTCAGCGAACAGGCGGATATCTGGCGCACGCGGTTCGACGATGGCCTCTGGCACGGCGCCGTGCGCGTTCTCGCGCAGCGCTGGTTCTGGACACGGATCATCGGGGAGCCGGGAGGCGCGTTCCTGCCGCCGCCGGCCGAAAGCGAAGCGCGCCTCACCGGACTTTTCCGGCGGGCAGCGAAGCATATCCTGTTCCGGGGTTCCGACTTTGCCGTCCTGCTGTTCCATGGCCGCCATTCGGTGCAGCGCGCCCTTCCGCTGCATATGCGGCCAGAAAATCTCGCCGTCGTCCGGGAGCGGATCGACCGGATCGAGATTACCGAAACCGGGCTGGATGCTCTCGGCGCCTCTGGCCTCGGTCCCTTTGACGCGTTCTCCTTGTCGGACTTCGGATCCTATTGCGGCCAGTCCGACTACGATGCCTGCTGGAACGGAGTCATCGCATCCGCCCGACCCGGCGCGCGGTTCTGCGAGCGGGTGTTCATGAACCCTGTCCAGCCGGGCCCCGCCCTTGCGGACGCCGTGCGCGTCGACCCTGCCAGCAGCCAAGCGCTGACACACAGCGACAAGGCCATCATTTATGACATCCGCTGCGGCACGCTGCATCCCACACGCGAGTGAGTGGTGACCCCGAGAGGATTCGAACCTCCGACCTAGTGATTAGGAATCACTCGCTCTATCCTGCTGAGCTACGGGATCACGTGGGCCTTGCCATACCGGAAACCGCCGCCGGATTGAAGTGCGCTCAGCGTCAGGCGTGGGCGAGCGCCTGGCCGAGGTCTGCAAGGAGGTCTTCGGAGGCTTCGATCCCCACCGAGAACCGAACCAGACCGTCCGTGAAGCCGATGCGCGCGCGCACGTCTGCCGGCACGGCCGAATGCGTGGTTGAGCCCGGATGGCACATCAGGCTTTCGGTACCGCCGAGGCTGACGGCGAGCTTGATGAGTTGCAGATGGTCCAGCATCCGGAATGCCGCTTCCTTGCCGCCCTTCACGTCGAACGCGAAGGTCGCGCCGGCGGACTCGCACTGCTCGTCATAGACCTTCTTCTGCGGATCGCCCTCTTTCAGGAAACCGGGATACATGACGGCCGTGACCTTGGGATGATCGCGCAGGAACTCCGCGCAGACTTTCGCGTTCCGGAATGCGCGCTCCATGCGCAGCTGGACGGTTTCCAGCGAGCGCGTCAGCAGCCAGCAGGAATGGGCATCCAGCATCGTGCCGAGATAATTGCGCATTCGGCGGATCCTCGTCATCATCTCCTCATTGCCGGTGATACCGCCCGCGATCAGGTCCGAGTGGCCACCGACATATTTGGTCAGCGAATAGAGCGCGAGATCGGCCCCATGCTTCAGAGGCTTGTGGCCGATGGGTCCCATCATCGTGTTGTCGCACATCAGGATCGGACGGCGGCCCGTTTCCGTCTCCAGCACGTCGCACACGCGCGCGCAGGCGGCGATGTCCACGAGGGCATTGGTCGGATTGGCGGGGGACTCGGTGTAGATGACCGAGATCGGGCCAGTCGCTTTCACCGAAGCCCGCGCCGCAGCGAGAATCTGGTCTTCGGTGGACCAGGCGTCGAATTCCGCGGAGCGCACGCCCCATTCGGGCAGGAACGAGCGGATGAAGACTTCGGACGCGCCGTAGAGCGGGCTCGAATGCAGCACCGTGGTGCCGGGCTCGGCGCAGGCAAACAGCGCGGTCGTGATCGCGGACATGCCGGACGAAAATGCGAGCGCCGCTTCGCCCTCATCATAGAGCGTGAGCCGGTCTTCGAGCACTTCCATGTTCGGGTTGTTGAAGCGCGTGTAGATGAGGTCTGCGTCTTCCGGATCGCCCACTTCATGCCGGCCTGCAAGACGGCGGAACAGCGCCTCGCCGTCGCGGGCGGATTTGAAGGCGAAGGTCGAGGTCATGAAGATCGGCGGCTTGATCGAGCCTTCCGACATGAACGGATCATAGCCGAATCCCATCACGAGGGATTCGGGGCTTAGCGCATGACCGCCGATTTCGCGTTTGCGGTAGGCCTTCTTCGGTTTCGACAATGGATCCTCCCGGGGAACTTTTCGTAGGGGAAGCCTTAGCGGGCGCCGGGCGCATCTGGCAAGGCAGGGCCGGCCCGCCCAAACTCCCCTTGCGAGGCTCGGGCCTGCCGGGCGATCGAAAAGACCCGGGCCGCTTGGGATCATCGCATGCACTTGGGGTTGAGACGTGCTGGCGCCTGCTTGCTGCGTCTGGCGGCGGCCTGCAGCGCGGCAAAAGACCCGCTGGATGAGTTGACCATCGGCGAGAGGGGCCGCGTGGTGCGCGTCTTTGAGGGCGACGCCCGGGTCCTCGATGCGGGTCAAAGCGCCGGGCTGGTTGGCGTCTGGCCCATTCACGGCGGCGCCCGGCGGCCAGCGGACGCGGCGCGGTTTCAGATGGCTGAAGGCACCGCCAGCCGAACGACCGGATCGCATGAACGCTTCACTGTCTGCGCTCTTGCACTCAAGGGTTCAGCGCGTGCGCTCGCGATTGACCGGGCTGCGGCTGAACTCTGCCAGATACCGGACGGGACGCGTCTTAGCTCGCGCGGCTTTCCGGGAGACAGGCGGCCGGAAGTCAGCCATCCGCTGAACCTCGAAGTGATCGATTGAAACTCAGTCTTCCGGAAGCAGCCCAGCCTTGACCGGATCGCCGACGATCCGCTCCAGCGCCTTGCGCAGCTTGCCGAGCGCCTGATGCTCGATCTGACGCACGCGTTCCTTCGAGACGCCGAGTTCTTCGCCCAGGGCTTCCAACGTAATCGACTCTTCGGCGAGCCGCCGCTTAGCGATGATGTGCATCTCGCGCGGATTGAGGGATTTCAGCGCCTCGGCGATCCATTCGCGCCGCTTGGCGGTGTCATGCTCGATCATCACGATCTGCTCAGGGATTGCCGACTCGTCAGCGATCAGGTCCTGCCATTCGCCGTCCCCATCCACCGTCAGCGGCGCATTGAGGGAACGATCAGAGCCTGACAGGCGCGATGCCATTGTCTCGACATCGCGCACCGGCACGCCAAGGTGATTGGCGACCCATTCGCGGTTTTCGAGGCTCATGATCCCGTCGCCGGTATCGGCGATCCGGGCGCGCAAGCGGCGCAGGTTGAAGAACAGGGATTTCTGGGCAGACGTTGTGCCCGTCCGGACGATCGACCAGTTGCGCAGCACATAATCCTGGATCGAGGAGCGGATCCACCAGCTGGCATAAGTTGAAAACCGGACTTCGCGTTCCGGCTCGAACCGCGCGGCGGCCTGCATCAGCCCGACATTTCCTTCGGACACGAGGTCCGCCATCGGCAGGCCATAGTGACGGAACTTGGCAGCCATCGCGATCACGAGGCGCATGTAAGCTGTGGTCAGCTCGTGCAGCGCGACTTCATCATTCTGTTCGCGCCAGCGCCGGGCGAGACTGGCTTCATGCGCTGGCTCCAGCAGGGCAACCTTCATAGCCGTGCGCACGAACTGGCGGTCCGAGCTGTTATTCGTGTCGTACGCGCTGGCCATGGTTGTCTGCTCCCGGGAGAGACGACACGCCGTCTCTCTGCTCGCTCATACGCGCCCGCGCACCGAATGGATTAACGCTGCCTTGATTTTTTCCGGAGCCGGTCTAGGCGCCCACGGCTCACGCCTTGACGCTCACCGCCCGCGGGGACTAACTCGCAACCCCGGAACACAAGCGGAACGAGCCGCCCGTCATGACGAACGCCCTGCCCGACGATCTCCTGCCGCGCCGGTCAGCGGAAATCTGCCGTGGCTCGCTGCGCCTGCTCAGCCAGCTTGGCTATTTCGGCGTGACGGAAATGACGCTGGCCAATAACCGGCGAGCCGACATTGCCGCGATCGGGCCGGGCGGCGATATCTGGATGATCGAGATCAAATCCAGCATCTCAGACTTCAAGTCCGACATGAAATGGCGTGATTACATGGATTTCTGTGACCGGCTGTCCTTTGCGGTGGCGGAGGATTTTCCGCAGGACCTGATCCCGCCGCAAGCCGGCCTGATCGTCGCCGACGCCTTTTACGGCGCCGTGATCCGAGAAGCGCCGGCAGCCCGCCTTGTGCCGGCCCGCCGCAAGGCGGTGACGCTGCGCTTTGCAAGATTGGCGGCGGCGCGCCTGACCGCCATCGTGGATGCAGGCTGGACGCCGGGCGATGAGAGCCTTACCTCCCCTGTCACATGAGCCTGGCCTATCCGATCGCTGAAAGTCTGGAAGCTGCCGCGAAGCCCGGCGCAAAATTCGCCCGCTCGCGGCGCGAAGCCGCGCAGCTGTCGCCCGGTTTTGCCGTGGAGGGTCTGGAGACCGGCTGGCTACACCTGACGGAGGAAGACGCGGCCGCCTTGTTCAGCGCACAGAGCGCGGATGGGCCTGCAGGTCACCTCCAACGCTACGAAGACACCTCCGGCCACGTCGTTGTCGCGATCAGCTGGTGGAAAATCTCGGTGCCCGGCAAAAAGCGCGAGGCTGTCAGGGAGACAGCGCCCGAACCTGTCCGGGCCGGCGGCGCTGATCATACAGACGATCTCTATTTCCGGCGCGGACGCACGAAGTCAAAACGCGCAAAGCCCGCTGACCCGAACCAGCTCGACCTGTTCACGCCGCCCAAGGCGACGAGCTAGATCCGCACCTTCAGCGCCTCGACAACGGCTTCTGCCGTGATCGCGAAATGCTTGTAGAGCTGCTGGTACGGCGCGCTGGCGCCGAAGCTGTCCATGCCGACAAAGCCGCCATCTGCGCCGATCCAGCGATCCCATCCAAAGCGCACGCCGGCCTCGACCGCCACGCGCGGCAGACCCTTGCCCAGGGTCGCTTCGATATAGCTGGCATCCTGGCGGCCGAAGAGCTCCATCGACGGCATCGAGACGACGCGCACACCGATTCCGTCTTCCGCGAGAAGCGCCTGCGCCCGAAGCGCAATTTCGACTTCCGAACCGGTTGCGATCAGAACGCCGCGCTCTTTCAAGCTGGCGGGCGACAGGACATACGCTCCGTAAGCGCAGAGGTTATCTTCAGTATGCTTCTTGCGGGCGGCTGCCACATTCTGACGCGTTAACGCCATCGTCGTTGGGCCGTCATCACGGGCCAGCGCGAGTTCCCAGCATTCGGCCGTCTCGACGCCGTCGGCCGGCCGGAACACGAGCATGTCCGGCATCGCCCGCAACGACGCGACCTGTTCCACCGGCTGGTGGGTCGGGCCATCCTCGCCGAGGCCGATTGAGTCATGCGTCATTACGTGGATGACGCGCAGCCCCATCAGCGCGCCAATGCGGATGGCTGCGCGGCTGTAATCTGCAAAGACCAGGAACGTGCCCGAATACGGGATGATGCCGCCATGCAGCGCCATGCCATTCATCGCGGCGGCCATGGCATGCTCGCGCACGCCGTAATGGATGTAGCGGCCGTCCCAGCTCTGCGGGGTCATCGACGCGGTATGGCTCGTCTTGGTATTGTTGGAGCCCGTGAGATCAGCCGAGCCGCCCACCATTTCCGGCACCAGATGCGTGATCACTTCAAGCGCTTCACCGCTCCAGACACGGGTCGCCTTGGAAGCGCCGCCCTCGACGACGGCTTTCTTGTGCTTGACGATGGCCTTGCCGAGGTTCTTCGGCAGGCGGCCGGCGATCGCGGCGTTGAACTCCCCTTTCCGGGGGCTCGCGGCAAGACGTTGCTTCCAGGCGGCGTGGTCTTCGCGCGAACGCTCGCCCGCTTTCGCCCAGGCTTTCTCGATCTCGGACGGAACCTCAAAGGGCGCATAGGGCCAGCCGAGGGCGCCGCGGATCCCGGCGATCTCTTCGGCGCCGTAGGGCCCGCCATGCGCCTTGCCGGTACCCGCCAGCTTCGGCGCGCCAAATCCGATGATCGTCTTCACCGCGAGGAAGACCGGCTTCTTCTGCCGCGTCGCCCATTTCAGCGCTTCGGTAACGTCTTTCTCGTCATGCCCGTCCACGCGGCGGCTGACCCATCCGGACGCTTCGAACCGGGCGCACTGGTCGGTCGAATCGGACAGGTTGGTTGAGCCATCAATGGTCACGGCGTTGTCGTCGAACAGAACAATCAGCTTGCTGAGCTTCATGTGGCCCGCCAGCGTGATGGCTTCCTGGCTGATGCCTTCCATGAGGCAGCCATCCCCGGCGATCACCCAGGTCCGGTGATCCACCAGATCATTCCCGAACCGCCCATTCAGATGGCGCTCCGCAATCGCCATGCCGACAGCCGTAGCAATCCCCTGCCCGAGCGGGCCGGTGGTGGTCTCGACGCCGGCGGTCACAAAGTTCTCCGGATGGCCCGGAGTGCTCGCGCCCAGCTGGCGGAAGTTGCGGATGTCGGACCGGCTGACCGAGGCATAACCCGTGAGGTGCAGCAGGGAATAAATCAGCATCGATCCATGACCGGCCGACAGCACGAACCTGTCGCGGTCCGGCCAGGCGGGGTCTTTCGGATCGTACTTCAGGAACTTGCGGAACAGAACCGTGGCGGCATCGGCCATGCCCAGTGGCAAGCCGACATGACCTGATTTCGCCGCCTCGACGGCGTCCATCGACAGGGCCCGGACGGCATTCGCCATATCGCGGTTCGTTACAGCCATTCTGCTGATCTCCCTGAGTTCGTTTATTTTTGTGCTAGGCCAGAGTTGACCCGCAGCGTCAAGGCGCTTGGCGCGTAGCTTCATTCCAGTTTATTCAATGGGGCCATGACCGACCTCAACCCGGCCGCCGAACGCCTCGATGCCGCGCTTACGCGCCTGGAAGTTGCGCTTGATGCCCACCTGCTGCGCGCCGGCGACCCCGCATCCCTGCGGGCCGAGATCACAGCCTTGATGGCGAGCCGCGCCAACCTCGCCGAAGCGCTCGAACAGTCGCTTGCCCGGGAGCGCGAATTGCAGGTGCTGGCCGACGAAGCCAGCCATGCCCTCGGATCGGCGATTGAGGAAGTCCGCGCGGCGCTTGGCGAAGAGACCTGAACATGGCCAAAGCCGACATTTCGATCCGGGGGCGAAGCTTCTCGATTGCCTGCGCCCCGGGGCAAGAGCTGCGCATCCAGCGCCTCGGCGAGCAACTTGATGCCCGTACAAAGCAGATTTCGAATGCCGTCGGCGACATCGGCGAAGAGCGCCTTCTGCTGATCACGGCCCTCACCCTGCTCGACGAACTGGACATGGTCCGGCGCGATGCCGCAACGTCAACGGACGCTGCCGGACAGGCATCAGAGCAACTGCTCCGGATGGCGGAAAGGATCGAATCGCTGGCCGCAAGGCTGGAGGCGGACAGCTGACGCGCCGCGACGGGATGCAGCAGGGCCGGATGGACGGGAACCGGCTAAGGACCAATAGACACCGGACAAACAAGGCACCCCCCCCATGCAAAGCTTGCTGACCATCGGCTTCTACATCGCAATGGCCGGGATCGTGATTGTCCTGGGGTTCGGGATCGCAAACCTCGCCCGCCGGGACGACAAGGCGGCCAGCCGTTCGAACCAGTTGATGCGCCTGCGGGTGATCCTCCAGGCGGCCGCGATCGGCCTTCTCGTCTTGCTTGGCATCGTCGCCGGGGCCATCAAGCTCGGAGGCTAGGCTGAGGAGCCCGGAATCATGGTTCGTCTCGACAAGATCTACACCCGCGCCGGCGATATGGGCTCGACGAGCCTCGCGACCGGCGAGCCGATTGCCAAATGGCACCCGCGGGTAGCCGCCTATGGAACCGTCGATGAATTGAACGCGGCGCTCGGCGTAGCCGCCCTCGAGGCTGAGGGTGACATGCTGGCGGCGATACGGCGCATCCAGAACGACCTGTTCGACCTCGGCGCCGACCTCGCCACCCCCGAACGCGGCCGCGTGCTCGAATGGACGCCGCTGCGGATCATCGAATCGCAGGTCACCCGTCTGGAGGCTGAAATCGACGCCATGAACGCCGTCATCGCGCCCCTCGACAGCTTCATCCTGCCAGGCGGATCGCGCCTCGCTGCCGCGCTTCATGTGGCGCGAACCCTTTGCCGCCGGGCCGAACGACATGTCGCCGAACTCGGCGCTCTCGAGAACGAGCCCGTAAACCCGGTTGCCCTGGCCTTCATCAATCGCCTGTCGGACTGGCTGTTCGTGGCCGGGCGGGCGGCGAACAAAAATGGCGCAGATGACGTTAAATGGGTGCCCGGCGCCAATCGCTGAGCCATCTGCGTTTGCTTTCTGCCGAATCCGCACAATAACCTTGAGCCATGAAGAACCTGAAGATCCAGATTGTTGTCGTGGGGGGCGGAGCCGGCGGACTGCAGCTCGCCGCCCGGCTTGCCGCACGCTATGGCCGCGAAAAGTTTGACATCATCCTCCTGGAGCGCAACCGGACGCACATCTGGAAACCGCTGCTGCACGAAGTCGCCGCTGGATCACTCGACGCCAATCTCGACGAAGTGGGTTATGGCGCCCATGCGCACCGTTGGGGCTATCGCTATTTTCAGGGTGCCCTGAAGGGAATCGACCGGGAGAAGCGCCAGGTCATCGTCGCCCCCTTGCTTGATGTGGACGGTTCCGAGCTGATGGGCGAGCACAGGATCCGCTACGATTATCTCGTTCTGGCACTCGGATCAGTTTCCAACGACTTTGGCGTCGAAGGCGTCAAGGAACACTGCCTGTCGCTCGAAAGCCGCCGGGATGCAGACGGGTTCCGCCAACGCCTGCTCAACCAGTGCCTACGCTGCTCGCGCCGCCTCAGCCTCGATCCGGGGGCAGAGGAATACGTGCGCATTGCCATTGTCGGCGGCGGCGCAACCGGCGTCGAACTCGCGGCAGAACTCTATAATGCGGCTTCAGCGCTGCGCTATTACGGGCTTGAGGTGTTCGACGAGAAGCGCCTGAAGGTGAGCCTGCTTGAAGCGGGCCCGCGCATCCTGCCGGCCCTGCCGGAAAAACTCGCGGAAGCGGCGCTCGGCGAACTGGAAGCACTCGGCGTGGACGTCGCAACGGGCGCGCAGGTTTCCCGCGTCACCGAAGAAGCGATTGAAACGAAAGATGGGCGCCGCTTCCCGGCTGACCTCAAGGTCTGGGCTGCGGGCGTCAAGGCGCCGGACTTCCTGAAGGACATCGCCGGCCTCGAGACGAACCGGGCGAACCAGCTCATCGTCAAGGCCACGCTCCAGACCACGCGCGACAACCGGATCTTCGCGATCGGTGACTGCGCATCCTACACCGCGCCCGGCGCCTCACACGCTGTCCCCCCCCGGGCCCAGAGCGCCCATCAGATGGCGGGAACCGCTTACCACAACATCCGTGCCCTGATCGAAAGCAAGCCGCTCAAGGACTTTACCTACGAAGACAAGGGCTCGCTGATCTCGATGAGCCGCTATGCCACCGTCGGCACGCTGATGGGCAACCTTGTGGGCGGCCGCATGGCGATCGAAGGCCGCCTCGCGCGCTTTGTCTATGTCTCGCTCTACCGGATGCACCTGATGGCGATCCACGGGTCAATACGCGGCCTCGGCATGATCTTCATGGGGCACGTCAACCAGGTCGTCCGGCCGAAGCTCAAGCTTCACTGACGGCGGGCGCTGCGCACTTCGGCCATCAGAGCAAATAGTTCGATGACGGGCGTCACCTTTCCGTCGCCGCGATATTCCCGGTAAAGACTGTCCACGTTCACCGCGATGCGTTCGGCGTCGCCCCAGCTGGAATAATCGCCGAGCGCGATGTCGAGGGCGGCTTCGCGGACGGCCAGTCCGGCGTCAAACCGCCGGCGGGCCTCGGCGTCGATATAGGCCAGATACTCGGCCACGCGCCGCACGCCCGCCTTGTCCGTGATCGGACCATGCCCGGGCACGATAACATCCACGTCCATCGCGGTGATCGTCTCGCAAGCCCGGATCCAGTTCGCGACAGGGCCCGCCCACATCAGCGGCGTGCCGCCGATGAACAGGATGTCGCCGGTGAACACCGTCCGGTCCCCGGGCACATGGACCAGCACGTCGCCGCCCGTATGCGCGGGGCCGACTTCGATGAGGCTCACCGCCTTGTTGCCAACCTTGATATCCAGCGTGCCGGAAAATGTCCGCGTCGGCGTGCGCTCATCGACGTTCTCGAAATCAAAGGGCGCGAACACATCGGCAAAGTAGGCGCCGGCAGGCCCCAGCTTCGCGCCCATCGCCTTGAACTGAGCGAGCATCGCGGGTGGAACCTCTGCCATCTCCTTCGCGCTGGCTTCGCTGGCGATAATCTCCGCCTGCGGGCAACATCCGTTCCCATGGCAATGATCGCCGTTGGCATGTGTGTTGACGATAGTGGCGATCCGGCCCGGGCCGATCCCGGTCGCGTCCTCCATCGCCGACAGCATGTCGCGGGTGAGCGCCATGTCGAACAAGGTATCAACCAGCAGCGATGCCTCGCCATCCCGGATCAATCCCGCATTCGACCAGCCCCAGCCACCATCGGGCTGCAACCAGGCATACAGCCCGTTGCCAATATCCTTGAGGCCTTTGGTGTATGTCCAGCGCGGCTCCATCGCATTATCCTCCCGTTTTTCCGGATCAAGTCAGGGAAACCTGCGCCGCGCAAGCGGTCCTAAAACCGGTCGAGCAACCGGCGCAGATACTCGCGCTCTTCTTCGTTCTCAGCTTCATTGTAGCGGCGGCGCAATTCGTCGAGGATGTCCTTGGCGCGCTGGCGCTCGGCCTCTTCGGGAATATTGACGCCCTCACCATCATTGCCGGCGCCCATCAGCGAACGACCCATCGGGTCAGATGTCGCGCCTTGCTCGCCCATGCGCTGCGATTGCAGGCTGTCGAGTTCGCCCGCAAGTTCGCGTGACAACTCCGACATCAGCTGCGTCGCCCGCTCCTGCTCGAGTATGGCGCGGCCTTCATTGCCAGTCTCAAGCGCCTGCTCGGCACGGCGCTGCGCATCGCGGATCGCGGAGAGGGCATCCGGGTCGATTTGCCCGTCCTCGCCGGCCTGACCGCCGCCCTCGTCCTGCCCTGACTGCTCCGCAAGCCGGTCAAGGAGATCGCCCAGCTGCGCCTGCCGCTCAGCCAGCGTGCCGCCGCGCTGCAATCCGCCGCCCTGGTCCCCGTCTTGCGGCTCGCCCTCGCTGCCCGCGCCGGTCCCGGCCTGACCCGGGTTCTCCTCGCCGCGGCCCATGCCATCGCCTTCCTGCTGGCCGCCGGCGCCTTCATCGGCGCCCTCTCCTTCGGGCGAGCCGAACGGCGGCGGCGCGCCGCCGGGCTGGCCGGGTTCTTCGCCGCGCTGCTGGGCGAGCGTATCGTCGTTCAGCTGCCGCTGTTCGCGCAGCAGTTCGGACAGGCGCCGCATTGCGTCGGTCAGCTCCTGCTCTTCGGGCGGCACATCGCTCTCTTCACCGCCGGCCTGCTGTCCCGGCATGCCCTGACCCTGCTGCCCCTCGCCGCCTTTCTGGAACTCGAGGTTCTCCAGCATATTGGTGATGTCACTCAGCAGCTGGCGTGCCTGGCCGCTCGCGCCTGTCTCCGTCAGGTCCTGCAACGCGTTGAGCATATCCTCAAAGTCCTGACCGCCAGGACCTTGCCCGTCGGCGGCCGCCTCACCGTCTTCGGTCGAGGGCGGCTCTTCAAGACCATTGGCAATCGCCTCGGCCATTTTTGCAGCGAGGTATTCATTGGCGGCGTCGCGGAACGCTTCCATCAGCCTACGGATTTCTTCTTCCGGCGCGCCATCGCGCAAGGCGCGCTCAAGCGCCGCCCGTGCGGCCTCCAGTCGTCGCGCGGCGTCCGCGGCGCTGCCGAACTCCAGCTTCAGCGCAATCGCCCAGAGCAATGGTTCGACCGCATCTGCCTCAGCCTTGTTCCCGGCGGCCACCAGCGTGCTCTCGGCCATCTGCAGCCCCATGAACACGCCGAGATCGTCGATGAACATCTCGCCCTTGTAGGTCATCGATTCGAGCATCAGCACGGCTTGCCGCACGCCTTCCGGCGCTGCGCTGAGGCGTCCGGTTGCGGGCGTATTCACAGCGCCGTCCTGCAGCGCCTGCTCGTTCTTTCCAAACTCGGCATAGCCGCGCGGCTCGCGCAGAACAGTGACGCGCGCTTCCTGCGCGGCCCGGGCCAGCGGGTCCAGAAACAGCTTTTCCGGAAGCGTGTAGGAGATGCTTTCGCTTCGCCCTTCCTGTCCCGCGCCGTCGACCGCGACGAGCTGTATTTCCACGGGAAGCCCCGCCCAGCGGTGACGCGAGAGGTCCAGTTCGTTCTTGGCGTCCAGTTCCTTCACGCCGGCCGTTCCCGGCAGCGTAACCGGCACGCGGTCTTCGGCGCCGGGCGCAGCGGGGTGCGGTGTCTGCAGACGCACCGCGAGCTCCACCGCCGCGAGCCCGTAATCGTCGGACGCTTTCCAGGCGATCTTCACCCGGTCCTGCGAGCCGGGCTCTGGCGGGGCGACAAACTCGATGACGGGCGCCGCATCCGGCAGCACCTGGAAGCCGTAACGTGCGCGCTCGCCCCACCATCGGACACTCACGCGCGTATCGCCCGAGATTTTCGCTTTGGCTTCCCACGCACCGTCCGGCGTCTCCACAAACTTTGCGGCCTTGTCGCGCGCCCCGCGCATGACCAGTTTCGGCGCAGACCTCGCTTCGGTCCGCAAGGTCACTTCTGATCCCATCGGCACACGGACGTTTTCGGTGCCGGGCTTCAGGAAAATTGGCGGACGGCCGGTATGTTCCGGCGGCGTGACCCAGGCCTCCACTACCATCTTGTCGGCGCCGACCAAGGCGCCATAATCCGGAAACAGGGCGCGCCAGACACGGCCCGGCCCATCCCCGCCCGCCAGAACGGCGAACCCGATCACCGCCGCCGGCAGGAGGCCGCGCAGCAGGTACGGGTCCAGGGTTTTCCACTGCGCGCCGAAACTCGGCAGCCTGAGATTTTTCAGTTCCGCAAGCAGACGTGTGCGATGCGCTTCCCAGAGGCCAGCCGCCGCCGCCGACGGGTGTGCCGGGCGATCCTTCAGAGAACTGAGCGGGCGAAGCTCGGACCGCGCCTCAAGCAGCCGTGCCGCCTCCGCCTCGCCCGGTTCCGCATAAAATTTCATGCCGCGCCAGACGAGCGAGCCGCCACCGGCGATGATCAGCGGCGTGATCAAAGCTGCCGTGATCTTGTCCAGACGGTCAAACCCGCCCGACAGCGCCGCGGCCAGAAACAGCATGACCAATACAAAGACCGGCCAAAACGCGTGCCCCAGCGCCAGCAGCGTCAGCCTGCGCTTCGTCGCGGCGACCTTTGCCGCGATCTCTGTCAGGCTACCGTCGTAAGCCACGCGGGTACTTTCTCCAGCCCAACCGATTCCTCGAATGTCGGACGTCTGCGGACGATTTCAAACCGGTCGCCGTCGACAAGGACTTCCGGCACCAGCGGCCGTGCGTTGTAGGCCGAAGACAGCACCGCGCCGTAGGCGCCGGCCGACATGAAGGCAAGCTGCTCACCCGCCTTGACCTCAGGCATTACCCGGCCCGAGGCGAACTTGTCAGTCGATTCGCAGATCGGGCCGACAACGTCATATGTTTTCGAGGGGTGTCCCGCCCCAGGCTCGGCCAATGGCAGGATATCGTGATGCGCCCCATAAAGCGCGGGGCGGATCAGGTCATTCATGCCCGCATCAACGATCAGGAAGGTCCGGTCCGGAGCCTCTTTCTCATACAGGGCTGTGGTCAGCATGACGCCGGCATTTCCAGCGATCACGCGGCCCGGCTCAAGGATGATCTCAAACCCGTGTCCGGCAACGACTTCGGAGATCATTGCAGCATAATCAGATGGCGGCGCCGGGGCGTCACCCTCCTTGTACGGAATACCCAGGCCGCCACCCACATCGATCCGGCCGATCGCATGGCCCTGCTGGCGAAGGCGCAGCGCCAGCGCGACGACCTTCTCGAAGGCCGCCCGCATCGGCGTAAGATCGCCGATCTGGCTGCCGATATGCACATCGACCCCGACCGCGCAGATCCCGGGCAGGCGCGCCGCTTCGGCATAGAGTGCTTCCGCCTCGCCCCAGGGGACGCCAAACTTGTCGCCGGACTTGCCGGTCGAAATATTGGGGTGGCCGCCCGCGGCTACGTCCGGGTTCACCCGCAGGGCTACGGGCGCCTCGCGGCGGAGCTTCGCCGCCACTTCAGACAGGAGACGCAGTTCTGCCGCGCTCTCCACATTGAACTGATGGATGCCCTGTTCGAGCGCGAGTGTCATTTCGGCCGCGGTCTTGCCAACGCCGGAGAAGACAATCCTGGAGGCCGGAATCCCGGCCTTCCGTGCCCGAAGCAATTCGCCGCCGCTGACCACGTCGGCGCCGCACCCCTGCCTGGCAAGCGTCGCGAGGACGGCCAGGTTGCCGTTCGCCTTAACAGAATAGGCGACCAGTACGCCCTGCCCACGGAACGCATCGGCAATCACCCGCGCATGGCGCACGAGGGTCGCGCTCGAGTATACATAACACGGCGTGCCCACAGCGGCTGCGACAGCCGCAAGGTCCACCCCCTCGCAGTGAAGGCGCCCACCGGAATAGCTGAAATGATGCATTCGGTCTCCCGGGCTAGTCGAGGTCGCCGAGGCCGCCTTCGCTTACAGCGCCGGACGGCCTCGTCTGCGGAACTTCGCCGCCCCAGTCATTTTCCGTCATCCCCTCGGACGGATTGTTACTCACGCCAACTGCCACACCGACCGGCTCGGTCTGCGCAGCTTCAGCCAGCGTGATGACAGGCGCGGACGTCCGGCACGCAGTCAACGCCGCCATGGCGCATGCCACCAGAAGGCGCCGCGAATTCATCAACGGCTCCCGGGCCCGCCAAGAAGTTCGTCATCGGCGTCGCCGGCAGCCGGAACGGACGGCCGGTCCGGCAACTCTGGCAGGTTCTTGTTGCCGGCGTCCGGCAGCGTTGCCGGATCGACCTCGTTGGGGCTTCCGATCAGCGGCTCCGGGCGCTTCAGGTCGCCGGTCAGGCCGCAGGCAGACACAGCGCCAAGCAGGAAGGTCGCCGCCGAGGCGGCAAGGATACGTTTCATCATCGTCACTCCAGTCTAAGTCTCTGCGTCCACTGTGCCACTTGTTCGGCGACCCGAACAGGGCTTGTGCCGCCATAAGATGTCCGGGATGAGGCAGACGCCTCGACCGTCAGCACATTGAAGACATCTTTGGTGATCGCGGAATTCACCTTCTGCAGATCAGCCAGCGAAAGCTCTGCCAATTCGGCGCCTTTCGACTCGGCCAGCGCCACGATCTGACCGGTGGCGTGATGTGCGTCCCGGAACGGAAGGCCCGCCTCGCGGACCAGCCAGTCGGCAAGATCCGTCGCCGTCGAATAACCCCGGCCCGCCGCCGCCTGCATCATATCCGGCTTGAACCGGATCGTCTCCACCATCCCGGCCATTGCCCGCGCGCAGAGGTCAAACGTGTCGAAGGCTTCGAATGTGAGCCTTTTGTCATCCTGCAGGTCCTTGGCATAGGCAAGCGGCAGCGCCTTCACGGCGCCCTGCAACGCGGAGAAGAGCCCTGTAATCAGCGAGGCCTTCGCCCGTATCAGTTCCGCCGCATCCGGATTGCGCTTCTGCGGCATGATGGAGGAGCCCGTGGACCATTCGTCCGGGAGCTGCGCAAAGCCGAACTGCGGGCTTGTCCAAAGGACGATCTCCTCGGCCAGCCGCGACAGATGTGTCGCGCCAATCGACAATGTGCTCAGGGCCTCCAGCGCAAAATCGCGGGATCCCACAGCGTCCAGGGAGTTCGCCATCGGCCGCGCAAAACCGAGCGCCTCGGCTGTCATATCCCGGTCGATCGGAAAGCCCGTCCCGGCAAGCGCCGCCGCGCCCAGCGGGCATTCGTTCAGCCGCCACGCACAGTCCAGAAGCCGCGTGCGGTCGCGTTCCAGCATCTCCACATAGGCCAGCAGATGATGGCCAAGCGTCACGGGCTGCGCCGTCTGCAGATGGGTGAAGCCGGGCATGTAGGTCGACGTGTTCTCGCCGGCCCGGCGCACCAGCGCAGCCTGCAGCGCCGTGACCAGATGGCTCGTCTGCGCCAGGGCGCCGCGTGTCCAGAGCCGGAAATCCGTCACCACCTGGTCGTTGCGGGACCGCGCGGTATGCAGCCGGCCCGCGGGCTCGCCGATCAATTCCCTGAGGCGGGCTTCGACATTCATGTGGATGTCTTCCAGTTCGCGCCGGAACGGGAAGGTCCCTGCCCGCATCTCCGCCGCGATCATGTCGAGCCCCGACTGGATCGCCTCATTGTCCGACGCGCTGAGAATGCCCATTTGCGCGAGCATGTCCGCATGGGCCCGGCTTGCGGCCACATCTTCCCCGGCCATCCGCCGGTCCACATCGAGCGAAGCATTGATCTCGTTCATGATGTCCGAGGGCGTTGCGGCAAAACGGCCACCCCACATTGTCTGGCCTTTACCCGGATTCATCGCCATATCCCTCGCTATCGGCCTCTCGGAGCGCGCGCCCCAAATGATACGTTTTGCCTTTACAGGCCTCTTCTTGGTCGCCGCCGCGGGGATTGTCTATGTGCTGATGAGCGCAGCCGGTGGCAAACCACCCGTCAATCCGCTGGAGCGGTATGCCAGGGGTACGCTTGAGAAGGTGGACTTCGCCTCTGCCGGCAAGCCAGCACCCTCAGGAACCTTCACGGTGGCCGATGGGACCGCAGCAGACCTCGCGAGCTTCAAAGGCAAGACGATCCTCGTGAACTATTGGGCCACCTGGTGCCCGCCTTGCGAGAAAGAGATGCCCTCGCTGGGCGCCCTGCAGGCGGCTCGCGGGAGCGACACGTTCGAAGTCGTCGCGATCAGCATCGACGCGGACGAAGACGTCGGCTTCGCCCGCCAGCGGCTGACAGAACTTGGAGCGGCGAACATCACCTTCCGGCACGCACCGCTGGACCGCGGCGACATCGTCTATGGCGCGGACGTTCAGGGTTTTCCGACGACGATCCTCTACGGACCGGACGGCGCAGAGCTTGCCCGGCTGTCGGGCGAAGCTGACTGGGCCTCACTCGAAGCCGTGCAGTTTATCGATGCAGCCCTAAGGCAGGCTCGCTAGCGCCGTTTTGACCCGGGCGAGTTGAAGCGCCATCTGGGCCTCGGGGGCGGGGGTCGATGCTGCGAGCGGGGCTTTGCCAGTCCACATCAGCACCAGCAGTTCGAGTTCCAGCTTCAGGTCACCGTACACGGCGGGGTCCTGCGCGCTGGCAATGTCGCGCGCCACGACTGCAAAGCCATAAGCGTCCTGGAACTCGCCCGCGTTAACGACCTCGCCGTTATCGACGCCCGCATCATATTCGTCCGCGGTCGTCTTCATGAGGTATTCGATGATGTCTTTTGGCGCCCCGCCGGCCGCCTCGCGCATGGCCTTCAAGTTGGCTTCGGCCTCGGTCAGCAGCGGCTCGATCTCTTCGGCCGGTTTGCCGGCCTCCAGGGCGGCAGAGAGCTGTTCAAACACTTCCGGCTTGAAGCCGATCGCATCAAGCCCGGCGCGCTCGTCTGCATGCGTCTCCGAAACCGGATGCAGCAGGTGGGGCGCGGCTTCTCCCGCAGCTCCGGCGCGGTAAAGTGCAAGTCCCGCCGCAACATGTCCGGACATGAAAGCCAGGCGCTTTTCGACCGGCAAGCCGGCCGCGGCGTCCAGTCGAGGAAACGCGCCCTCGCCGCCCTCACCGCCTTCGCCTTGCCCGACAGGCGCTCCGTCGGCCGACTGAGCCGCAACCGGGGCGCCGGCCTCGCCGCTTTCGCCGCCGCAGGCCGAAAGGCTGGCCGCGCCGATCAGGGCGGCGCCGAGGCCAAGACCCATCCAGCGCTTGGGTAGGAAGTTCATGTCATGCCTCCGGAATGAATTGCACCATCAGTTTAAGCCCGCTAGACTGCGAAATGCAAGTCATTCTCAATTCTGGCGGCGCGGCATCATGTACCTTACACTCGCCAACGTCCTTTCGCTCGACACGCTGGCAAGCGTGCTGGCGGCGACGGGCACACTTACCTGGCAACCCGGGGAGTTGACCGCCGGTGGCAGGGCACGCGCCGTAAAACATAATTTGCAGGCCGATTTGCGATCCGGCGCAGGCGAAGCGCTGCATGCCGCGCTGCTGGACGATATCTCCGTCCACGCTGTCCTGCGCGCGGCGGCGCGCCCGCGCCGCTTCTCACGCCTCTTGCTCAGCCGCACCGAGGATGGCGGCCATTATGGCCGGCACGTCGACAACGCGCTGATGCCGGTTCCGGCCGGCCGTCTGCGCACGGATCTTTCCTTCACGCTCTTCCTGTCAGACCCGGCCTCCTATGACGGCGGCGAACTGGTCATCGACACGCCCGCCGGCGACTACACGGCCAAGCCCGACGCCGGCGATCTCGTCCTCTATCCGTCCGGCGCTATCCACGAAGTCCGCCCCGTCACGCGCGGCACCCGCCTCGCCTGTGTCGGCTGGATCGAAAGCAGCATCCGGGATAGCGCCGCGCGCGACATCCTTTTCGATCTCGAGAACCTGAAAATTTCGCTCGTCGCTCGTCTGCCATCAGACGCGCCGGAGCTGCTCGCACTCGACAAATCCATCGGCGCCCTCCTGCGGCGCTGGGCCGACGCCTAACTGGCCGCTGCGCCGCACCAGTCAGGCTTTTTCTGCCGGCCGTCATAGTCCCAGGTCCGGTGCGTTCCGCCCGCAACAAGCAACGCCGCCACATCCTCGCCGCCGATGTCGAGCCGCACGACCGTGCGCTTATACCGGTCGGTGCCGCGCGTCTCGCTGACGGTCACTGCCTTGCCGCGCGTCAGTCCCAGCGCCGCTTCCTTGGCCTTGTAACCGAGTGCGCGCTCCGCCTCGCACTTCGCACCGCCGCGCTGTTTCATCGAACCTGTCTCCGGAGAATCGATCCCGTGCAGCCGGAACTTCGTACCATCAGAAAGGCGTCCCGAATCGCCATCCGACCAGTAGACTGTCAGCGGTATCTCGACCGCCGCCGGTGTAGCAGCCGCCGCAGACGGCGCCCGGGACGCGTAGAGCGCGCCGCCCGCGACAATCGTGAGCATAACCCCTGCGCCGGCGAGATAAGTCAGCGGTGTACGCACGGACATGCATTTCTCCCGAACTTCGGTTTCAAAGTCCAAGGAGCCCGGCAGGGCTAAATGAAGCGTTAAAGAACCCGCATGCCTAGCGTGTTGGAACCGGGTGATCGCCGGAATAATCGTAGAAGCCGCGTCCGGATTTCTTGCCAAGCCAGCCCGCCTCGACAAACTTCACCAGTAGCGGACATGGGCGGTACTTTGTATCGGCAAGCCCGTCATGCAGAACCTGCATGATCGAGAGGCACGTATCGAGGCCAATGAAGTCCGCGAGCTGTAACGGTCCCATCGGATGGTTCGCGCCGAGCCGCATCGCGGTGTCGATCGATCCGACGTTCCCGACGCCTTCATAGAGCGTATAAACCGCCTCGTTGATCATCGGCATGAGGATCCGGTTCACGATGAAGGCCGGGTAATCCTCGGCATTCGTCGTCGTCTTGCCGATACGCTTCGCATAGGTGATCGCCGTCTCGAACGTCTCCTGATCGGTATTCAGTCCGCGGATCACCTCTACCAGTTTCATCAAGGGAACCGGGTTCATGAAGTGCAGTCCGATGAAACGCTGCGGCCGATCGGTTACGGAGGCGAGCCGCGTGATCGAGATCGAAGACGTATTGGTCGCGAGGAACGCGTGCGCGGGCACGACTTCGCAGATCGACCGGAAAATCTGCTCTTTGATCTCACGCTTTTCGGTTGCCGCCTCAATGACCAGATCAGATTCGGCCTGCGATTTCATGTCGGTCGAACTGCGCACGCGTTTCAACGCGGCCGTCATCGCCTCGGCTGTGATGATCTCGCGCGCGACCTGGCGGCGCATGTTGGCTTCCATCGTGGCCGCGCCCTTTTCGAGCGCAGCCTCCGACACATCCGTCAGCACAACGTCATAGCCCGCCAAGGCCGAGACATGCGCGATGCCGTTGCCCATCTGCCCGGCCCCGATGATGCCGACCGTCCTGATATCTGCCCCAATTTCCGGCATGCCCGCGATCCTTGAACACGTGTTGAACGCGCCCGTTATAACGCGTGGTGCAGCGCAGCAAAGTGCAGGTTTGCAGGGCCTGGAGAAGCGCGTGTCGGGTCTCGCGGCCAATCCCGGCGACGAAAGACCCATACACCGGGTTGTGGCCATGGATTCAGGCTATCTCCAAGCGTGCGAAGGCCGCCTCGATCTTGCCTTTCACGCCTCGATTGAAGTTCATGTCCGCGCCGACCAGCATGGCGTCCTGATTGAACAGCCGAAGCGCGACAGGGCGATCAGCTAATACAGGCGGCAGTTCATCCCGGTAAGCTGCGGCCTGCGCAGCGGCTTCACGGACATAGACCGCAGAGCGCAAGGCACAGGGCGCCGGCGCGTCGTGGCTTTGATAGCTTAACGGGAGAACGGTCTCGCCCGGCTCAGCATCCTGCAATGTGATCCGGCAGGGAGAGCCGGGCTTCGCATCGACGGTCTTACGCATAATGTTTTGCAGGCGGAGCACTTTATCGCTGAGGCCGGACGGGTATGCAAAGTCCTGCCGCGGCAATCCGGTCATGGCGGGTGACATGGGCGTAGTCCGTGCATGCGGAGCCCTGATTCGCACCCGGCAGACGCCGCCCGATGCTTGCGGTCCAATGAAAAAGCCCGCGCGTTGGGGCGCGGGCTTTGCACAAACCTGAATGGATCAGGTCAGAGCGCTTTGGTCAGTTCCGGCACGGCAATGAACAGATCCGCCACGAGGCCGTAATCGGAGACCTGGAAGATCGGCGCTTCTTCGTCCTTGTTAATGGCGACGATGATCTTGGAATCCTTCATGCCCGCAAGGTGCTGGATGGCGCCCGAGATACCGACGGCAACGTAGAGTTCCGGAGCAACGATCTTGCCCGTCTGGCCGACCTGATAGTCGTTCGGGGCGTAGCCGGCATCGACCGCTGCGCGCGACGCGCCAACGGCTGCGCCAAGCTTGTCTGCCAGCGGAATGATGACTTCCTTGAACTTGTCGGACGAGCCAAGCGCGCGCCCGCCCGAGACGATCCGTTTCGCGGCCGTCAGTTCCGGGCGATCCGATTTTACCATTTCATCCGAGATGAACTCGGACTTGAACGGGCCTGCCGGCGCCGGCGCGGCTTCGACCGAAGCCGACCCGCCACCTTCGGCGGCGGGGAACGCCGTGCCGCGAACCGTGATCACTTTCTTCGCGTCCGACGATTTGACCGTCATGATCGCGTTGCCCGCATAGATCGGGCGAACGAACGTGGACGGATCAATCACCGCCACGATCTCGGACAGCTGCATCACGTCGAGCTTCGCGGCGATGCGCGGGGCGATGTTCTTGCCTGTGGTGGTCGCGGCGATGAACACGGCGTCATAGCCAGCCATCATCGGCACAACGAGGGCTTCCATGGCTTCGGCGCTTTGCTTCTTCAGCGATGCGCCGTCTGCGTGGACGACCTTGCGCACTCCGGCAATCTGCGCGGCCGCTTCGGCCACGGCGCCTGCGCCTTCACCGGCGACGAGCACATCGACATCGCTGCCGAATTTCGAAGCGGCGGTCACGACCTTTGCGGTCGCGTCCGACAGGATTGCATTGTTATGTTCTGCAATGACGAGGACGGCCATCAGACAGCTCCTGCAGTTTTGAGTTTCGCGACCAGCGCCGCCACATCTTCAACTTTCACACCGGCGCTGCGCGTTGCAGGCTCGGTCACTTTAACCACCGTCAGGCGCGGCGAGATGTCGACCCCGTAAGCCTCTGGCGACTTCTCGGCGATCTCTTTCTTCTTGGCCTTCATGATGTTCGGCAGCGAGGCATAGCGCGGCTCGTTGAGGCGCAGGTCTACCGTCACGATCGCCGGCAGGGTCAGCTTCACGGTCTGCAGGCCGCCATCGACTTCGCGCACCACTTTCAGCGCGCCGCCGTCTTTTTCCAGCTTGTAGGCAAACGTGCCCTGCGGCCAGTCGAGCAGCGCGGCCAGCATCTGGCCGGTCTGGTTGCTGTCATCGTCAATCGCCTGCTTGCCGAGGATCACGAGGTCCGGCGACTCTTCGCCGACCACCTTGGCCAGCAGTTTCGCCACGGCCAGAGGCTCGACGGTCGCTTCGGTCTTGATCAGGATGCCCCGGTCTGCGCCCATGGCGAGCGCCGTGCGGATCGTCTCCTGCGCCTGCTGCGGGCCGATCGAGACCACGACGATCTCCGTCGCGACGCCGGCTTCCTTGAGGCGCACGGCCTCTTCGACCGAAATCTCGTCGAACGGGTTCATCGACATCTTGACGTTGGCGAGATCGACGCCGGTCTGGTCCGGCTTCACGCGGACCTTCACGTTGTAATCGATGACGCGCTTGACAGGCACGAGGACCTTCATGCGGGCACTCCCAGGCTGGTTTCGGATTGTGGAAATAGAAGGAGCGCCGTCCCTACCGTCGCGGGCGCCCGCGCGCAAGAGTTGACGCTTACGTCAGGGTCAATTGGGCGCACTTTTGCGCTACAAACGAGGTCACCTATTCCGGCGCTTCGTCGTTCGCTCCGAGCACAATCCCGGCCAGGTATAGCGACCCGCAGATCAGGATCCTGTCTGCACCGCTCGCTGCGGCGGCGCCCATCGCGGCCTCGAGGCTGTCGCAAGGCTCGGCGTGGAGGCCCGCGGTGTGCGCGGCATCGGCCAGCCGGATCGGTTCTGCCCCGAGATGCCCGGGCGCGTTAGGCAGCGTGAACACCGGCGGCTTCAGATAGCGGAACGGCATGAAGAAGCCGACCGAGTCCTTGCTCGCAAGCATCGCAGTAACGAGGGCGGTCTTGCCGCCCAGCGCCGTCAGGTGACGCGCAATCGCCCGCGCCGCGTGCGGATTGTGCCCGCCATCGAGCCAGACCTCGCGCCCCTGCGCTATCGCCGTGACCGGCCCGGGCTTCAGCCGCTGCATCCGCGCGGGCCAGGTCGCCGAGCGCGCACCGCGGAAAATGGCGTCCTGCGAGATGCGCGTCGAGTTGCCGAACAGTTGCATCGCCATCGCGGCGAGCGCCGCGTTCGAGCGCTGATGCTCGCCAATGAGCGCCAAGCCTTCCGGCATCGCGTCCACGAAGTGCGTCTTAAGGCGGTAGAGCGGCGCGCCTTCGGCGGCCGCCTTCTTGGTGATCACATCATCGCACACCTTGCGCTGGATCGCGGACAGAACCGGCCGGCCTTTCTTGATGATGCCTGCCTTCTCGCCCGCAATCGACCGCAGGTCCGAACCCAGGAAAGCCTTGTGGTCATAATCGACCGGCGTGATCACCGACAAGGCTGGCTTATCGATCACATTTGTCGCGTCGAACCGTCCGCCAAGGCCCACTTCGAGGATCAGTAGGTCCGCCGGCACTTCCGAGAAGGCGAGGATCGCCGCCGCCGTGGTCGCCTCGAAATGCGTGATCTGGCCCCGGCCGATCGCCGCGAATGTGCGGTCCAGCCAGCCGATGAGCCGCGCATCGTCCACCAGCTTGCCGGCCAGCCGGATGCGCTCATTGAACCGCACCAGATGCGGCGAGGTGAAGACGTGTACGGAGAGTCCCGCCTCTTCGGCCATGGCCCGCATGAACGCGCAGGTCGAGCCCTTGCCGTTCGTGCCTGCGACATGGATCACCGGCGGCAGCCGGTCCTGTGGGCGCCCCAGCGCCTCAAGCGCCGCGAGCACGCGACCGAGCGACAGCTCGATAACTTCAGGATAGAGGCCTTCGAACCGCTTCAGAGCGGCGTCGAGCGCCGGACTGTTTCCGGTCAATCGAGAACGCCCTTTGGCTGGGACAGCTTGTCGGCATGCGTCTTCGGCGCCGTCAGCGTCACGTTGGAGCGGTCCTCCCTGCGGCGCGACATCGGCAGGAGGTGCGACAGCACGCGTGACAGTGTTGCCTTCAGCTTCCTCCGGTCACAGACGATATCGACCTGACCCTTCTCGCGCAGGAATTCTGATCTCTGGAAGCCCTTCGGCAGGCTCTCGCGAATTGTCTGTTCGATCACGCGCGGACCCGAAAACGCAATCATAGCGCCGGGCTCTGCAATATGCACGTCGCCCAGCATCGCGTAGGAGGCCGAGACACCGCCCGAAGTCGGGTCCGTCAGCACCACCACGTAAGGCAGCTTCGCATCGGCAAGGTCGTTGATTGCCAGCGTTGTGCGCGGCATCTGCATCAGGCTCAGCGTGCCCTCCTGCATCCGCGCGCCGCCGGAGGCCGTGCACACCACGAAGGATGACTTGCGCGTGAGCGCCAGCTGCGCTGCGGTAATGAAGGCCTCGCCCGCCGCCATGCCGAGCGAGCCGCCCATGAAATCAAAATCCTGAACCAGCACGACCGCCGGCACGCCGCCGATCTTGCCATAGGCCGCCACCATGCAGTCTTCCTGCAGGAGCGGTGCGCCGCCGTCCTCGGTTTCCTTCACATCGCGCGCGGCCACTTTCGCCTTCGCTGCCTTGAGGCGCGCCGGGTACGGCTTGTCATCCTTGAACTTAAGGGGATCGAGCGGCACAGGCGGCAGTGAGACCGGCTCCCACCGCTCATCATCAAAGAGCAGCCGGAAACGGACACGCGGCGAAATCCGCAGGTGCGCGCCCGCCGGTGTGACGTTCCAGGTCGCTTCCAGGTCGCTCTTGTAGATCAGCTCCCCGGACACCGGACATTTAACCCAGAGGTCGTCCGGCGTGTCCTTCCTGGACATGATTGTCTTGAGGCCCGGCGGCGTGACTTTGTTGATCCAGTTCATAAGTCAGGGACTCCCGAATACGCGGCAGCGTCAGGCTTTGCGGACCGTATCGATGGCCGCCCGCAATTCCTGTGCGAGCGCGCCCATCGCGGGGGCCGCAGCCCCGAACCGGTCAGTCGCATGTGCATCGCCCGCCTTTTCCACAAAAGCCGAACCAACGACCACCCCATCCGCGATTTTAGCCATTTCTGCAGCTTGTGCACCATTTTTTACACCAAAACCGACACAAACCGGCAATCCCGACACAGATTTCACCATGGCTACCTGCCCTGCAATCGCTGCAGGATCCGCGCTTCCAGCCCCGGTCACACCCGTTACGGCAACGAAATAAATAAAGCCGGAGGCACCCTCCGCGACCTTGGCGGCTCGCGCCCGGTCCGTCGTCGGGGTTGCAAGACGGATCACCGAAAGCCCGTATTGCGCGTATATCGCCCGCAGGCCCTCATCTTCCTCAGGCGGCAGGTCCACCAGGATGGTGCCATCAATGCCAGCCCCGGCCGCCGCCTCTGCAAACACCTCGTAGCCCATCGAGTGCACGGGATTGGCATATCCCATCAGGATCAGCGGCGTTACCGGATCATCCTTCCGGAAGCGCGCGGCGAGCGCGATCACGTCGGTCAGTTTCGTGCCATTTGCGAGCGCCCGCAAGCCCGCCTTCTGGATCGCAGCGCCATCCGCCATCGGGTCCGTGAACGGCGCGCCGAGTTCGATGATGTCGGCGCCGCCATCGCGCAGCGCGCATAGCGCAGCATAGCTGGACTCAAGGTCCGGGTCGCCCGCCATGAGGTAAGTGACAAGCACGGCGCGACTTTCGCCGCGCGCCTTCGCAAAGGCCGCCTCGATCCGTGTGCGTCCCATTCAGTTCGCCGTATTCTCAAGCGCCCAGGCGGCGTAGTCGTCGGTGATATGCGTCAGGGCCGTCGCAACGATCGCGGGCACGTCATATGGGTGGACCCGCTTCACCAGCGCTTCGATGTTCGTCCAGTTGGCGTCCGGCGCCTTGAGCCAGAGGATGAACTCGAATGACTGCTCGATCACGCCTTTCCAGCGATAGGTGGACGAGACAGGCCCCTCCAGGTTCGCGCAGGCCGCAAGGCGCGCTTCGAGCGCCGCGTCGGCGATATCTTCCGCTACGCGGCGCGAAGGGCAGGTGATGCGCACAAGGATGAAACCGGTCACGTCTCAGAAATCCTTACCATTGACTTGTTCGAGGGACATCGCGCGCCGGTCGAGCCCATTGAGGCAGCGCAGGTTGATCGCTGCCATCGGCGTGCCATCTGGCGCCGCGCCAAAACCGAACGCTTCAACGCCGCAAGTCTTGCAGAACACGTGGTCTATGGCGCCGCGATTGAAATGATAGGTTTCGGTCTCATCTTCGCCGCGAAGCAGCGTAAAATCCGTACGCGCCACAAATGCCAGCACCAGGCCCTTGATGTCGCAGTGAGAGCAATTGCACTCCATGCCGGACGTGAAATCGCCGGTCACTTCAAACCCGACCGCCCCGCAATGACATCCGCCCCTCATTCTGGTCATACGTCTACCCCGAGCGCCTTCGCCACCGAAAACACATCCTTGTCGCCGCGCCCGCACAGATTCAGGATCATCAGGCCGTCCCTGCCAAGTTCCTGCGCCACTTCGCCAACGCGGGCAATCGCATGCGCGGGCTCCAGTGCCGGGATGATACCCTCAAGCCGCGTGCACAGCTGGAACGCGGCAAGAGCTTCATCATCCGTACACGACAGGTATTCCGCCCGCCCCGCGTCCCGCAGGAAGGCATGCTCAGGCCCGATACCTGGATAATCGAGGCCTGCCGAAATCGAATGCGCGTCGATGATCTGGCCATCATCGGTCTGCAACAGATAGGTCCGGTTGCCGTGCAGGATGCCCGGCCTGCCACCGTTCAGCGCGGCTGCGTGCATGCCCGTCTCTATGCCATGCCCTGCCGCCTCGACGCCGATCAGGCGGACGCTTTCATCTTCGATGAAGGGATGGAACAGGCCAATCGCGTTCGAACCGCCCCCGATACACGCCATCACGGCGTCCGGCAGGCGCCCTTCCCGCTCCAGGATCTGCGCGCGCGCCTCGCGCCCGATCACGGACTGGAAGTCGCGTACAATTTCCGGGTACGGATGAGGGCCAGCCGCCGTGCCGATGCAGTAGAACGTCGTTTCGACATTCGTCACCCAATCGCGCAGCGCTTCGTTCATCGCGTCCTTAAGCGTGCCTGTGCCGGACGAGACAGGGATGATCTTCGCCCCCAGGAGGCGCATCCGGAACACGTTCGGCTTCTGCCGCTCCACATCCGTCTCGCCCATGAACACGACGCATTCGAGGCCAAACCGCGCGCAGATCGTCGCCGTCGCAACGCCGTGCTGGCCGGCGCCCGTCTCTGCGATGATCCGCTTCTTACCCATCCGGCGGGCGAGCAAGACCTGCCCGAGGCAATTGTTGATCTTGTGTGCGCCCGTATGGTTCAGCTCGTCGCGCTTGAAATAGATTTTCGCGCCGCCGAAATGCCCGGTCAGCCGCTCGGCAAAATACAGCGGCGACGGACGGCCCACATAATGCGTCCACAGGTCCTGCATCTCGGCCACAAAGGCGGGGTCCTGTTTTGCCTTGCGGTACTCTGCCTCAAGCTCCAGCACGAGGGGCATCAGCGTCTCGGCGACATAGCGTCCGCCGAACTCGCCAAACCGGCCGTTCGCGTCCGGCCATTTGTCCCAGGTATTGCGCAGATCCATAAGGCTCAAATTCCCTTTGCCGCGCGAATGAAGGCGCGCACCCGTTCCCTGTCCTTTAACCCCCGTATCCGTTCCACACCAGAGGACACATCGACGGCAGACGCGGCAGTTTGGCCGATCGCCCCTGCGACATTCTCCGGCGTCAGCCCGCCAGCGAGTATCCACGGTTTAGGCGATACCCAGCCCGTCAGCAGGCCCCAGTCGAACGCCGCCCCATGCCCGCCCTTCTGCGCGTCGCCCTCCGGCGGCTTGGCGTCCAGCAGAAGCCGGTCCGCCGCGCCATAATCGCCCGCCCGCGCCAGGTCTGCCGCCTCCCGCACGCCCAGCACCTTCCAGACCTCCGCCCCGGTCATGTCCTTGATCTCGGCTACCCGCTGCGGCGTCTCGCTGCCGTGCAGCTGCAGCACGGGGAAGCCCAGCGCCGCCACGCTGCACACTTCTGCGTCCGGCGGATCGAGCAAAACCGCCACCGGCACCGCCTTTCCAACCGACAGGAGAAGCGTCTGGGCGGCCGACAGCGTCACCTGGCGCGGGCTCGCCGCGAACATGAACCCGATCCAGTCCGCCCCCTCGCGCGCTGCAAACGCCGCGAGTTCCGGGTCCTTCAGTCCGCAGATCTTTACCATTGCCATGCCTGTGACGTGACCGAAACCCGGCCCCAGCACAATACCCCGCCCCTTGCGCCATCTTGCCCTGCCGCCCTGGAGAACCTAACGTGACCGTTAGCGCTATCCGGGAAGGACGGGGTCAGGACGGTCCCGTACCCGCGCGCCGGCCACTCGGGCACGGCGTTTGCACACGAAGCCCACACGCCGGAGTTTTCGTAAATTGCCATACGCGCAGATCAGCCATCTACCGCCTCCGCGCACCACCCCGGTGAACGTGTACGAGGACGCCCGCAAGGCGCCCGTGTGGGAGCAGGCATTCTACACGATCTGGATGTTTACGATCTTCCTGCCGATCGATGCGTTTCAGCCGATCCGGAATATCTGTATTGCCGGCCTCCTCGGCATGCTGTTCCTGCACCGGGCGCAGGCGCTGGCGCTCATGCTGAAGGCCTGGCCGCTGTTCCTGTTGCCGATCCTCGGGACTTTTTCAGTCTTCTGGACCCCCTACCCTGCAGAAGCGCCAAAGAACGCCATACTGCTCCTGCTGACACCTACGCTGCTGGTTCTGCTGGCCACCCGACTTCGGGCGATCGAATTCCTGCGCATCGTGATGTTTGCAGCCTGGCTCGGCACACTATACACCGCCCTTTTCTTCGCCACCCTTCCGGCCGGCGGGCCTTACGGCCAGAAAAACTACCTCGCCTTCCACATGATGATTGTGATCCTCGTATCGCTCGGCACTTTCCTAAACGAGGAAGAGCCGCTGGCGCTGAGACTGATTGGGCTCGCCTTCGTGCCGATCGCATTCCTGTTCCAGTATATCGCGGGCTCGGCCACCTCACTCGTGTTCGCGGTGGTCGGCAGCGCGCTCCTGATCATGGTCAAGACAGTCTGGGGCAGCGTCTCTAAGGTTCGCCACATGCGCACAATAGCCCTGACCTTTTTTGCCGCATCCGCTCTTGTGATTGCCATTACAGTCCTGTCCGTGCCCAACAATACCATGGTTGATGACTTCTTCGCGCTCCTCGGCAAGGATTCCACCCTTACCGGACGAACCGCCATCTGGGAGGCGGCCGAGCGGGTATCCGCCGACCACCCCTGGTTTGGGGTCGGCCTTGATGGGTTCTGGCACCCGATGACGGGCATTGCCCAAACAATCAACGAGAATGACCATAAGGCCCCCGGCACCAAACATTCCTTCCACAGCGCCTTCTGGGAAGTCCGTGTCCACTTTGGCTTCGTGGGCCTCGGTTTCTTCATCCTTGCGGTAACCTGGGCAGGCCTGCGCACGTTCGGCTTATGGCTGCGCGAGGGCAGCATTGCCAACTCGATACTGCTCGTGATGTTTACAGTGGTCCTGGTCTCCTGCTTTACCGAGTCCTATGCTGCGGGCTTTCACAGCATGATGGTCTACTTCCTGTATTACGGGGGCCTCGCTGCCTTTCGCACCGGTGAGCGCAAATTCGTCGGCGTCGGCCAACTGGTCGAACACCCCGCCTGAACCTCTGGGACGACAGCGCTCTGGAAGTCTGCGCGAAGGCGGTAGATTATGGCACACGTGCGCCGGCCCAACTGCCAGCGCTATTGCAGTCCGCAGGAGCATGCCCGTGACTTCTCAAACCAGTTTCAACGACGCCCCCTGGATGGCGCCTGGCCTGACCACAGACGCGCGTGCCGCCCTGCTGGACGCAGCCCTCACTGAGGACGAACGCTACAGCCTGCTGCACAGCCAGTGGGCCATCGGGTTCCTGCCGGACGCGCCCCTGCCTGACGGGGCGATTCCGGCCGCCGGTTACGTGCCGCCGATTCCGCGCCTCGGCATTCCCGGCCTTTATGAAACAGATGCCAGCCTCGGTGTCACCAATCCCCGCAACGCACGGCCCGGCGACACCGCCACCGCCCTGCCGTCCGGCCTCGCCATGGCCTCCACCTGGGACCCGGGCCTGGCCCATGACGCCGGCGCCATGATCGGCGACGAAGCCGCAAAGAAAGGCTTTAACGTCCTCCTCGGCGGGGGCATGAACCTCGTGCGAGATCCGAGATGCGGGCGTAATTTCGAGTATCTCGGCGAAGACCCCCTGCTCGCCGGCGTCCTCTCCGGCGAGGCCATCCGCGGCACCCAGAGCCAGGGCATCATCGCCACCGCCAAACATTTCGTGCTCAACGACCAGGAAACCGGCCGGCACGTTGTCAATGCCGTGATCGACGAAGCAGCCTTGCGAGAAAGCGACCTGCTCGCTTTCCAGATCGCCATCGAACGCGGCGCGCCGGGCGCGATCATGTCCGCCTATAATAAGATCAACGGCCATTATGCCTGCGAAAACGACGCGCTGCTGAACGGTGTGCTTAAAGGCGACTGGGGCTTTCCCGGCTTCGTGATGGCCGACTGGGGCGCGACGACCAGCGTGCGCGCCGCCGCGAACGGCCTCGACCAGCAATCGGGCGAGCAGCTGGACTTTCGTGTCTGGTTCGATGAGCCCCTGCGCGGGTCCGTCGCCGCAGGCGAAACTCAGCCGCACCGCATCTCCGACATGTCCCGCCGCATCCTGCGCTCGATGTTCGCCGCCGGCCTGTTCGATCGCCCGCTGCCTGAAGGCCAGCCGATCGATTATGCCGCCCACGGACGGATCGCGCACCGGGCCGCCGCCGAAGGCATCGTTCTCCTGAAGAATGACGCAGGTCTCCTGCCTCTGTCGGGCGAGGCAAAGCGCATTGCAGTGATCGGCGGCCATGCCGACGTCGGCGTCCTTTGCGGGGGTGGATCTTCGCAGGTCACCACCGGCAAGGGGCATGCCGCCTTCATCCATGCCGGCGGCGAAGGCGCGATGATGGCGATGGCCAGCGAGGCCTACCACCCCTCCCCGCCGCTGGCCGCCATCAAGCGGGCAGCCGTCGGGGCGCGGGTCAGTTTTGCGAATGGCCGCTACCCCTCCGAAGCCGCGACGATAGCCGCGGGCTCAGATATCGCCGTCGTATTCGCCAACCAGTGGACCACCGAAGGCGCAGACGTGCCTGACCTGACGCTTCCGAGCGGCCAGGACGCATTGATTGAAGCGGTCGCTGCGGCCAACCCCAACACCATAGTCGTCCTGCAAACCGGAGGACCGATCCTCATGCCGTGGCTGGAGCGTGTCGCCGGCGTACTTCAGGCCTGGTATCCCGGCTCGCAAGGCGGTGAAGCAATCGCCGATGTCCTGTTCGGCGCCGCCTGCCCGTCGGGGCGCCTTCCGGTCACCTTCCCCCAATCGACCGCGCAGCTCCCGCGCCCCGAATTGCCCGGCCTCGGCAAACGCTGGGCAGCCCCGTTCGGCCCGCGGATCGACCTGTCACGCGCGCCGGGATTCGATGTTGCGCATCCGGAGGGTTCTGACGTCGGCTATCGGTGGTTTGCGCGCATGGGGCGCCCAACCCTCTTTCCATTCGGGTACGGCCTGTCCTACACGGCATTCAGCTACGCCAACCTCGCCGTAACAGGCGGCGACACGCTGACGATCACCTTCGACGTCACAAATACCGGCCCCTGCGAAGGTATCGATACCCCGCAGGTCTACCTCAGCAGCCGCAGGGGCGCCCCGATACGCCGGCTCCTCGGCTGGTCACGCCTGAGATTGAAACCGGGCGAGCGCGCCGCGGCCACAGTCACCGCCGACCCGCGCCTGCTGGCCGACTTCGACACGGACCGCCGCGCCTGGCACGTCCCCGAAGGCCGCTACGAAATCGCCCTCGCGCACAGCGCAGAAGACTTCGCGCTTCACTCCGGCGCCAGCATCGCGGAAAAATGGATCATGCCCTGAGCGGGAAGAGCCGCCAAAGGCACTGGACTGGCAAACCCGATTGGCCGCACGCGCACCCGGGCGCAGGGGCGCCGGAAAGGACGACGCGAAAATGATACCGTTGATAGCCAGGGCGAAAGCCCCGCGCTTTTTATCCGTTCACTGAGTGGTTTTTGTGATTGTAACGCGAAGCCTCCCCCTCTGCTGGCGAGACATAAACTTGCCGACAACGAGCCGCGCCCGCCAGCCTCAAAGGTCGCGGCCCCCAAGCGACTTGAAGCCTGACCTTCTCCAGGTGCTTGTCAGTTCTTGAAATGGCGGAGCGGGTTTATGGCTGTTTCCGGGGCAAATTCCCTCATGCCGCGGCCCTTCGCGGATGGATACCGGGCCTGCGCCAGAGACCCAGGTTCAGACTGCAGAAAAGATAAGCCCGCAGGGCGGGACGGCTTCGCGCACCGATGCCTTCAATCCGTGGGACAGCCTCCCGGCCTCCTGAAGATAACGGCGCTGGCCGGACCCGTTCACGCCGGCGCCGGGTAAAGTCTCAGTTCACACTGCAGGAGAAAGACAGAGTGGTCGCCTGGCCTGCGGAAAGCGTGCCCAGTGTGATACCCGCGCCCGACAGGTCCGCAAAGGTGAAGCTGCCGCCGGGAACCCCGGCGCCGGAGAGGCTTACAGGATTGGTTGCAGGACAGATGAGCCCCGACACGGCCGTATCCTTCACAACCGCGCCGGTAACGGAATCCGGGCCGTTATTGCGCACGATAATCGTATAGTTCGTCACTGTACCCGAAATGACCCCGTCATCGGCAGGATCGGCATTGTTGTTGATACCGGCTGTATTGGTCGTGGTAATCGACAGATCTGCCGAAGGCGCGACGGACACGCTTGCATTTGCTTCGGCACAGTTCAGCGCAATGGTCCCGTCGCAGATCCTGTATCTGAAAGAATAGGTTGCCTGCCGGGCACCAGGGACAACTCCGACCGCTCCGGTTGCCAGATCAAAAGTCAGCTCTGCCGGAACCGTCGAACCAGCTGCAACGGAAAGCACTGTTGTTGCAGCCCCGGCCGGGGCATTGTTCAGCAGATCTCCATCAAAGACATTCAGCACGCTTTGAGCGCCAAGCAGGCCATTGATGCCTGTCGCCGTGTCATCCGTTGCGGAAATAGACAAAACCAGCAGTTCGGCAGCGCTAGCCGGAGCGGATCCGCCGGCACTTTGGATCCCAGAGGTCGTATTGAGATAAATCCCCGGCTGCTGCGCCGTTATGTCGAAGCTGATCTGACATCCTGCACTTGCCGGCACCGTTCCGCCCCGCACCAGGACGCCAAGATTGCCCGCCGCGAGATTTGCCGAATCCCCAAGGTTACGGATGGCTGCGCCGGTACAGGTCGAGGTAAGATTTGGGACGGGCGCGACGGCCATGACGCCCGGACTGGTGGGGAATGTATCCGTAAAGCCGGGGTTGGAAATCGAGGCCGGAACGGGATTGGGATTGATCAGCTCAAAGACAAGCCGCGCGGTCTGTCCTGAAAAAATCTCTGTTACGGCAAAAGACTTTGCCAGCGTTACCGGCTCCAGCACGCGCAGCTCGGCAATGTTCGAGGCGGGACCAGGCTGGGACGTCTGACCGGAGGTCGCCCCACTCGCCTGGTTCGGGAGAAGCCCGGGCGTTGATGAGGTGACGGGAAGCGTGACCGTGCATTGCGCCCCCGCAGCCAGGGAAATGTTGGAGATGCTGAAAGCCGTCGCCCCGATCTGCGCATTCGTGACGACGCCTGCGCAGGTCCCGCCAATCGCCAGGGGGGCAGCAACCTGCATACCCGCCATTGTATCAGTGAATGCTATCCCGGTCATGCCTGCAGGCAGAACTCCCGCCGGGTTGGGGTTGCGAAGGGTGAACGTGATCACAGACGTGCCGCCCCGCGGTATAGAGGCCGGGCCGAAGGCCTTGGTAATCACCGGCGGCTGAATGATTCGAAGCTGCGCCTGAGCGGCGTTTATATTCGTCAGCCCGGAAAGCGCCCGCAGCGCGCCCGCCGGGATCTCATTCAGGTAAACACCTGTTGCACTGCCGGTCACCTGCGCCTGAACCCGGCAGACGCCCGATGCCGGGAAAACCCCTCCGTCGAGGCGCAGGAAATGGTTCCCGCTGCCGTCAACGCCGTGGCTCACGACGCCGCCGGCACAGTCGGTTGTGGCCGTTGCCGGCACGATCTGCAGACCGGGAGGCATGATGTCCACAATCGCCGGGGACGCACCCGTCTGATCATTGGGGACGAGATTGGTGTTGTAGATCTCGAGAGAAAGGGTCGACTGGCCTCCCGCCTCCATGACAGAGGGCGCAAACCCTGTTCCCACGCCGATCTGGTAGCCAACCGTCAGCGTCGCCGACACTTCGGAAGGGTTGCTGATCCCCTCCAGCGTCGCAAGCGCACCAGGCGAAATCCGGTTTATCTTATTGCCTCCGCCAAAGGCCGTGATGTTAAACTCGAAGAGGCAGGAGCGACCGGCAAGGATAGCGGCCCCGGCCAGTGTGATCTGCGCATCACCCGAAGCGCCGGTGAATGTCCCCCCTGTGCAGCCATTGGCATTCGGGTTGCCGGCAAGATCCGTAAAGACGGGGTTGACATCGGCGTAGAGGCGCATGTCGGTATCACTGAACGCATCAGTCATGGACAAACCCGTAAGGTTCAGCGCCGTGGATGCAAGGTTCGAAAGAGTTATCCGGACACGGGAAACCCCGCCCCCGTTGATAAAGGTCGGACTGAACGCCTTGCTGACGGTCACATCGCTTGCCTGACGGGTTAAGTTCGCACTGGCCTGGCGCAGATTGCGGACCTCGTTAAATCCGGCGGGCTGCCTGTTGTCCGTTGCTATGAAGTTGACCCGTGCTGCAGGTCGCGGATCTGCGGCAATGGAGGCCGCCGCGGTCGCCGTGGTTGCAGGAGCAACAAGGCCGGCGGCCCGGACATTGACTTCCAGGCTACACGTCAAAGTCGCGCTCGCACCCAGTGTCATGCTGGCCCCGCTCAACGCAACGGAGCTGCTCCCGGGGACGGCCGATACACTCCCCCCGCAACCGTTCAGGACATCAGGACTGGGGGCCACAACATGGCCGGCCGGCAGGGTAGTGATGACAGAGATATCGCGCATTCCCACAAGGTCGCTTGAACGTCTCTGCACGCTGATGCGAAGCCGGCTGATCCCGAGCGGGCCAACAACGGACGGGCTGAAACTCATCGAGAGGGAAACGGCAGGCTGGAGGCTGATCGATGCGGTGACGGCAAGGCTGTTAGGTATGTTCTGAGTGTCCGGGGTGTCATGGAGAATGGCACCGGCGGCAATCGTCAGTGTTCTGTTTTCTGATGTTCCGGTTGTCACAACAGCATCGGCCGCCGTAATCAGCTGAACGACAAAGCTGCAGGACTGGCCGGGATTGACCGTCAGGCCGCCCGCCTGGAGACTGGTTGCATCGGGCAGGGCTGTAATGCTCCCGCCGCAGGTGTTACTGATCAAGCCAGACGGGCCGACCTTAAACCCATAACCCAGGGTGGTCAGGTTTGCCGGAATGCGGACATTTGTGACCGGTGCGCCTGCGGGGGCGTTTGCAAGTGTGAAGCTCGCATTCAGCGTATCGCCTGAGTATAGCGTTCCGGACCTCGACAGAACCATCGATGTGCTAAATGCCGGAGGCGGGACGGGAGGCGGAGGATTGGTCACGTTAAGTGTGGCAGACGCCGCCGCAAACTGATGTGTTGCCCCGAGCGTTCCGGCCGGTATCTGGTTGAGGTAGGATCCCGCAGCCGCCGCAGTCACGGTCACCGTGACCTGGCAGCTGCCCGTCTGCTGACCCGTCACGTTCGCAGCTGCGCCCGGCAGCGTTGCTCCCGACAGGGTCAGCTGACTGACGGGCGCAAAGCTCACCGCCGCCCCGCAGGTATTCGAATCTGCGGAAACAACTGTCAGGCCCGTTGGCATGAAGTCTGTAAAGTCTATGCCGGGGACAGACAGGACATTAAGGTTCTCGAAGGTCAGGCGCAGCTGCGCCGAGGAGGTCGTGTTGATGTTTACCGTCGCTGTGGAGGCGCCGTTAAACTGTTTGATCACCCGGATCCCGGTGTGCGTGCCCACACTGTTCGATGCTGCGGAGATATTGGTCGCGCCCTGATCGGTTGAGATCGCAGCCGCCGGCAGGCTGTGCGTCAGGGTCGTCTGGTTGAAAGGCAGCGCGGTCTCCCGGCTGGGCTCAACCGTAAAAAATACCTCGCAGCTTGATTGCGCCGGAAGGCTGCCCCCCGCGAAGGTCAGCTGGGATGTTGGGCCAAACCCCGTCCTTGAAGGCCGGGCTGCGATGGCGAGAGTTCCCCCGCAGGTCGAGCCCATCGGCAGATCCTCACGGATTCTGATGTTATGACTGTCCGTCCAAAGATCATAAACAAACGTCGCCCCAGTCAGGGTAACAGGATTGGGGTTGGAAATGACGATATGCCTGGTGAAGGTCTCGTTTCCCTGAAGCACGACCGCAGCGCCCGTCCGTACGCCTCCGACGTAGGTTGTTGCCCAGCTTATCTGGACATCCTGCGCAATGATTGCGAGCGTCGCCGAGCTGGCCATCGCATTGGCTTCAGGCACACCATTTGTGATGCCAGTCAGGGCCCCGGCGGCAATCGTGTTGACATAGGTGCCCCTCCTCTGGCCGATGACATCCAGTTCGATCTGGCAGGATCCGGTACTGGAGCCGTCCCCGGCGGGTATCTGGGCCGAAACAATCGACACGGTTCCCTTAACTGGGTCATTCGATGCGGTAAGGTTGCCGCCGCAAGTGTTTGCGAGGTTCGCATTGGGCGCGACATAGACACCAGTCGGCAGAACATTCTCCAGGGAAACGCTCTGTGTAACGGACAGAGAGGAGTTCTGCAGACGGATAATCAGGCGAGCCGGTTCACCCGGATACCGCGTGGACGGGGTGAAACTGTTGTTCACATCAATTGCCGCCAGCGCAGGCAACGCGCTGAGAACCGCAAGACCCAGCACCAGGGCGGATTTGAACGGCGCCATCTTCATGAGCCTCATTGCAAGCTTCACTGATGCGTCTATCTCAGCGTGGGTTAACAGCCCACTAGTAGTTGTCTTAAACGCGGGTTCTGAGCCCGCAACGACCGGGAAACGCCGCCCCTGAATGCTGAGAGCCGGGACGCCGCCGGGGAGGCCAAATCCCTATGGCGCCAGCACTGCCTGGACGTGCGCGTTGCGGCTGCCCCCGCCCCGTCCCTCAGAACGCCGCCACCAGGTTCAGGAATGTTCCCCGGCTCGTATAAGTCTGGTCTGTCAGATTGTCGGAAAAGTCTGACCAGGAATAGCCAGCGCCCAGCTTCACGTTTTCGCTGAGATGACGATAGACGGCCACAAGCGCTCCAAGCTTCTGGTCCTTCGCGCGCGGCACCTGGAGGACGCGCCCTTCTGCAAGAACGTCCCATGCCCGGGATACGCTATAATCGGCCCGGACGACCCCAAGGTGGGCCTCGGAGCTGACGAAATCCGCAGAGCTTCTGGCGAGCGACACCTTTCCCTGCCTGTAACCGTACTTTGCGCCGAGGGTCAGCCTCTGCGTGACGCGGTAATTGCCATCTGCGCTGAAGATCATACTGACCTGTTTCGGGCTTTCAGTTCTCCCCGAGCCCGTCAGCTGGCCCAGCGGCCCCATATCCTCAAAAAAGTGCAGCCTCGCCAGACCATTCAAACGCTGGTGTGCTACCGGCCGATAAGCCGCTCCTATGCTGGCCTCGGTAAACTCCGCAGCCCGTATTGATTGACCATCCGCATCGGCCCAGGCGATATTCAGTTCACTGAGGTACCGCCAGTCCTGACTGGCGGTAAACGAGCCTGAATTGCGCAGCAGCCAGACTTGCTGTCCGCCCCGCCCGCCCGTCTCCTCGCGCATCTCGACCGCGCTTGTAATCCGGTAATCCTGCCCCGAGAGACCCAAACCCACGCTCGCCGCTGTTCGGTGCATAAGGCCCGCCTGAGCATCGTCGACCTGGCCTCGTTCCAGAGACGCTGTCACACTGACATGCTCGCCAGGATCAAAGGTCAGGCCATAAACCCGGGCTATTGCGGGCGCCTGCCCGCCAATCGCAAAACGGTTCTCACCAAACACAGACATCTGATCTGATACACGTTGGCGAGCCCCGGCTATAAGGCTTGCCCTGTTCGGCTGGCCGAGAAGGCTGGCAGGATCAAGTCCGGTATCCGCCTGATCTGCAAACACCGAGTAACCGATATAGGTGTCCGCCCCATCCTGGATGCGCCGATTGAGCTTCAGGTCCATAGCCCATCCGCCATCCCCGCCGGAAAATTCACTCTCAAGCGACAGGCGCTGCGAAAGCGCCGCATGCACACCCGCTCCCGCGCGATTATTCCGGACACGCCCCTTATCGCGGTCAAGCGTCGCCTGGCCAAAAAGGCGCCCATACCATCCGCCGTGCTCCGGGCGGTATATCAATGTTGCCCCCGCATCGAGGCGCGCGCCCTGCTGAACGCTGTTGAAAAGAAGACCGGGCGTGCGTTCATCAAGGCTGAGGCCGCCTCGCGCAGAAAGGCCGGCGCTGGGCAGATCAATGCGCTTCTCGAAATCAAGGCTGGCAGTGCGGTTCACTCCGACCGCAACCGTCTCCAGCGCATCTACACGAACGGTCACCTCGCTGCCTGTCCCTGCAGGGATTTCCAGGTGGCCGCCCCAGCGCGTGGTATCCGAGGCAGTCAGACGTCCTGTCGCGGAGAAGCCCTGATCGAGAGATTCAAAGTAGGCTGAAAGCGTTCCGGACGCTTTCCTTTTCCGGCCTATCTCTGACAGGTCTACCGCAATCTCTGACCGCCAGGCATGAGACTGTTGAGGGCGCCCGGGAGAGGCGAAATCAAAGAACGACAACCCTCCATCCACCGAGGCGGACTGGCCAAATCCGGCTCCGCTGGAACGGGCAACCTCCGCCTTGAGATAGGTACCGGGTGCGCCGCGCAGTACGATGTCGGACGCAATCAGGAACTGATCTGCAGTCCCAGACCCCTCATCCTGAAAGGTTGCGCCAAGACGGAGATATTCTCCGATCCACCGGGTACCACGGGCGCCGATCGTGCGCCCACTGAGACTTGTGGCGGACGGGGTGTACTCATAGCGAACAACCAGAACAGGCACACTGGATCCGGTGGCACCATCCGTCACCGCCGCTTCAGAGCGCAGGACCGAGGCAAGCGGCCGCGTAAGGATAAGGCGCCCCTGAAGCGGGTCAAAGTCATAATCCCGGAAAGGCTGAAGCTCACGGCTTTCCAGAACTATTGCGTTTGTGCGGTCTCGCACTTCTATCCGTACCCGCTCGGATCCCACAGAGATATCCTGCCGCTTGAGAATATACAGAGATCCCCCGGTCCCCCGGAACTCCTCCCTGGCGGGAACCGTTCCAGGCTCGGATGCGAAAGCAAACACCTGCGCCTTCCGTTCACCGAAAGCAGTTGAATCGGGCGTCCTCAGACTGACCATTCCGCCAAACAGGCCCCGGTCGAGCTGGGCGAGCTCCGTACCGGTCGCCTGAGCAACAAAGTTTCCGATAATGAATTCATTGTCTTCATTCTCTACACGGATGTATACACTTCCCTGTGTCGGCGCATCCTCGCGAATGCTCGAGTCGTCCCCGTAAACAGGGTAGTTCTGGGATGTTCGAAGCCGCCTGAGAAGCTGGGACGGATCCTTGCGGTCGAGATTTCTGTACACGTCCTGCAGACCGGATTCCCGGGTATCGACCGAAGCGGTGACCTTTAGTCCGTTACCTGTCTCACCTTTCGCGTAGAACGCGATACGTCCTTTTGTATAGCCTGCGTGAGGAGACCTCGCTCCGGGATCGCTTTGCGCCGATCCGGCATCATTGTTGCTGCCAATTGTTAGGTCTGCTTGCCCGACAATGAACCACTCAGACTTTGAGGCAGGGATGTCCTGGGGCTGCATACGTCCGCCCTCGTCACGATGCGCGGCTCCTGCGCGCGCAGTGACGGCCTGCGGCGCACCGCCTGGATGCGCTCCAGACGCGGCACCGGTAGCTGCTTCTGGCGTGTAACCGTCAGACCCCTGGTTTTCATGATCAGCGGCGTTCTGCCTTGCCGCGGTAGCCACCGCTTCCGCTATACCTGATGAGCCGTCTACTGAAGGGTTTTCCTCAGAAGAAAGAACGGGCTCTTCCGGGCCAGCGCACCCGGGTTCGGGCCGGACAGCCTCAGGGGTAGAGTTCAATGTGACATCGGATAGCGAGATAGTGTTCAGCTGCCGGCCCGGCATTGCGGGAGACTGCCTGTCTTCGATGTCGGGGCGGTAGACGAAAGATTCTTTCCCGGACGCTTCGCCCCGTACATACGAGGAACCGAGCCCCTCTGCGTCCATGTAAAACCTTGCAAGCGGATCCTCACCGGCTGGCTCGCATGCAGATAAAACAGGGCTCCCCCCTTGGCCTTTTGATTTCCGGTAAGTGTACGCGGCAGGGAGATGCAACGCTCCACCCGCAGGCAGGATCCCGGCGCCGCCTGGCAAGCCGGCGCCAGGTGCCGGAGGGCCATTGCTTAAGTCAACTCCCAGCTGAATTCCGGACCGGCGATTGACCCCGGGATCCGCATTTAAGTTACGAGATGGATCTGCGTGGGCGGTAAAGCCTGCAAGGGTCACGAGGGCGCCGGTTGCAAGCATTGTCCGAATTGACCCACTCAATGGAGGGGCGCGCCCGGCAGGCACGGGCGTGACTTTGCGTGGTTTCAGTGCGGGAGTTTGCTGCGCGATCATTTTCGCTGATCCGTTTTGATGGACCGATCGCGGTTGTGATCCTGTGATGGCGCAGCGCCGTAGTTCAGCTCACTGAACTTACCTCTCGTGAGGCGTATCGTTTTAGGATTGCCGTCGGTGACGGCCCATCCAGGCGGTAGCGATGCGGGATCTATCTTGAGGACAAAGTTTGATCCGATACGGCTATCCGGCGTCGCAACGCAGGGAATATGGTATCTGCCATGATCATCCGTCGTGATCAGCTGGCCGTTTACCGTAGCAAGTGTAACATCCGGAAGCCCCGGCTCTCCGGCGTCTTGATATCCGTCACGGCTGTAATCGGAGAATACCTTTCCTATCAGCTCTGAGCAGTCGAATACCGGGTTGGTAGCAATCTGAACAGAAGCTGTGGCCCTGTTGGAAATTTCTGCCCCGTCAATCCCTCTCTGAGCCATCGCTGTGTTGACGCGCTCGCCAGTGGCAACACCTGCTCCGACCACGAGTGTGAGGGAGTAAGTGACGCTGGAATATGCTGGGATGATCTGGCCGGTCCATGACAGCAAACGGGCGCCACTTTCGAGCTGAGGTTCGAGGAGAGCGCCGTCAACACGAGCTGAACCCGCCACATACTTCATCCCCGGGGGAAGAATGTCGACCACAGTGACATCGCTCCGGGCAAAGCCCTCCTCATTGCGAACGGTTATTTCATAAGGAACGAGATCCCCTGTGGTCACTGACCGCCTTGGAGTGGTTTTGACAGTCACAAGAGGCTGGCGTGAAAGAAACGGATCGAGCGGTATATGATTATGAATCACATCCGGATCACCGCTTCCCAGCAGAAAGCTCAGATAGTAGATGCGGTCCTGATCCGGTCTGGGTACGGATGATCGGACCACCATGACAGGAGGGCTTTGTCCGGCCGGATTAAACACCGCAGATTTTGGCGGGACCAGACTTGAGACAAAGCCGTAACCGGGTGGTGGATCGACCTCAAGACGATATTCCGAACGCATCGCCGGGCACTGAGATGCAGCGCCCGGTATGATGTCAAACCTGTAGAAGCCGTCTGAGCCTGTGAGCTGCGACTGCTGGGCGGGGTCTACGAAGCAGCGCCCTGGCAACAGGTTCCCTGCCCCGTCCAACATGCGGATGCGCCCGCCAGAGACAGGCTCCAGACTTACAGCGTCGTAGACAACGCCGGACGGATCTATCGCAACATCAGCGCCGGTTGAGCCGCTTTGCGCGTCGACAGAAACGGCATCGATCAGCGCGTAAACAAGCCCGGTTGATGGATGAAGGACGCGAAGTGAATACTCTGAATCCCCGGGCAGATCCTCGAAGTCGTATGTACCGTCGGCATCCGAAAGCGCCTGCGCTACCGGGCTCCCATCCCTCAAAACCTCGACAACCCAGCCCGAAAGCGGTTGATCAGACGGATCAAAAACTCCGTTGTTGTTCAGGTCTTGATAGAGAAGCCCGCTCAACACGCCCGCCCCGGCCGCAACAGAAACACCCGCCTGGGCGGAGGCGCAGTTGCCGGGGTTCAGCCGTTCGCAGATCCGGTAGGTGAGCGTATAGCTGCCCGCCGGTGTCCCGGCCGGCACGGAGATGCGGCCGGTC
>Ga0247831_1000382_pt1 | contig 97674 bp, 87 predicted proteins | sample LaCruzMarch2015__9_FD_192406 | JGI IMG/M metagenome (GOLD analysis project Ga0247831, IMG submission 192406) | Freshwater microbial communities from meromictic Lake La Cruz, Castile-La Mancha, Spain - LaCruzMarch2015_1m | ecosystem: Environmental > Aquatic > Freshwater > Lake | place: Spain...
GAGGTTGCGCCCCGGGTGAAGCTGGACGTCGATATGGGCGAACGGCTCCAGCCGGGAGCCGAACTTGCTGCGGGTTCGGCGCACACCCTTGGCGACCGCGCGAACCAGGCCGTGGTCGCGGGTCAGCAGGGTGACGATGCGATCGGCCTCACCGAGCTTGTGCTGGCGCAGCACAACCGCCCGATCCCGATACAGCCGCATCCGGTCAGTCTGTCACCACCGCCGATCATCGTGGTCGCCCCGCGCCGGTGTGCTCAGAAACCTAGCCGGCCGAGTAGTTTCGGATCTTGCTGCCAGTCCTTGGCGACCTTGACCCGCAGTTCGAGATAGATCTGAGTGCCCAGCAGCTTCTCGATCTGGCGCCGCGCGTTGCTGCCCACCTCTTTGAGCCGGGCACCACCCCGGCCGATGACGATCCCCTTTTGGCTGGGACGCTCGACGTAGAGGATGGCGCGCACATCGGTGAGGTCGCCCTGCTCAGCCGAGCGGTTCTGGCGGGCACTCACCTCGTCGATCACCACCGCCAACGAATGCGGTAGCTCGTCGCGTACGCCTTCTAGGGCCGCTTCCCGGATCAGCTCGGCCATCAGCACCTCTTCGGGCTCGTCGGTCAGCTCTCCGTCGGGATAGAACGCCGGCCCCGGGGACAGCTGGTCGACCAGCACGGCGATCAGCTCGTTCACCTGCTCGCCAGTAGTGGCCGACACCGGGATGATGGCCGCGGCGCGGGCACCCACAAGTTCGTCGACCGTCATCAACTGGGCGGCGAGGCGGTCCTTGGAGACCTTGTCCATCTTGGTCACGACGACCACCAGGGTGGTCTTTGGCGCGACCGTGCGGATCTGCTCGTAGATCCACCGGTCCCCCGGGCCGATCGTCTCATCGGCGGGGATGCACAGGCCGATCACATCGACCTCCGAATACGTGCCACGCACCAGCTCATTGAGCCGCTTCCCGAGCAGGGTTCGGGGCCGGTGCAGTCCCGGGGTATCGACAAGGATGATCTGAAACTCCGGGCGATGAACGATGCCTCGAATGGTGTGCCGGGTGGTCTGCGGCCGGCTGGATGTGATCGCCACCTTGCTGCCGACCAGTGCGTTGGTCAACGTCGACTTACCGGTATTGGGCCGCCCGACCAGACAGACGAAACCAGACCGGAACTCAGCCATCTGCGGGGTCACCCGGTGCGGCCGGGCTGAGCAGGACAGTGCCGATACGCATCCGGCCACGCTGGTCGGGACCGCCTTCGGCCAGCAGTCTCAGCCCGTGCGACACCACCTCGGCGCCTGGCAGCGGAACCCGCCCCAGTTCCAGCGCCAGCAAGCCTCCCACCGTGTCGACCTCGAGGTCGGCATCGAACTCGATGTCGTACAACTCACCGACATCTTCAATGGGTAATCGCGCCGACACCCGGAACGTGTTGTCGCCCAAATCTTCCACCGGGGCCACCTCATCGGTGTCGTACTCGTCGGCGATCTCGCCGACAATCTCCTCGAGCACGTCCTCGATGGTGACCAGACCCGCGGTCGCGCCGTACTCGTCGACCAGCAACGCCATGTGGATCCGGTCACGCTGCATTTCACGAAGCAGTTCATCGAGCGGTTTGGAATCCGGTATGAACACCGCGGGGCGCATCACGTCGATGACCTTGACGCCGCGACTGGCGTCGTCGGAGTGATAGGTCCGTCCGACGAGGTCCTTGAGGTAGACGACGCCGACGATGTCATCGACGTTCTCGCCGGTCACCGGAATTCGGGAATGCCCGCTGCGAACGGCGAGTGACGTCGCCTGCCCGGCCGTCTTGCCGCTTTCGATCCACACCATCTCCGTTCGCGGCACCATCACCTCGCGGGCCGGGGTATCGCCGAGTTCGAATACCGACTGGATCATCCGACGCTCGTCGTCGGCCACGACACCACGTTGCTGAGCCAGATCCACCACTTCGCGCAGTTCGATCTCGGAGGAGAACGGCCCATTACTGAAACCGCGGCCCGGGGTCAGCGCGTTGCCCAGCAACACCAGCAGTCGGCTGATCGGGGTCAGCAGAACGGAGATGAACTGCAGTGGCAGCGCGGCAAACAGCGCAATCGAGTAGGCGTTCTGTCGGCCGAGCGTGCGCGGCCCAACTCCCATCACGACGAAGTTGATCACCGTCATGATCGCTGCGGCCACGACCAGCCCCCAGGTCATCCCGAAGTCGTCGGAGATATAGGCCACCAGCAGGACGGTGGCGCTCACTTCGCAGGTAATCCGCAGTAGCACAACAAGATTGATGTAGCGCGGTCGCTCCCGAAGCAATCGGACCAGACGCGCAGCACCCGGTCTCTCGTTGCGCACCAGCTCTTCAACGCGGGCGATGGACACCGTGTTGATCGCGGCATCGACCGCGGCGAACAATCCGCCGACGGCGATCAGAGCGAACAAACCGACAAGCGGCGCCAGACCGGTCACGACTGGTCGAAATACCGCGATTTATCGAGCAGTCGCCGGTCCTTCTCGCTCTGGCGTTCCTGGTGGTAGGCCGCAACCTGCGCGGCGACCCACCCCTCGAGGAGTCGGCGCTGCAGGGCAAACATCTCCTTCTCCTCGTCGGGTTCGGCATGGTCGAAACCCAACAGGTGCAACACCCCGTGCACGGTCAGCAATGCCAACTCGTGGCCGAGGCTGTGGCCGGCCGTCGCGGCTTGCGACGCCGCGAACTGCGGGCACAACACGATGTCGCCGAGCATCGCCTGTCCCGGTTCAGCCGCGTCGGGGCGACCACCGGGTTCGAGTTCGTCCATCGGGAAGCTCATCACGTCGGTGGGACCGGGCAGGTCCATCCACCGCATGTGCAGATCGGCCATCGCATCGGTGTCCAGCAGGACCATCGACAGTTCCGCCACCGGGTTGACCTTCATCTCGCGGATGACGAAGCGGGCGACGCTGATGAGTTCCTCTTCCGATACGTCCAGACCTGATTCGTTGGAGACTTCGATGCTCACCGGCGTCCCTACCGTCGCGCGGAGCGCCGTGGCGCCCGACTCGCCGTGTCCGGCCGGTCCGCGGCTCTGGCATAGGCGTCGACGATTTCCGACACCAGACGGTGGCGCACCACATCGGCACTGGTGAGTTGACAGAAGTGGATGTCGTCGATGCCTTCGAGAACATCCATCGCCGCTCGCAACCCAGACCGAGCGCCGCCGGGCAGATCGACCTGGGTGATGTCACCGGTCACCACGATCTTGGACCCGAAGCCCAACCGGGTCAGGAACATCTTCATTTGCTCGGCGGTGGTGTTCTGCGCCTCGTCGAGGATGATGAACGCATCGTTGAGACTGCGGCCACGCATGTAGGCCAGCGGCGCGACCTCGATCACACCGGCGCTCAACAGCTTCGGGATCGCCTCGGCGTCCATCATGTCGTGCAACGCGTCGTAGAGCGGACGCAGGTAGGGGTCGATTTTCTCGCTGAGCGTGCCGGGCAGGAAGCCGAGGCGCTCACCGGCTTCCACGGCCGGGCGGGTCAGGATGATCCGGGAGACCTGTTTGGTTTGCAGCGCGTTGACCGCCTTGGCCATGGCCAGGTAGGTCTTGCCGGTGCCGGCCGGCCCGATGCCGAAGACGATGGTGTTGGTGTCGATGGCGTCGACGTAGCGTTTCTGGTTCAGCGTTTTCGGCCGAATGGTCTTGCCGCGCCGCGACAGGATGTCCAGGCTCAGCACTTCGGCGGGTGAGGCGTCCTCGCCGCCGGACATCATCGCGATACTGCGGCGCACCGCATCCGGTGACAACGCCTGACCCCCGGCAACGACGGCGATGAGTTCGGCGATCACGCGTTCGGCCAGGGCCACGTCGTCGGCCGATCCGGAGAGGGTCACGGTGTCGCCGCGCACATGCACCTCGGCGGCCAGGCCGGATTCGATGGCGCGGAGGTTGGCGTCGGCCGAACCCAGCAGACCCATGACGAGGTCGGGCGGAACAGTCATGCTGCTGCGTGCCGGGCTGTTGCGGTCAGGGCGAGCAGCGGTCGTCTCGCGGGGCGTCACGTGGGCTTCGATGCCTGCTTTCTCAGTCTTCCCAGTCCGGGAATTCGGGGCTCGTCCCAGTGAGGGAATTCGGGCCGGTTAGTGAATTCGGGTCAGCGTACCGCTTCGGTGCGTCGACCGACCACCGTGAGGTCAACACACCCAGGGCGCCCAGGGCCACAGCCGCGGCCGTCGAGGTGCGCAGCACGGTGGGGCCCAGCCGGACAACAGCGGAACCCGCATCGGTCAGCGCGTCAACCTCCTCCTCGCTGATGCCGCCCTCGGGCCCGACCACCAGCACAATCGAGGTGGCTTCGGCCATCGACAACTGCGCCAGCGGCAGGTCCGCCGACTCGTGCAGCACCAGCACGGCGGCCCCGGCGGCGACCCGTTCACCGAGGACCTCGCACAACTGACGAGTCGACATCGGGCCTGCCACCCCGGGGATCCAGGCGCGCCGCGACTGCCGGGCAGCCGACCGGGCGACCGCACGCCAGCGCCGCAGTCCCTTCTCCGCGCGCTCACCCTCCCAGCGGGCCACGCACCGTGCGGCCTGCCAAGCGATGAACTCGTCAGCCCCGGCCTCGGTGGCGAGTTCGATCGCCAACTCGGAACGCTCCGACTTCGGGATCCCCTGCACGACAGTGACTGCCGGATTCGGTGCCGCGGCACTGCGGCGCTGATCGACGCGCGCGGTCAGGCTGCGCTTGCCGACGCTCACCACCACGCAGTCGGCGACCGTTCCGGCGCCATCGGAGAGCACCAGCGACTCCCCGATCCGGATGCGGCGCACGGTCCCCGCGTGGAAACCTTCGTCACCGTCGACCACCGCGGTTTCGCCGGGCGTCGGAATGGCAGCGGCGTAGAACAGGGTCGCCGACACGCGGATCAGCGGCCGCTGAAGGTTTCCCGCAACCGGCTGAATAAGCCGCCCCCGGCAGAACCCGTGCCGGCGGTCCGGGTACCGCGCACCGCGGCGGTGTCGCTGCTGCGGGCCTTGAACTCGGCGAGCAGTTCGCCGGCGCGGGCGTCGAGTCGGGTCGGCACGGTGATCTCGATATGGGCGTAGAGATCACCGCGGGCTTCCGAGCGCAACCGCGGCATCCCGAGGCCGCGCAGGGTGATCACCGACGTCGGCTGGGTGCCCGCGGCGACGGTGATCTCGGTCGGGCCGTCAAGGATCGCCTCCACGCTGACTGAGGTGCCCAGCGCGGCGTCGACCATCGGCACCGAGAGCGTGCAGTGCAGGTCGTCGCCATCGCGCAGGAAAATCTCATGGGCCTGCTCATGGACTTCCACATACAGGTCGCCGGCCGGGCCACCGCCCGGGCCGACCTCGCCTTGAGCCGCCAGGCGCACCCGCATTCCGTCTCCGACGCCGGCCGGGATCTTGACGCTGATCTCGCGGCGGGACCGCACCCGACCATCGCCGCCGCAGCGGTGACAGGGGTCCGGGATGACCTCGCCGACGCCGGCGCAGGTGGGGCACGGCCGCGACGTCATCACCTGACCGAGCAGCGACCGCTGCACGCTTTGCACCTCGCCTCGGCCACCGCAGATGTCACAGGTGATCGGCGTCGAGTCGGCGTGGGTGCCCCGACCCTGGCACAGGTCGCACAGCACGGCGGTGTCGACGGTCACCCGCTTGGTCACTCCGGCAGCGCAATCCTCAAGTGTCAGCCGCATTCGCAGCAGCGAATCCGAGCCGGGCCGAACCCGGCCGATCGGCCCGCGTGAGCCACCCCCGCCGCCGAAGAACGCCTCGAAGACATCACCGAGACCGCCGAACCCGCCGAATCCGCCGCCGGCACCACCGGTGGCCAGCGGATCGCCGCCGAGATCGACGATGCGCCGCTTCTCCGGATCCGACAGCACCTCGTAGGCGGTGCTGATCTCCTTGAACATTTGCTGGGCTTGCTCGTCGGGGTTGATGTCGGGGTGCAGTTCGCGTGCCAGCTTGCGGTAGGCACGCTTGATGTCGGAATCGCTTGCGCCCCTGCTCACTCCGAGCAGCCCGTAGTAGTCGCGTGCCACGCCTGGACCTCTTTCGTAATGGCGCCGGTGTTCAGCCGGCGCGGTTGCCCAGAACCTCGCCGATATACATCGCGACCGCCGCGACATTGGCCATCGTGCCCGGGTAGTCCATTCGGGTGGGACCCACAACGCCCATGCCGCCGAAGACGGTTCCGGCGCTGCCGTACGTGGTGGTGACCACGGACGTTCCGGCCATTTGTTCGGCCTCGGTTTCGTGGCCGATGCGCACCGTTACCTTACCGGCATCCTGCTGTGCGGCCAGCAGTCGCAGCACGACGACCTGTTCTTCGAGCGCCTCGAGCACCGACCGCAGCGATCCGCCGAAATCGGCGGTGTTGCGGGTCAGGTTGGCGGTGCCACCCATCAAAAGCCGTTCTTCGGTGTGGTCGACGAGGGACTCCAGCAGAACCGTGGCGGAACGGCCGACGGCGTCGTTGAGTGCGCCGCCCCGGCCGGTTCCGGTATTGAGTCGGTTGGCCAGATCGGCCACCGCCACCGAGGCCGCCGACAGCCGTTTGCCCTCCAGCGCCTGGCCGAGGAGTTCGCGCAACCGCGACAGTTGATGATCGTCGATGGTGTCGCCGAGTTCGACGATGCGTTGATCCACCCGGCCAGAATCGGTGATGACCACCATCAGCAGCCGGGCCGGCGTCAGCGCGACCACCTCGAGGTGGCGCACCGTCGACGCCGACAGCGTCGGGTACTGCACTATCGCCACCTGGCGAGTTAATTGCGCCAGCAACCGGACCGCGCGGCGCAGGACGTCGTCAAGATCGACGCCGCTTTCCAGGAACGACAGAATCGCACGCCGCTCTACCGACGACAGCGGCTTGACCTCGTCGATGCGGTCGACAAACTCCCGATACCCCTTCTCGGTGGGTATCCGGCCCGAACTGGTGTGGGGTGCGGCGATGTAACCCTCGGCTTCGAGCACCGCCATGTCGTTGCGGACCGTGGCGCTGGACACCCCGAGTCCGTGACGCTCCACCAGGGCCTTGGAACCGATCGGCTCCCGGGTGGCCACGAAGTCGTCGACGATGGCGCGCAGCACCTCGAACCGTCGATCGTCGGCGCTTCCCATGGCGCGAGTTTACCGGTCGGCTTTCCCTCGCCGACGTCGCGCAGTCAGTCGTCGAGCAAGTCGCGCACCACGGCGTCGGCAAGCAACCGACCGCGGTCGGTCAAGATCAACCGCTCGCCCGAGGCGACCAGCATGCCGTCCGCGACGGCCTGTTCGGCGCGGGCGCTCTCCGGGCCGGTCAGGGCCTCGACCGCCAGCCCGCTGCGCAGGCGGATGCCGAGCATGACCTCCTCGAGGTGGCGGGCGCGGGTGTCGAGCCGCTCGAATCCGGCCACTGCGGGTTGGCCCCGGCCGAGCCGGTCGGCGTAGCCGCTCGGGTGCTTGATGTTCCACCACCGGAGGTCTCCGACGAACCCGTGGGCGCCGGGGCCCGCTCCCCACCACTGCCCGCCGTTCCAGTAACCCAGGTTGTGCCGGCACTGTGCACCGGGCAGGCTCCAGTTGGCCACCTCGTACCACCTGAGCCCGGCGGCGGACAGCCGTTGGTCGATGAGTTCAAAACGGCGGGCCAGCACGTCGTCGTCCGGTGGCGGGAGTTCCCCGCGACGAACCCGCCGCGCGAGCGCAGTGCCCTCCTCGACGACCAACGCGTATGCCGAAATGTGGTCGACGCCGGCGGCCAGCGCGGCGTCGAGTGAGGCCAGGAGATCGTCGTCGGACTCACCGGGTGTGCCGTAGATGAGATCGATGCTGACGTTGCGCACACCGGCGGCGCGGGCTTCACGGGCGGCTGCGATCGCTCGGCCCGGTGCGTGGGAGCGCTCGAGGGTGGCCAAAACCCGGGGGGACGCCGACTGCATACCCAGTGAGATCCGGGTGTAGCCGGCGGCCCGGACATCCTCGAAGAACTCGCGCGAGGTCGATTCCGGATTGGCCTCGGTGGTGATCTCGGCGTCGGCGGCCAGCGGGAAGTTGCGCCGTATCCCGTCCAGGACCGCGGCAAGTCGCTCGGCACCGATCAGCGACGGCGTGCCCCCGCCGATGAACACGGTGTCGACACCAACGGGACCGACGCGCTGAGCGGCCAGTGTCAGTTCGGTCTGCACCGCCGCCAGCCAGCCATCGACGGTCGCACCGCCCATTTCCGTGGGCGTGTAGGTGTTGAAATCGCAGTAACCGCAGCGGGTGGCGCAGAACGGCACGTGAACATAGATACCGAACGCGGTACCCGGGGTGAGGCTGAGATCGGGCAGATCCGGGCCGGCCATCCTCGGTGATACCGGGATCGCACCGCGGACCGACATGTGATGAGTGTCGCAGAAAGCCGAGTTCCGGCCGGTAACGGTCATCATCGGGGCCGTGGCACAATAGCAATCATGACAGCCGCCGCGGGACTTATCCCAGCTCGCCGCTGTTGTTGTCCGGCCTGACCCTGTAGACCGCCCACCAGACCCCCAGCTGGCCGCCGGATCTGCGCCGCCGGAAGTCACGTCCACTGCCGCGGCCGCATTTCGCAAAGCCCTAGCAACAGGAGCACATTTCTGATGACTCAGCCCGGCAAGACCCGCAGCGAGGGCCAGTGGGCGCTCGGGGATCGGGAGCCGCTCAACGCCAACGAACAGTTGAAGTTCGATGACGCCCCGCTCAATGTGCGGGAACGGATCGAGAACATTTACGCCCGCGACGGATTCGACAGCATCGACAAGACCGACCTGCGTGGGCGGTTCCGGTGGTGGGGTCTCTACACCCAGCGCCAGCAGGGTTACGACGGCACCTTCACCGGCGACGAGAACATCGATCTGTTGGAGGCGCCGTACTTCATGCTGCGGGTGCGCAGCGACGGCGGAGCGCTGAGCGCCGCGGCGTTGCGCACGCTCGGAACGCTCTCGACGCAGTTCGCGCGCGATACCGCTGACATCTCCGACCGCCAGAACGTGCAGTACCACTGGATCCGGGTCGAGGACATGCCGGAGATCTGGAATCGGCTCGACGCGGTCGGCCTGGGAACCACCGAGGCGTGCGGCGACTGTCCACGCGTTGTCCTCGGTTCGCCGTTGGCCGGTGAGTCTCTCGACGAGGTGCTCGACGCCACGCCGGCGATCGAGGAGATCGTGCGCCGCTATGTCGGAAAGCCGGAGTATGCGAACCTGCCGCGCAAATTCAAGACCGCCATCAGCGGTCTGCAGGATGTCGTGCACGAGGTCAATGACGTGGCCTTCATCGGGGTGAACCATCCCGAGCACGGTCCGGGTCTGGATCTATGGGTCGGCGGCGGGCTGTCCACCAATCCCATGCTTGCCCAACGCGTCGGCGTCTGGGTCCCACTGGATGAGGTTCCCGACGTGTGGGAGGCGGTGGTGAGCCTCTTCCGGGACTACGGCTATCGCCGACTGCGCTCCAAGGCGCGGCTGAAGTTTCTCATCAAGGACTGGGGTATCGAGAAATTCCGGCAGGTTCTGGAAACGGAGTACCTGAAGCGGCCGTTGATCGACGGCCCGGCACCCGAACCCGCTGTGCATCCGATCGACCACGTCGGTGTTCAGCGACTGCGCAACGGGCTCAACGCCATCGGGGTGGCGCCGATCGCCGGCCGGGTGTCGGGCACCATCCTGACTGCCGTCGCAGACCTCGCCGAACGCGTCGGGTCGGACCGCATCCGCTTCACCTCCTACCAGAAGCTGATCATCCTGGACGTGCCCGATGACCGGCTCGATGAACTGATCGCGGGCCTGGACGCCCTCGGTCTGCCCTCAACTCCGTCACACTGGCGACGAAACCTGATGGCCTGCAGCGGAATCGAGTTCTGCAAGCTGTCCTTCGCCGAAACCCGCACCCGCGCCCAGGTTCTGGTGCCCGAACTCGAAAAGCGGCTCGCAGACCTCAACGCCGTTCTCGACGTCCCGGTCACCGTCAACCTCAACGGCTGCCCGAACTCATGCGCCCGGATCCAGGTTGCCGATATCGGGTTCAAGGGACAGGTCCTGGAAGACGGTGACGGCGGTAGTACCGAGGGCTTTCAAGTCCATCTCGGCGGCAGCCTGGGCCTGGACAGCAACTTCGGCCGCAAACTTCGCCAGCACAAGGTCAGCGGCGCCGAGGTGGGCGACTACATCGAGCGAGTAGTCCGCCGTTTCACCGAGAAGCGACTGCCCGGTGAGCGATTCGCCCAGTGGGCGGTACGCGCGGACGAGGACGATTTGCGATGAGCGCACGTGAAGCCGAATTGCGTGCCCTGGCTGATCGAGGTGCGGCCGAACTCGACGGCGCCACCGCCGCGGAGTTGCTGGCCTGGGTTGACACCCATTTCGCCGGCGATTACGTGGTGGCAGCCAATATGGCTGATGCGGTTCTGATCGACCTGGCAACCACGGTCCGCCCGGGTGTGGACGTGTTATTCCTCGACACCGGCTACCACTTCGCCGAAACCATCGGCACCCGTGACGCGATCGGGACTGTCTACGGCGTCAACATCGTCAACGTGACACCGGAATTCAGCGTTGCCGAACAGGATCTGATGCTGGGCCGGGATCTGTTCGCGCGCGACCCCGAAGAATGCTGCCGACTTCGCAAGGTCGCCCCACTGGGTGCGGCCCTGCGTGATTATTCGGCGTGGGTCACCGGTATCCGACGAGTGGAGTCGGCGACGCGGGCCGGTTCACCGTTGATCACTTTTGATGAGGCCTTCAAGCTGGTCAAGGTGAACCCAATCGCCGCCTGGACCGATGAGGATATGCAGGACTACATCGAAGCCAACGGCATACTGGTCAATCCCCTTGTCCAGGAGGGCTATCCGTCGATCGGATGCGCCCCGTGCACCGCCAAGCCGGCAGAAGGTGCCGACCCGCGCAGCGGGCGATGGCAGGGCCTGACTAAGACCGAGTGCGGGCTGCACGTCTCATGAGGATGGTGCTGACCGCACACGGCAGTGCCGATCCACGATCGGCGGTGACAACCCATGAGGTAGCTGATCAGATCCGTCGGCAGCGGCCCGGTTTGGACGTGCGGGTAGCTTTTTGTGAGAATTCCACCCCGAACCTGCGGGACGTGTTGACCGGATTAGACGGCCCGGCGGTCGTCACTCCGCTGCTGCTGGCCAGTGCCTTCCATGCCCGCGTCGATATCCCCGCCATTATCGCCGCCGCTGGAGTCGACGTGCTGGTTGCCGACACCCTCGGTGAGGACCCGCGCCTGGTGCGCGTGCTGCGCCAGCGCCTCAGCGAAGCCGCGCCTGCGGGCGACCGCCGCGACACCGGCGTCCTGGTGGTGGCGGTCGGCTCATCTCATGCCGAGGCCAATGCGGCGACCGATACTCTCGCTGCGGCCCTGGCGCGCCGGTCCCGGTGGGCCGGCGTGCGGGTCGCCTACGCCACCGGCCCGGCTCCATCGGTGAAGGCAGGCGTCGATGAACTGCGGGAGCTCGGTGCCAAGCAGGTCACCCTGGCGCCGTGGTTCGTCGCGCACGGGCGCATCACCGACCGGATCGCGGCGATCGCCTCAGCGCAGGGCCTAACGCTGGCTCAGCCGCTGGGCGCCCATCGTCTGGTCGCCGCCACGGTCCTGGACCGTTTCGACCAGGCCGTCGCCGGGCGCCTCGCGGCGTAGCCGTTGCCCGGGTCAGCCGCCAGCGCCGTCGGCGCCATCGGCGCCATCGGCGCCATCGGCACCATCGGCGCCATCGGCACCATCGGCGCCACCGAGTCCGCCCTTGCCACCCTGGCCGCCCTGTCCACCCTGGCCGCCCTGTCCACCCTTGCCGCCCTGGCCGCCCTGGCCGCCCTGACCACCTTGGCCGCCCGCCCCACCCTGACCGCCTTGGCCGCCGTTGCCTCCGTTGCCGTCCGTCATGGTCTGCTCCCCCGTAGTTTCCGGTGTGCCGGTGGTGGCCGGTGCCGGCTGGCCCGGAGTCACCGTCTTGGCGCAGGACCCGAGCACGGTCACCGCGATGATGAGCGCACCGATCACAATCCGGTAGCCCGGTGCACCCATGGTGTATCCCTTCCCCACTCGACGCCGAGTCCTCACTGTAGAGCAGGCCGGCGCGGCTAGGTCTCCTGCTGCCGCACGCCGGCGACCGGCGGGATCCTGGTGGCCCGCACGTAGACGGTGTCGCCGTCACGCAGGGCCAGCGCCTCGGCGTCACCGCGGGTGATCTGCGCGACAAAGGGCGCGCCGGTAGTCGCGCTGATCAGTTCGACCCGCACCTCGAACCCGAGATGGACCACCCGTTCGATGGTCGCGCGAGTCACGCCGGTGCTCTCCGCCGTGCCGTCACCGGCCGCAATCGCCATCTCAGGGGTACGACCGACCCGAATATCGTGCGGCCGCACCAGGATTCCATTGAGCGAGGAAACAGTTCCCAGAAACGACATCACGAATGGGTTGGCGGGGCTGTCGTAGACTTCCGCCGGCGTACCGACCTGCTCGATGCGTCCCTTGTTCAGCACCGCGATGCGGTCTGCCACGTCGAGGGCCTCGGACTGATCGTGGGTGACGAGCACGGTGGTGACGTGCACCTCGTCGTGCAGCCGCCGCAGCCACGCGCGAAGGTCCTCGCGGACCTTGGCATCAAGAGCACCGAACGGTTCGTCAAGCAGCAAAACCTGCGGATCCACCGCCAGTGCGCGCGCCAGTGCCATCCGTTGGCGTTGGCCGCCGGAGAGTTGATTGGGGTAGCGGGTCTGAAATCCGGCCAGCCCGACCACCTCGAGAAGGTTGTCGACCTTGTCCTTGATCTCAGCCTTGGGCAGCTTGCGGATCTTGAGTCCGAACGCCACGTTGTCGCGCACCGTCAGGTGTTTGAAGGCCGCGTAATGCTGAAAGACGAAGCCAATTCCGCGCCGCTGCGGTGGCACACCCGTCACATCGCGGCCGTTGATGGTGATCGTGCCGCTGTCGGGGGTGTCCAGACCGGCGATCGCCCGCAGCAGAGTGGACTTCCCCGAACCGCTGGGGCCCAACAGTGCGGTCAGTGAACCGGTGGGCACCACGAAGTCGACGTTGTCCAATGCGCTGAAATCGCCGTAGCGCTTACTGGCCCCGGTGACGGTGATCGCGTTCGTCACGAATTCCCGCTCCTCATCATCGACCGCCGCGCATCCAGAACTACCTGAACGATCAGAACCAGAACCGCGACCATCATCAGCAGAGTCGAGATGGCATAGGCGCCGTATTCGGCACCTCGGTTGTAGCGGTCTGACACCAGCAGCGTGAGGGTCTGCGATACCCCGGGCAGATTCGACGACACCATGATGACCGCGCCGAACTCACCGAGTGTCCGCGCGACGGTCAGCACGATCCCGTAGGTGAGCCCCCACCGGATCGACGGCAGGGTGATCCGCCAAAAGGTCTGCCACCAACTCGATCCCAGCGTCGCCGCCGCTTCCTCCTGGTCGGTACCCAGTTCATGCAGCACCGGTTCGACTTCCCGGATCACGAACGGCACGGTGACGAAGATGCTCGCGAGGACGATGCCCGGCAGTCCGAAGATGATCTTCAGGCCCAGATCGTTCTCCACAACGCCGAGCAAGCCCGCGGTACCCCACAGCAGGATCAGTGCCACACCGACCACCACCGGCGAAACGGCGAACGGCAGGTCGATGACCGCCTGGAGGGCAGCTTTTCCGCGGAAGCGCTTGCGCGCCAACAGCAGTGCAGTCGGGACGCCGAAAATGACGTTGAGGGGAACGACGATGGCAACCACCAGCAGGGAGAGTTGCAGAGCCGAAATCGCCGCCGGCGTCGTGATTGAGCCGACGAACGCACCGAAGCCCGGCTCGAAGGTTCGCCACGCGATCAGGCCGACCGGCACCACCACCAACACCACCACGTAGGCGATCGCGACGAAACGGCCGACATAACGCGCCAGCGGCGAAAGAATCACGGCGCCAATTCCTCTCGTTTTGCGGCGCGCGAGCCGATGGTCCGCAGCACCAGCAGCACCAGGAACGACAGTGCCAGCAGTACAACAGAAACCGCTGCCGCACCAGTGCGGTCGTCGTTCTCAATCAGGGTTCGAATCCACTGTGAGGTCACCTCGGTCTCACCGGGCAGCGCGCCGCCGATGAGGACGACCGAGCCGAACTCACCGATGGCCCGAGCGAAGGCAAGTCCGGCGCCGGACAGCAGCGCGGGAAGCAACGCCGGCAGGATCACCCGGCGCAGGATCACCGGATTGCTGGCTCCCAGCGACGCCGCGGCCTCCTCGACCTCGCGATCGAGTTCGATCAGCACCGGCTGCACGGAGCGCACCACGAAGGGCAGCGTGACAAACAGCAACGCCACCCCGATACCCCACTTGGTGTGCTGCAGATGAACGTTCACCGGACTGGACGGGCCATAGAGCGCGAGCATCACCAGGCTTGCGACGATGGTGGGCAAGGCGAAGGGTAGGTCGATCACCGCGTCCATCAGCCTTTTGCCGGCGAAATCGTCACGGATCAGTACCCAGGCGACGAGAAGGCCGAAGACCGCGTTCACGCAGGTGACGCCGATGGCCACTGTCAGGGTCACCCGGAAGGACTCCAGGGCGGCGGTCGTGGTGATGGCTGCCCAGAACCCACTGCGGCCGCCCTTGGCCGACTGCCACACCACGGCCGCCAGTGGCAGCAGCACGATCACACTCAGCCAGATCGACGCGGTACCGGCCAGGACCGGGGTCGAACGATCGCGGCGAACCCCGTACGCGGCTGCCGTCATCCGGTGGCTTTCTTGTAGATCGTGGTGATGGCGCCATTCTCCTTGTCGAACAGTGCCGGATCCACCGTGGCCCATCCGCCGAGATCCTCGATGGTCCACAGTTTTTGCGGCGCCGGGAAGTCGGTCACGAAATCCGCGGCCACCGCCGGGTCGACCGGCCGGAAGCCGGCCTGTGCCCAGATCTTCTGCCCCTCCGGCGTGAACAGGAAGTTCTTGAGCGCCAGAGCCTCCTCCTGGTGGGTGCTGGTGGTCAGCACCGCGACCGGGTTCTCAATCTTGAAGGTCTGCGGCGGGTTGATGTGCTCGACGGCCACCTCCCCTTTCTCGGCGCCCTGGCGTTCGATATGGATGGCCTCGTTCTCATAACTCAGCAAGACGTCGCCGGTGCCCTGCAGGAACACGTCGGTCGCCTCGCGGCCGGAGGACGGCCGGGTCCGGATGTGATCGGTCACCAACCGGCGCACGAAATCCAGCCCGGCCTCCTGATCGGTGCCACCGTTGCTCTTGGCGGCGTAGGGCGCCAGCAGATTCCACTTCGCCGACCCTGAACTCAGCGGGCTGGGCGTGACCACCTCGATGCCCGGACGCAGCAGGTCGTCCCAGTCGGTGATGTTCTTCGGGTTTCCCTTGCGAACCACCATGGTGACCACCGAGCCGAACGGGATGGATTTTGTGACGTCGGCGTTCCAGTCCGGCGCCACCTTGCCGGCTTTCACCAACCGGGTGATATCCGGTTCGACCGAGAAATTCACCAGATCGGCGGGTTTACCGTCGACGACGGCGCGCGACTGGTCACCGGAGGCCCCGTAGGAGGTGGTGACGTCGACACCCTTGCCCTCGGCGGTGGCGGTGAATGCGGGGATGATCATGCTCCAGCCTGGTTCCGGAACCGCGTAGGCCACCACGGTCAGCGTGGTGTCCGCCTCCGGACCATCGCCCCCGCCGACCACGTCGCTGCTTCCCCCACCGCAGGCGGTAAGCACGCCGACGGTGGTAACGAGCATCGCAGCGAACCGCCGGCGGCGCAGAGCCGCGGGAAACATCATCGTGAGAACCTCTCCGGTCGGGTGGCGGGACATGCGGCCCGACGGAAATGACAGTGGGTTCCGCGAACCGGCTGGGGATCCTCAGCACCGTTCACCACCGACAACAGACCGCGGGCGGGTGTGTCAGCGACAACATGCATCAGCGAAGGCGGGATTACCCACGCCCCAGACCGCCGAGAAGAAGCGGTTCACCGATCGCATCATTCGAGGTTAACATCCGGTCGAAGGACGCGCGGCCACGGCAGGTTGGGAAAGCCCTACTGGACCTTGTCAATCACTGGACCTTGTAGATCCAGATCATGTTCGACGTCAGTTCACCGGTGTCGGTCCACTGATACTCACGAGCCAGGCCCTGACCGGCGTAGCCCCGAACGAACTCCAGCAGGGCGTCCCGGGTGACGGCGCCGGAGTCGATGCCGGTGAGCAAGATGGTGGCGAGGTCGTAGGCCTCGACACTGTAGGTGCCGGGGGCCTGGCCGAATTTCTTGGAGTACTCGTCAGAGAAACTTGCCGGCGCCGGACCGCAGGGGCACGACAGGATCGCGCCCTCGGCGGCCTGCCCGGCCGCCTTGACGAACTGCGGGTCTTTAAGGCCGTCAGGTCCGGAGAACAGGCCGGTGTAACCGGCATCCCGCAACTGCTGGAGCAGCAACGCGGCCTCGGTGTAGTACGACGCATAGACGACGACATCGGGCGACTGGTTTTTGACCTGTGTCACCGCGGCCGAGAAGTCCTTGTCTCCCTTCTTCACCGAGATGCTGCACGCCGTGTCGGTGATCGGGCCCAGGGTCTGCCGAACCGCGTCCGCCTGACCGACGCCGGCGTCGGTGCTGTCATCGATGACGCACGCCTTCTTCACGCCCGCGACGTTCTTCAAATAATTAGCCAACGACGGCCCCTGCACGCCGTCACTGGACAGGCCGCGGAAGAAGGTCTTCCACCCTTGTTCGGAAAGTGCGACGTTGGTCGCCGCCGGAGTGAGGGCGACCAGGCCCGCCTGATCGAAGACCGAGCCGGTCGCTTTCGTCTCACCGGACCAGGTCGGGCCAACCAATCCGACGATGGAGGCGTCGTCGACGATCTGCGGCGCGATCGCCGTCGCCTTCTGCGGATCACCTTCGGTGTCGAAGGCCTTCAACTGGACCTGGCAACCGGGGTTGGCGGCGTTGTGCTGATCGACGGCGAGTTGCGCACCATCCCTGACGTTTCCACCAAACGGTGCGTCCGCTCCGGTGAGCGGCCCCGCCATCGCGATAGTCAGCGGCGGGCAGGTCGCCGCGCCATTGCCGGCCGGGCTCACCGGGACCGCACCGGCCGCCAGTTTCACCTCATTGCCGTCGCCGTCAATCGGCATCTGCGCGACGATCTCCAGATCGGTCGGGGCCGCGGTCTCGGCCGCGCTGTCGGTCGCCGAGTTGTCCGTCGGCGCGGACTGCGTGCAACCGGCTACCGCCAGCAACGCCACCGCTGCGGCGGCAGCCATCGCATGTCGAGTCCTGTCAACGCCCATGTTGTCGTCCTTTTCCCGAAGCCCAGTTGCTTTGCGGCGAAGTCCAGTCGCTCTACCGGGTCGAATACTAGCGGTTCAACAGCCAGACCAGCACGATGAGCACGATGAGAGCCACCAGTGCGATCCGCACCCGCGATCGGGGCATGCCGGTCACCGGCGCGGGGCCCGGCCCGCGCGCACTCGGCGAGCCAGCGCGATTCCGTGTGCCAATACCGCATCGAGTGTCACGGCGATCCCGTAGGCCAATGCCAGCACCACCGGCATGATGATCACGGTCTGCACCACGAAACCGCGGCCGGTCAGCCATAGTTCGGCGCCGTCCCACCAGTTGAGCAACCCCGCCACGCGGTCACCCTATACCGCGTCGACACCACGCGGCCGCGGCGGCGTTTATGCACCGATCGGGCAACGGCGAGCGTCTCCTGGGGCCATGATGACCCAATGGTTCTGCAGGCTCAGCCCGCGGGCGCAGACACCGACCCGACGCCCGACCCGTCGGCCGGTCAGCAACGCAGCCCGTTTCCCCCGATCGCCGACTACGCGTTCCTGTCCGACTGCGAGAACACCTGCCTGATTTCGGCGGCCGGTTCGGTGGAATGGATGTGCGTGCCACGTCCCGACTCGCCGAGCGTTTTCGGGGCGATCCTCGATCGCGGCGCCGGGCATTTCCGACTCGGCCCCTACGGGGTCTCGGTACCGGCGGCACGGCGCTATCTGCCCGGCAGCCTGATCATGGAAACGACGTGGCAGACCCAGACCGGCTGGCTGATCGTGCGGGACGCCCTGGTGATGGGCCCCTGGCACGACATCGAGGCTCGCTCGCGCACTCACCGGCGTACTCCGATGGACTGGGATGCCGCACACATTCTGTTGCGCACCGTGAAATGTGTCAGCGGCACCGTAGAACTGGTCATGAACTGTGAGCCGGCATTCGACTACGGCCGCAGCACGGCCAAATGGGAGTATTCGGCCAGCGCCTACAGCGAGGCGATCGTCCGCGCCGACACCGATCCTGATTCACACCCGGAACTGCGGCTGACGACCAACCTTCGGATCGGCCTGGAGGGACGCGAAGCCCGCGCGCGAACCCGACTCAAGGAAGGCGACAACGCCTTCGTCGCGCTGTCCTGGTCGACGAACCCTGCGCCGCAGACCTTTGCAGACGCCGCCGAGCAGATGTGGCAGACCAGCGAGGCATGGCGGCAGTGGATCAATATCGGCCAGTTTCCCGACCATCCGTGGCGGGCCTATCTACAACGAAGCGCGCTGACACTGAAGGGTCTGACCTATTCACCCACCGGTGCACTGCTCGCCGCCAGCACCACCTCACTGCCGGAAACGCCTCATGGAGAACGCAACTGGGATTACCGCTACGCGTGGGTGCGGGATTCGACCTTCGCGCTGTGGGGCCTCTACACGTTGGGATTGGACCGGGAGGCAGACGACTTCTTCGCGTTCATCGCCGACGTATCCGGTGCCAACAACGGTGAACGCCAGCCGCTGCAGGTGATGTACGGCGTCGGAGGTGAGCGCGAACTCGTCGAGGCAGAACTGACTCATCTCTCAGGCTATGACAACGCCCGGCCGGTGCGGATCGGCAACGGCGCCTTTGACCAGCGCCAGCACGACATCTGGGGCACCATGCTGGACTCGGTGTACCTGCACGCCAAGTCGCGGGAGAACGTCTCCGATCAACTCTGGCCGGTGCTCAAGGAACAGGTCGAGGAAGCGATCGAACACTGGCGCGAGCCCGACCGGGGAATCTGGGAGGTGCGCGGCGAACCTCAGCACTTCACCTCATCGAAGGTGATGTGCTGGGTGGCACTGGACCGCGGGGCGAAACTGGCCGACCTACAGGGATCAACAACCCATGCGCGGCAGTGGCGGGAGGTCGCCGACGAGATCAAGGCCGACATCCTGGCCCACGGCGTGGACTCCCGCGGCGTGTTCACCCAGCGCTACGGGGACGACGCCCTGGACGCCTCGCTGCTACTGGTGCCGTTGCTGCGGTTTCTGCCGGCCGATGACCCGCGGGTGCGAGCCACCGTGCTCGCCATCGCCGACGAACTGACCGACAACGGCCTGGTGTTGCGCTACCGCGTCGAGGAGACCGACGACGGACTGTCCGGCGAGGAGGGTAGCTTCACCATCTGCTCGTTCTGGCTGGTGTCGGCGCTGGTGGAGATCGGCGAAATCCGCCGGGCCCGGCACCTGTGCGAACGGCTGCTGTCCTTCGCCAGCCCGCTGCATCTCTACGCCGAGGAGATCGAACCCCGTACTGGCCGCCACCTCGGCAACTTCCCGCAGGCGTTCACCCACCTGGCGCTGATCAACGCCGTCGTGCACGTCATCCGCGCCGAGGAACTCGCCGACGGCACCGGGATCTTCCAGCCGGCCAACTCCCCGCAGTAGAGCAGGAGGGACTCAGCCGGACTCGTCGAGGTTGCCCAACATCGCCCGGGTGAGATCGACGGCCCGGGTCCCGGCCACCCGTTGGGCCGGATCCGGGGCGGTCACCGCAACATCCACGTCGACGATGCAGTCTGCCGACAATCCGACGGCGTGCTCGGTGGGGAAACCCGCTTCAGTGTCACTGTCACCGCTGAGGATCGTTGCCGAAAGAATCGGCCCGGTCACCCCGACGTCGGTGACGGTTAGCCCGAAGTCCGCACCGCCCGGGCCACCGGTGTTGATGCGCACCTTTCCTCCCTCGCAGGAACGCCACCGCGTCACGAAAACCGAAAACATCCGAGCGGCTTCAGCATCGGAGGAGAACCGCACCACCCCGGTGTTGGCACTGGAGACCGTTTGACCTTCACCGAAGCGGGCAAAGTCCTGCCATGCCACCCCGCGCACGTTGCCTTTTTCGTAGACCCACCGCATCAACGGCGTGATGACACCGAGGCATTCGATCGGATCCACCGCGTCGTCACCGCGGATTCCATCGGGCAACACGTCGATCGAGCCCACGACCGGCCCGCCGACGGCATCGAGCGGGTCGCCCACCGCGACCTTCAACTGTTCCGCGGTGGGCAGTACCTGTTGCAGCGCGGAAGGGTGTTGACGGAACGGCATACCTTCCACGGAGACTGAGCAGGACGAGACCACGGCGCTGGTCACGACGGCACCCGCCATGGCGGAGAAGACTCCCCTGACACGGCGGCGGCCACAGCCTGTGATGTCCTCGCTGATGATCGCCTACTTCCGGGTCTTGTCTGTGGGTTTATCGCTGGCGGCATCACTGGACAGCGCGGCGACGAAGGCCTCTTGCGGCACGTCGACCCGGCCGATGGTCTTCATTCGCTTCTTGCCTTCCTTCTGTTTCTCCAGCAGCTTGCGTTTGCGGGTGATGTCACCGCCGTAGCACTTGGAGAGCACGTCCTTGCGGATGGCCCGAATGTTCTCGCGGGCAATGATTTTCGAGCCGACCGCCGCCTGGATCGGAACTTCGAACTGCTGCCGAGGAATGAGCTCCTTGAGCTTGGTGGTCATCTTATGGCCGTAGGCCTGGGCCGAATCCTTGTGCACGATGGCGCTGAAGGCGTCGACGGCCTCGCCCTGCAGCAGGATGTCCACCTTCACCAGGTCGGCTTCCTGCTCGCCGGCCTCCTCGTAATCGAGACTGGCGTAGCCGCGGGTGCGCGACTTCAGCGAGTCGAAGAAATCGAAGATGATCTCGCCCAACGGCATGGTGTAGCGAAGTTCGACGCGCTCCGGTGAGAGGTAGTCCATTCCACCGAGTTCGCCTCGGCGTGACTGGCACAGTTCCATGATCGTGCCAATGAACTCACTCGGCGCGATCACCGTGCACTTGACCACCGGTTCGTAGACCACCGGGACCTTGCCCTCGGGCCAGTCCGACGGGTTGGTGACGACCTTTTCGGAGCCATCCTCGGCGATCACCCGGTAGACCACGTTCGGGGAGGTCGAGATCAGGTCAAGATCGAACTCGCGCTCAAGACGCTCACGGGTGATCTCCATGTGCAGCAGACCGAGGAAGCCGCAGCGGAAGCCGAAGCCCAACGCGACCGATGTTTCGGGCTCCCACACCAGCGCCGCATCGTTGAGTTGCAGGCGCTCCAGGGCGTCGCGCAGGTTCGGATAGTCCGATCCGTCCACCGGGTAGAGGCCCGAGTAGACCATCGGCCGGGGCTCGCGGTAACCGGTGAGCGCCTCGGTCGCACCATGCCGGGCGGACGTGACCGTGTCACCGACCTTGGATTGCCGGACGTCCTTGACCCCGGTGATGAGGTAACCCACCTCGCCGACGCCGAGGCCCTCGGTGGGCTTGGGTTCGGGCGAGACGATGCCCACCTCAAGCAGTTCGTGGGTGGCCCCGGTGGACATCATTGTGATCTTCTCGCGCGGCGTGAGCGTGCCGTCGACCACGCGGACATAGGTGACCACACCGCGGTAGATGTCGTAAACCGAGTCGAAGATCATCGCCCGGGCCGGGGCGTCAGCGTCACCGACCGGCGCGGGCACCAGCCGAACGACCTCATCGAGCAGTTCGGTGACGCCGGCCCCGGTCTTGCCCGACACCCTCAGCACGTCGCCGGGCTCACACCCGATGATGTGGGCGAGTTCGGCCGCGTACCGATCCGGGTCGGCAGCGGGCAGGTCGATCTTGTTCAATACCGGCACGATCGTCAGTTCGCGATCGAGCGCCAGATATAGGTTGGCCAACGTCTGGGCCTCGATGCCCTGGGCAGCGTCGACCAGCAGGACCGCGCCTTCACACGCCTCCAGCGCACGCGAAACCTCATAGGTGAAGTCGACGTGGCCGGGGGTGTCGATCAGGTGCAGGACGTAATCGGTGTCCCCGACCCGCCACGGCAGCCGGACGTTCTGGGCCTTGATGGTGATCCCGCGCTCACGCTCAATATCCATCCGGTCGAGGTACTGCGCCCGCATGTCCCGGTCCGACACCACACCGGTCAACTGCAGCATCCGGTCGGCAAGCGTCGATTTCCCGTGATCAATGTGAGCGATGATGCAGAAGTTCCGAATCTGCGCCGGCGCGGTGAACGTCCGGTCGGCGAAGCTGCTGATGGGAATCTCCTGGTGAGCGGTACTCGGACGAGGGTTTTCGCACAAGATGACCGGCAGGATCAGCGTATCGACAACGGGGCACCCAGACCCAATCGCGACGCGCCGGGGACTTCCGCGCCTCGCCTATGCTGTCGAGAATGGCGTCGCAGTGGAGGACGTTTCAGCGACTGGCGGAGCACCTGGTGTTCAACGAGGCTCCGAAGTTGCTGCGTGGTCTTCAAGATCCGGCTTTCCTTCAGCGCACCCTGCAGCAGGGTTTGCGGCTGGGCCTGGAGGCGCTGGTAGCCACCGCCCTGCCCGCCCCGCCGACGGCCATCGCCGCAGGAAGGCCGATCACCAGCACCATCGTGCCCACCGCCCATCGGGCTCGCACCGTGGTCTACGCGCCCGACCTTGACGGCCGCGCCGATCCCGGGGAGATCGTCTGGACCTGGGTGGTCTACGAGGATGACCCGGACCGTGGCAAGGACCGGCCGGTTCTGGTCGTCGGCCGTGAACGCACCACCCTGCTCGGCCTGATGCTGTCCAGCCAGATGCACCACGCCGAAGATCCGACCTGGATCAGCATCGGCGCCGGCGGCTGGGACCACGAAGGCCGGCCGAGCTGGGTCCGCTTGGACCGGGTTCTGGAAGTGCCCGAGGAAGGCATCAGACGCGAAGGCGCCATCATGGAACGCCCCACCTTCGAACTCGTTGCCGCCCGCCTCCGAGCCGAATACTCCTGGAGTTGAATACTAACTAGCCCCCTGGGTGATGTAGGCCCGCAACTGCTGACGTTCGGCCACCATCTCCTCCATTCGGTTCTTGACCACGTCGCCGATGCTCACGATGCCCGCCAGCCTGCCGTTGATCAGCACCGGCACGTGGCGCACCCGGTTGTTGGTCATCAGCACGGCCAGGTCGTCGACCCGGTCGTCCGGACCGCAGGAGACCACCACCGCACTCATCACCTCGGCGACCGGCCGGCGCAGCAGATCCGGACCGTGCTCGTGCAGTTTGCGCACGACGTCGCGCTCGGACACGATGCCCACCACCCCGTCGGCGTCGATGACCACCAGCGATCCGATGTCGTGCACGGCCAGATCGGCCAGCAGTGCGGCAACGGTGGTCGTTGCGGTGACCGTGGCCACACCCGGGCCCTTGCTGCGCAGAATGTCGGCGATTCGCATGGCCGCCCCCTCCCATTGCTGTGTGACCGTTATCACATACCGTACGGCCTGCGGACCCGGCGGGGAAGACCGCACGACAACGGCCGCCACATCTGAGTGTGGCGGCCGTTGCCCGGGTGGGCGGAACTACTTGGAGATGACCTTGCCGTCCTCGTCGAGGTGCTCGACCTCGGCATGCTGCTTGCGCACCGTCTCCTTGATTGTCTCGGTGTGCTCAGTCTCCTCGGTACGCAGGCGGATCTCCTCGGCGACGTGAGCGGTCTTGGAGACGACAGCCTCTTCGCGGGTCTCGATGACCTCGATGGTGGAATCGCTCCAGTCCCAATCGTCCGCGACAGGCTGATTGACAACCTTGCGCAGCACCTCGGCGTGCACCTCGGTGAGGTTGACCTTCTCCTCGACCTCACGCGCGGTCACGTAGCGGCGGACCCTGGTCTTGCCGGACTCGACCTTGCGCTTGCCGACCTCAAGCTGCTCCTCGGCCAGCCGCAGAACTTCTTCCTTCACGTCGCCCAGCGCCTTGTGCTCGGCAACGATGCCCGCGCCGCGAGCCTCGAGGTCGACCGGGTTGTGCTTGGCGAGGATCGTCTCGGCCTTGGCAGCCTCGGCGTCGTCCTTGACCCGTACGGTCAGGATGGCGCCACCGGTGGACAGCGCCTTCTCGAACGCCGCACCCTCGTACAACTTGACCTCACTGCCGAACAGCGAACGCCACAGGGCGGGGCCGAACTCGGCGCGGCCGGCGCTCTTGACGATCGCGTCGCGATCGAGGGTATTCACATCCGGGTCGGCGAAACCGGCGGCTTCGAGTGCCTTCTCGGCGCGGCGGCTGGCGGCAACCTTGTCGAACAGCACAACCATTTCGTGGCTCTTCGTGGACATAGAAAAACAGCTCCTTTTCCTTACTTGCGTTGTTGAATTCCCGGCCGCCGGCTACGAGACGGTCGTTTCGGACGAGCGGCCGAGGGTTGGCCGTCGCCTGAACTCTGTGGCGCCACCCGATCAACGGTGACGTTCTGCTGCCGCAACGTGACCTGCTCGACGTGGTTCTCGGTCGAGCGCACTTTGCGGATGTGCAGTTCTTCTTTGAGCACCAACCGTCGTTCGACCACCAGAACCTCCTCGACCACCGGAATGATGATCTCGTTGGCGGTCTCCCGGACCCGGGGCTTGCGCTTAACTGGTTTGCCAATAGGGACACGGCGAATTTCCACGGTCTCCACAGCCAGCGGAACCTTGACCTTTTCCAGGCGCTCGGTCGTCGTCCGGCGGACCCGCACACGACCGGTCTCGACGACGCGTTTCCCGACGTTCAGTGTTTCGGCGGCCAAGCGGATGACGGACTCGTTAACCTCATCTTCACCAGCAGTTACCTTTGCCGGCCGACTAGTCCGACGATTGCTGCTGTTCTTCGCCTGCGTCACGTCAGCGCTGCCACTTTCTGATCTGGACCTCACATCCGAGCGTCGAAGCCGCCGCTTGGTTCTGGCTGAGATTAGACATCATGTCGCACGTTTGGCAACGCTGTTCACGTTAACTTCAACTTGGCTACCGCGGGCCGGAAGGACGCCTCTGCCATCCGTCGCCGGACACAGGCAGGGGATTCCCGTAAGACCACGTTCGTCCACCTGTCCGGTCCAGGATTCGGCGCACTACGATGCAAACCAACGATGATTGACATCACCCTTACCGGCACAGGTAGCCCGATGGTCGACCCGAACCGGGCTGGTCCCTCCACGCTGATTACCGCTGGAGATCAGACTTTCCTGGTGGATTGTGGACGTGGCGTGTTGATGCGCGCCGCCGCGGTGGGCGTGGGAGCGGCCAACCTCACTGCGCTACTGCTGACCCATCTGCACAGCGATCACATCACCGATCTCTCCGACGTCATCACCACCCGATGGATCAACAGCTTCGGTCCGGCCCCGCTGCCGATCATCGGCCCGCCCGGCACGCGCGCGGTGGTCGAGGCGACCCTGGCCGCGCTGGCTCCCGACATCTCCTACCGCATCGGTCACCACGCCGATATCACCGCGCCGCCCGATATCGCGGTCCACGAGTACGCGGCTGGACAGGTGTGGGATAACGGTGGCGTGGTGATCACCGCCGCGCCGACAGACCACCGGCCGGTGGAACCCACCATCGCCTTCCGCATCGAGTTCGGTGGCGCATCGGTGGTCCTGGCCGGTGACACCGTGCCGTGCGACTCACTAGATGAACTGGCCCGCGGCGCAAACGCTTTGGTGCACACGGTGATTCGCAAGGATCTTGTGGAGCAGGTACCCGTGCAGCGGCTCAAAGACATCCTGGACTACCACTCGTCAGTCGAGCAGGCAGCGGCCACCGCGACGCGCGCCGGCGTGGATACCCTGGTGCTCACGCACTATGTGCCGCCACTGGCTGCCGGCCAAGAGGAGCAGTGGCGTGCACTGGCGGCCGGCGAATTCAGCGGCCGGGTGGAACTCGGTGACGACCTGCTGCGCGTACAGGTGGGATGAAAGCCCACTAGTTCGTGCTCAGGCCAGCCTGGTCATCTCAACCACGACGTCCAGATCACTGGAATCGCGGCCGAGGTAGATCCCCTTCAGCGGCGTCACATCGGCGTAACTGCGGCCGAAGCCGACGCTGATGTACTGCTCATTGATCTCGGCGTCGTTGGTCGGGTCGTAGTTCCACCAACCCCCGGTCCACGCCTGGATCCAGGCGTGGCTCTCCCCCTCGACCGCCTCACCGGTTGCCGCATCAGGGTTCGGGTGTAGGTAACCGGAGACATAGCGAGCCGGAATTCCCATGGAGCGCAACAGCATTAGCGTCAGATGGGCGAAATCCTGGCAGACCCCGTTGCTTTCCGCCAAGGCATCCAGCCCGGACGAGTGGACACCGGTGGTGCCCGGGACGTATCGCAGTTCGTTGTGCACCCACTGGGCCGTGGCAAGGACGGCCTCATGGGGATCGTGCGCCTTGGCGAGACTCCTCGCGGTGCGGTCGATGCGCTTGCTGAACGGCGTATAGGCAGTGGGAACGAGCACCTCGTGGAATCGGTCGAGCACCGCCGGGGAGTCCAGATCAGCCCAGTCGACGCTCGCCACGGGTGGTTCGGGTTTGTCGGTCTCCACGACCGAAGACGACGTGACCTGAAGCTCGGTGTGCGGGGCATGCAGGTCAAAAGCAGTCACCGCGGTCCCCCAGTAATCGACATAACGGTAGGACCGGGTCGCGGGTGTGGTTTCCACCCGGTTGATGATGACGTTCTGCCGAGAATCCGATCGCGGCGTAAGGCGAGCCTCGTTGTAGGACGCGGTCACCGGTGTCCGGTAGGCATACCCGGTCACGTGCACGACCCGCATCCGCCACATCTACAGGCCCCCCTCTTCGACCTCGCCGGAAACAAAGTCCCCATCGCCGCCGGCGTCGGACCACTCCACCCACGGTGCCGAGCGGAAATATCTCAACGCCAACGCCTCTCCGACATCGCGGCAGGTCGTCTGGAGCCCAGCCAACCGTTGCTCCAGCGAGTCGAGCAGCACCCCGGGTTCGACGAACTCGAGTTCACTGCGGGCCTGGCCGAGGAGGCGCCGGGCTTCCGTCCCGGTTCCGGTGCGGTCGATCAAGCCGCGCATCAACTCGTCGAGGCTGTGTTCGGCGAGTCGCAGGCAGTAGAACACCGAGCGCGGGAATTGCCCGTCCAGCAGGATGAACTCGATCACCCGGTTGGCGTCCAGAACACCGCGATGGGTGCGTAAATAAGTGTCATGGGCGCCGGCCGCCCGGAGCACGCTGACCCAGGCCGGGGACGATGCGCTGTCCCCCACCCGGGACAACAACAGCCGCACCGTCATGTCCACTCGCTCCAACGCTCGTCCCAGCACGAGAAATCGGTAGCCGTCGTCGCGGGACAGCGTGGAGTCGGCAAGGCCGGCGAACATGGCGGCACGGCCCTCGATGAACGTGAAGAACTCGTGCGGACCGAGCCGTCGCGCGGCGCGTTCGCGTTCGGCCAGTGCGTTGTAGGTGGTGTTGAGGCACTCCCACATATCGCTGGAGATGACTTCGCGCGCCGAGCGTGCGTTCTCCCTGGCCGAACTGACCGCGTCGACGATCGAGCAGCCGCCCGGCACATCGCGTGCGAACGCCACCAGGTCGGTCAGCGCCCACATCTCCAGTCGCGCCTTCGGCGGTTCGATCCCCAGCACCTCCAGCAGGATGCGCGAGGCCCGGTCGGGATCGACGCTGGAATCCTCCAGCAGTTGGTGGACCGTCACGTCGAGGATGCGGGCGGTATCGTCGGCGCGCTCGACATAACGGCCAATCCAATACAGCGCCTCGGCGTTACGGGCCAGCATCAGCGCGCCCCGGTGACCGGCGGCGCGGACTGTTGCTGTTGCTGTTGCTGTTGTTGCTGCTGCTGTTGGCCGCTCTTGGCCTGCTGCTGCAGCGGTTGCATCTCCGTGGCGGCCACAGCTCGCGGCAGCGTCTTGACCACCTGGGCAGCCGCCAGTTCCCGAGCCGCCGGCGATGTCCGCGACGCCAGTACCCAGGTGTCTTTGGACCCGCCACCCTGACTGGAATTGACCAGCAGCGAGCCCTCGTTGAGCGCGACGCGGGTTAATCCGCCGGGCAGCACCCACACCTGTTCGCCGTCGTTGACCGCGAACGGCCGCAGATCGACATGCCGCGGGGCCAAGGTGTCACCGACCTTGGTGGGCACCGTCGACAGTTGCACGACCGGTTGGGCGATCCAACCCCGAGGGTCCGCCTGGACCTTGCGCCGGATCGTCGCCAACTCCCTCTCCGAGGCCTCGGGCCCGAAGACGATGCCGTAACCCCCGGAGCCCTCGACCGGTTTGATCACGAGTTCGCCAATTCGGTCAAGCACCTCGGCGCGCTCGGAGTCCAGCCAACAGCGCAGCGTGTCGACATTGGCCAACAACGGCTTCTCGCCGAGGTAGTAATCAATGATTGTGGGCACGTAGGTGTAGACGAGTTTGTCGTCCCCGACCCCGTTGCCGACCGCACTTGATATCGCCACGTTGCCGGCCCGGGCAGCGTTGAGCAGGCCGGCGACACCAAGGATCGAGTCCGGCCGGAAGTGCATCGGATCGAGATAGTCGTCGTCGATGCGCCGGTAGATCACGTCAACTTGGCGTTCGCCCTCGGTGGTGCGCATGTACACCGCGTTGTCGCGGCAGAACAGATCCGGACCCTCGACCAGTTCAACACCCATCTGCCGGGCCAGCAACGAGTGCTCGAAGTACGCGGAGTTGAACGGACCGGGCGTCAGCACCACCACGGTCGGATCGCTCTCATTGGTCGCCGCGGCATTGCGCAGTGCCCGCAGCAGATGCGACGGATAGTCGTCGACCGACCGCACCCGGTGGGTGCCGAACAGGTTGGGGAATACGCGGGTCATCACCCGGCGGTTCTCCATCACGTAGGACACACCCGACGGCGAGCGCAGGTTGTCCTCGAGCACCCGGAAAGTGCCCTGTGCGTCCCGGACGAGGTCGATACCGGCGACATGGATGCGCACGCCGTTGGCCGGGCTGATGCCGGCCGCCTCCCGGTGGAAGTGCTCGCAGGAGGTGACCAGCCGACGGGGGATGACGCCGTCGCGAAGGATCTCCTGATCGCCGTAGATGTCATCAAGGAAGCGCTCCAGGGCGATCACCCGTTGGGTGATCCCAGCCTCCAGGCGCGCCCACTCAGCCGCCGAAATCACCCTGGGCACCAGATCCAGCGGGAAGGGACGCTCCTGCCCGGACAGCGAAAAGGTGATGCCCTGATCAACGAAGGCCCGGCCCAGTGCGTCCGCCCGCGCGCCCAGTTCCTCGGTGCCGGTCGGAGCCAACTCGGCGTAAATGCCCTTGTAGGGCCCGCGAGCATTACCCCGGCGGTCGAACATCTCGTCGAAGGCGGCCCCGTACGTGCCCAGGTCGCGGTAGCCGCCGAAGATGCGGTCGGCAACGGCCGTCCGCCCGGCGGCCTCGCCGGTACCGACCGGCTCACTCGGTGGGGTCACGCGTCCCATGCTGCATGACAACTCGCGTTTCCGCAGGCTGAGAGGTTCCACTTTGGGACTATCCGGCCGATCCTGGTATTCTCGCCCTGCGCCGTTCTTGCACTGCGCCGCGAGGGCACCTGTCCCGGCGTAGTACAGATCGAACCCCTGATAGACCGAACCCTAGAACTGTGTGAAGGAATCAACGCGTGGCCAACATCAAGTCGCAGCAGAAACGCAACATCACCAACGAGCGCCGCAGGCTGCGCAACAAATCGGTGAAGTCGTCGCTGCACACGGCGATCCGCGCGTTCCGTTCCGCAGCCGCTGACGGCGACAAGGACAAGGCCTCCGAACTCCTGGTGTCCACCAGCCGAAAGCTGGACAAGGCCGCCAGCAAAGGCGTCATCCACAAGAACCAGGCCGCCAACAAGAAGTCGGCGCTGGCCCAGGCGCTGCAGAAGCTCTGATCACCGTCGGCCGCCATCTGCGGCGAGTTGCGCAACCTTGCGCACCGTGTTTTCCAGTGCGTAGTTGGGGTCGGCTGCGGCGCCCTTGACGTCTGCGTTGAGGGAGGACACCAATCGGATCGCGGTGGCGATCCGGTCCGGCGTCCACCGTCGCGCCTGTTTCTGCGCCTTCTCGATCCGCCACGGCGGCATCCCGAGTTCACCGGCCAACCGATGAGCGCCGCCGGACAGCGGCCGCACCCGCGCGATCGTGTGCACCGCCTCGGCCAGCGCATCGGCGATCAGGACATGGGCCACCCCGCGTAACATCGCCCAGCGCAGCGCTTCCGTCGAGCCGGCGATATCGCCCACGACGGCTTTGTCGGCGATGTCGAAGCCGGTGACCTCGGCTTTGCCGCTGTGGTAGCGGCGTACGGCATTGGCGTCGACGGCACCTCCGGTGTCGGCCACCAATTGCGAACAGGCCGACGCGAGTTCGCGGATATCGGAGCCCACCGCGTCGAGCAGCGCACCGACGGTCTCGTCATCGGCTTTGATGTTCAGTGCACGGAACTCGGCCCGAACGAACGCCGCACGCTCACCGGCCTTGGCGATCTTGGCGCACTGGTGAGTGTGGGCGCCCCGCTCTCGCAGTTGGGCGGCCAGCGCCTTGGCCCGCCCGCCACCGGAATGCACCACCACCAACACCGTGCCGGGCGGTAGGTCTGCCGCCGCCGAGTCGATCAGCGCGGCGGCGTCCTTTCCGGCCTCGTCCGCAGCTTCCAACACGACCACGCGTTCGTCGGCGAAGAGCGAGGGACTCAGCAGTTCGGCAAGCTCATTGGTGGACACGTCGCCGGCCCGCAGATGATCGACCGGCACGTCGTCGGTGCCGGCGCAGGCGCGGGCCGCCCGGACGATCTCTGCTACCGCCCGGTCGATGAGGAGGTCCTCGCCGCCGAGTATCAGATGCAGGGGCTCCACCGGCACGCTCACCCGACGATCGTGTCACGGACCGCCGACGACCCCTGCCACCGACCATGCGACGGCACAGAGCAGGCCACCCGCGGCGCTGAGGCGGAACCACCGCCACCGCCACGCCACGACAGCCCCCACCGCCACGGCACCCACCGTCGCCAGACCCGGCCACCCCGAGGGGACCGGGATCGCCGCGCCCGGCAACGCCGCGGCGCAGTGCGCGACCCGCAGCAGCCACCACAGCTCGGGTCCGGTAAAGCGAATCAACAGATCCCCTGCTTCCGGCCAGAGCGGGCACAGCGCCGCCGCGGCGGTACCCAACACGGTGATCGGTGGGATCATCGGGCTCACAACGAGGTTGGCGATCACGCCGACCACACTCAACTGTCCGGAGATCGCGGCGACCAGCGGAGCGGTCGCCAGTTGCGCCGTCAGCGCGATACACATCGCGTCGGCGACCGGCTTGGGATAACCCCGCGCTGTCAGTCTCGCTGAGAGAAACGGTGCCACCACGATCAGGGCTGCGGTCGCCGATACCGACAGCATAAATCCGGCATCGACGGCCAGTTGTGGCGCGAACACCATCAGCACGATCACGGTGGCCGCAAGCGCCGGGACACCCTGGCGGTGACGGGCCGAGAGCACGGCCATCAGTGCGATGGCTCCCATCACCGCGGCGCGCAGCACGCTGGCGGTGGGCTGCACCACGAATACGAACACCACCAGCGCCAGGGCGGCCAGCAGCACGGCCGCCCGGGGGCCGATCAGCCCGGCCAAGAGCAGCACGGCGCCGCAGACGATGGTGACGTTGGCGCCCGAGACGGCGGTCAGGTGTGTGAGCCCGGCGGTGCGGAACTCCGCGACGGTGGCGGCGGGCACGGCGGTGGTGTCGCCGAGCACCAAGCCGGGCAGCATCGAGGCCTGATCGGCCGGCAGGGCATCACGGCTGGCGGCGGCGAACCGGGCCCGCACGCCCTGGGCAAACCGCTGGACCACCGAGGCCTCACCGAGCACGGGCGGGCCGACGACGGTCAGCGTGGCCACCGTGAGATCCCGGCGTGCGGGTCGGGCGATGCGGGCCCGGAACCGCGCGGGCTGGCCGGCGGTCAGATCTGCGCCGTCGACGGCGGATGCGAAAACCACGACGCGTCCGGCGATATCGTCGTGGGCGACGGTAACCAGAGCGGCGCGAAACATCAACCGTCCGCTACCAATTGCGCGCGGGCTCTCCTCGGGCGTCAGCGTCACCTCTGCCGTTGCGCCGAAGAGTCGGACAACAGCATGATGATCGACGGCGTGGCTGCGCAGCGCCACGGCGAGCCCGAAGCCGGCACCGACGACCGCAACACCCAGTACGCCGGCACCGCCAGCGCCCAGTACGCCGGCACCGGCAGCGCGTAGCGCCGGCAGCGCGGCCGGCGTTCCGCGGCGACTCAGTGCCCCGACGATTGCACCGGCGGCGCAGACCATCGCGATCACCGGGCCGACTCCCCAGGCGATTCCCGCTGCGGTGACCGACCAGGCAGTAACCGCGGCCGGCACGAGCCGAACATCCAACCGAGTGGCCGTCGGCGGGATCATTGCACCATATCGACCCGCACCCGGGGCCGCAGCTTCTCCAATCGAGCCGGACCGATGCCGTCGACCTCACCGAGTTGGTCGATGGTGGCGAACCTGCCATTGGCCTGCCGCCAGGTGACGATCGCCGCTGCGGTCACCGGTCCTACCCCGGGCAGGGTGTCCAGTTCCTCGACAGTGGCGGTGTTCAGGTCGACCGGGCTGGACGGTGCGGGGGCGGCGACGCTGGCGGCCGCCGGACCGACGTTGCCGGTTGCCGGTGAGCCGGGTCCGACCGAACTGCCCAGCACCACCGGATGCCCGGCGGGGGTGGCGATGCCGACGACGATCTGCTCGCCGTCGGCGACGCGCCGGGCCAGGTTCAGGCCCACGGTGTCGGCCCCCTTCAGCGGACCGCCGGCCGCGGACACCGCGTCGGCGATCCGGGCGCCCGGCGCCAGCGTGACCAGTCCGGGCTGGTGAACCAACCCGACGACGCTGACCACCACCGACTGATCCGGCGCTGTTGGCGGGACCGGTGCGGGCGTTCCCGGCTGCGGAGCAGCCGAGGAGACCATCGCCACCGGTGGCAACTTCGCCGAGGTGACCGGAGCCGGACTCTGGCGGATCAGGGTGAACACCGTGACTAAGACGGCCAGCACGCCGAGGACGCCCAGAGCCAGCACGCCGGCCCGGCCGGGGTCGGCGCGGATCGTCGACAACCAGGGGAGTCCGCGCGACCTCCGCTCGTCGGGGATCCAGCTCGGTGCGGGCGCACCGTCGTCCTCGCCGTCCGGATCGTCGGGGTCATCGGGGTCGTCGTCCGCGTCCGAGGCGGTGATCGGCTCGGCACGCCCGCTCAGGCGGCGGTGCAGGTTGGCCAACGGCTGCTCGGTTCGCATGCGACGACCGTAAAGTCGACAACTGACCCGCAGCCGTACGGTGCCACCGTGCCAGGCGGTGGGCTGTGGACCAATCCAGGACTGTGAAATCAGGAGGATGATATGAGCCCAACGACTGACCAGCCGCTACGGGTGATCCAGTGGACCACCGGCAATATCGGTCGCCGGTCCCTGCACGCGATCATCGGCAGGCCGGACATGGAACTCGTTGGTGTCTACGCCCACGGCGACGACAAGGTCGGAATGGACGCGGCCGAACTGGCCGGCTGGCCGCTGGGACCGGGAAAACCAACCGGGGTCACGGCCACCCGTGATATCGATGCGCTGCTGGCGACCAGACCGGACGCCTGCTGCTACAACCCGCTGTGGCCCAGCATCGACGAACTCGAACGCCTCCTGGAATCCGGTGTGAACGTGTGCACATCGGCGGCCTGGATCACCGGTGGCAAGCAGAGCGCCGCCGACCTCACGCGGATCCGAAACGCCTGCGCACGAGGAAATTCCACCATCTTCGGCAACGGCGCCCACCCGGGAATGACCAATATGGTCGCCATGGTGCTCTCCGGGTCCTGCGAACGAGTCGACGAAATCAGGATCACCGAGTCGGTGGACTGCTCCACCTACGAGTCGGCCGCGACTCAGACCTCGATGGGGTTCTCCTGCGATCCGCACACACCGGGACTCGCCGAGAGCGTGGCCGAGGAGAGTGCCGTCTTCGCCGAGTCAGCCGCCATGATGGCCGACGCCATCGGCGCGGAACTGGACCGGATGAGCTTCGACGTCACCTTCACGCCGGCCACCGGCGACACCGACCTGGGCTTCATGACCATCCCGGAAGGCACCGTGGCCGGGGTGCACGGCTACCACCGCGGCTGGGTGGGCGAGCACAACGTCGTCAGCGTCGGGTTCAACTGGATCATGGGCGACCACGTCGTGCCGCCCAAACCTCTTGAGCACGGCCACGTGATCCAGGTATTCGGGGTGCCCAACATGCGCACCGTCCTGCACTGCCTACCGCCGAAGGACTGGACCGAACCGGGGTTCATGGGGCTGGGAATGATCTACACCGCCATGCCGGTGACCAACGCAGTGCCGATGGTGGTGGCTGCACCACCGGGCATCGCGACACTGAAAGACCTGCCGCCGGTCACCGGCCGATTCGCTTCTCCGTGACGATTCGCTTCTCACATATTTGAGCCGGCCGAAGCGGGCTCAAGAGCCACAACCACACCCACTGCTCCCGGGCCGAGGTGCACCCCGAGCACCGGACCGAGATCGGTGACGATCACCGGACCGCACCCCGGCAGCGCACCGGCCAAGGTTGCCGCGACCTCGGCGGCGCCGGCGGGATTATCGACGTGGTGCACTGCCAGTGCGGCGCGACGCTCCCCCACCACGGCGAGCACCTGTTCGACCATCGCCACGGTGGCCTTCGAGGTGGTCCGTACCCGCTGAGCCAGCGCCAACGTGCCGTCATCGATGCGCAGCAGTGGCTTAACCGCCAGCGCAGTACCCAGCCAGGACGCAGCGGCGGTGATCCGGCCGCTGCGGCGCAGGTTCTCCAGACGTTGCACCACCAGGAAGGCATGCACCCGCGAGACCGTCGATTCCGCTTGCGCGGCAACGGTATCGAGATCAGCACCCTCCGATGCCGCACGCGCGGCGGCCATCGCGACGAAACCGGTACCCATGCCCGCCGACTTCGAGTCGACCACCCGCACCGCACCACCGAACTCACGTGCCGCGTGCTCAGCCGCGCCAAGTGTGCTCGATAGTTCCGCGGAGATGTGAACTGCCACGACACCGTCACCACGAGAGTCCGACAGTGCCTGTTGATACACCGCGGCCAGTTCGGTCGGACTGGCCCCGGCGGTGGTGACGTTTCGCTGGTAGAGGTCAGGCGGCGCCACGTCGATACCGTCGCGCAGGTCGTCGCCGTCGACTAGGACATGCAGTGGCACTACCCGGATCTCCCCTTCGGCGATCGCATCGGCGGGCAGTCGGGCCGAGGAGTCGGTCACCACGATCACCGGCACCGCTCACGCCCGATCGTCTTCAGGCGTTACACCCGTTTCGGCGAGCGCTCTGAGCATCAACTCGGCGACTGCGGAGTGTGCCTCGAAGTTCCAGTGGATCCCGTCCGGATTACCCCGGCCACCGAGGATGTGCGGTTCGACGGCTTTTTTGAGGTCCACCAGCGGGATACCGTGCTTCGCTGCCCACGGCGTGATCGCCTCGACAGTTCCCGGGCGGCCGCGATGCGAGTGGCCGTAGGTCGGCGCGATATGGACCGACGGTAAACACGCCACAATCGGAATACCGGGACGGTTGAAGTCGATTGCGCCACGGGTCATCTCGAGGTACTCGACGCTCAGACGCGGAGGAAGTGCCGATCGGGCCACCGGCGAAAGCCGCGGTTGTAGCCAGCCGTAGGAGCCGCGCACCCAACGGCGTAACCGCGGTGGACGCACGTAGCGGATTGACTCCCGGATCGCGGTCGGCAACGGCGACGGCAACGAGTCCATGCCACTGGTCGCGAAGATCACCGCGCCCGCGCGCGGCACGGCTGCCCAGGACCTCGGGTCCTGGGTGGCCGCCCACCACACATCACGACAGGTCCAACCAATTCGGCCGATGAGTTCAAGATCCCAACCCAGATGGGAGGCAACGATAGTGGGCCAGATGCGGGGATCGTCGGCGGGCAGGCCGCCCTGCGGTCCGTAATAGGACAGCGAGTCCGCAAACACCAGCAGAGTGCGGCGACTCGGGATTGGAACAGGCTCAGAGGACATCGTTGGCGACCTGAGCGGATGCGTTCCAGACATCGAGGCGCCAGCGCAGGTCGGCGAACCCCGCGTCCGCGCCGCCGTGACCGGATAACTGCGCCCAACTGGCATTGCCCATCCCGCCCAGCACCGGCCAGTTGGCCACCGGCAGGTCGAGAAGCGCGGCGCACAGTGCGGCGATCAATCCGCCGTGCGCCACCAGCACGACGGGCCGGTCGGCGTCATCGCTCCCCCAGTCCGGTTCCCCGGCGACCAATTCGGCAACCAGTGGCACGCTGCGATCGGCGACGTCGACGCGACTCTCCCCGCCGTGCGGCGCCCAGTTCGCGTCATCGCGCCAGGCCGTCCGCGCTCCCGGTGCGCCGGCGTCGACCTGTTCATGAGTCAGTCCCTGCCAGTCCCCCAGGTGGGTCTCCCGCAACCGGGCGTCGGTGCGGACCTGCAGTTCGCAACATCGCGCCAACGTCGCGGCGGTGTCGTAAGCCCGGCGCAGATCCGAGGAGACAACGAGCAACGGCTGCCGGGTCGCGAGCACCTCCGCGGCGGCCAGGGCCTGGGCCCGGCCGAGGTCGGTCAGATCAGTGTCGATCTGACCCTGCATCCTGCTGTCGGCGTTGAACTCGGTCTGGCCGTGACGCAACATCACCAACCGCCGCACGCTCACGGCGACTCGCCGGCGGGAGTCTGTGCGTCGAGGTCCACGTGGAGGATCGGGCAGTCTCGCCACAGCCGGTCCAGGGCATAGAAATTGCGCTCGTCGGTGTGCTGAACGTGCACGACGATGTCGAAGAAGTCCAGCAGCACCCAGCGGCCCTCCCGGGTGCCCTCTCGGCGGGCCGGTTTGTGTCCGGCCAGACGCATCTTCTCCTCGACCTCATCGACAATCGCGTTGGCCTGCCGTTCGTTGGACGCCGAGGCGATGACGAAGCAGTCGGTGATCACCAGTTGACCCGACACGTCGATCACGACGATGTCCTCTGCGAGCTTGGCGGCGGCGGCTCGCGCTGCCACGGTCGCCATCGCAACCGCTTCCGGGGATGCCGTCACAGTCCCCGCCGATACAGGTTGCGCTTGGTGACGTACTGCACGACGCCGTCGGGCACCAGGTACCAGATCGGCCGCGAGTCGGCCGCCCGCGCCCGACACTCACTGGATGAAATGGCCAACGCCGGTATCTCGACGAGGCTGAGCGCGTCATCGGGAAGCCGTTCCACGGCGTCGGTGATGTGGGAGTCGGTGAGCTCGTAGCCGGGCCGGCTCACCCCGACGAACCTGGCTAGCCCGAACAGTTCCTCCCAGCCCTGCCAGGTCAGGATCGAAGCCAGCGCATCCGCACCGGTGATGAAGTACAGGTCGCAATTCGGGTGCGACGCGGCAAGATCGCGCAGGGTGTCGGTCGTGTACGTCGGCCCACCCCGGTCGATGTCGACCCGGCTGACCGAGAACCGCGGGTTGGATGCGGTGGCGATGACGGTCATCAGGTAGCGGTCCTCGGCCGCGGTGACATGACGCGTCTTCTGCCAGGGTTGACCGGTCGGAACGAACACCACCTCATCAAGATCGAAGAGGTCAGCGACCTCACTGGCCGCGACCAGGTGGCCGTTGTGGATGGGATCGAAGGTCCCACCCATCACGCCGAGTCTGCGCCGAACCGTCACGATGAGAGAGCCTACTTCTGATATCGGCAGCAACTTCTCACACCGGCAGCAACTGGTCGATCACCGTGGCCAACTGCTTGGCCGACCGGCATTCGTGCATGGTGATGACGTCGGCATAACGGGGTACCGCCGAATCACCGCTGCCCCACAGGTGCCTGGGTTCGGGGTTGAGCCAGTGCGCGTGACGACTGGCAGTCACCATGTGCGCCAGAACGTCGACGGCGGGATTACGGTAGTTGGTGCGGCCGTCACCCAGAACCAGCAGCGAACTCCGCGGCGAGAGCACATTGTGGAAGTTCTCGGTGAACGAGACGAAAGCGTTGCCGTAATCGGAATGCCCGTCACGGGTGTAGACGCCGGCCTCACGGGTGATGCGCTGAACCGCCACCGCCAGATCGGCATCCGGACCGAACAGGTGCGTCACCTCGTCGGTGGTGTCGATGAACGCGAAGACGCGAACGCGCGAGAATTGCTGGCGCAACGCGTGCACGAGCAGGAGGGTGAAGTGACTGAACCCGGCCACCGAACCGGACACATCGCAGAGCACCACCAGTTCCGGCCGCGCCGGCCGCGGCTTGCGCAGCACCAGATCGATCGGCACGCCGCCGGTCGACATCGACTTCCGCAGCGTCTTGCGCAAGTCGATCGCACCGGCCCGGGACCGGCGCCGCCGGGCCGCGAGCCGAGTGGCCAGGGTGCGGGCCAGCGGGGCCACCACCCGGCGCATCTGCCGCATCTGATCGCCCGAAGCACGCAGGAACTCGACGTTCTCGGCCAATTGCGGAATCCCGTAGGTCTGGACGTGTTCGCGGCCTAGTTGCTCGGCGGTGCGCCGCTTGGTCTCACCCTCAACCATCCTTCGCAGTTGCGCAATCTTCTGCGCTGCAACGGCTTTGGCGATCTGTTCCTGCGTGGGAGATGGGTCGTCGCCGTAGGGTGCCAACAACCCGGCCAGCAGTCGACCCTCGAGTTGATCCAGTCCCATCGCCTTGAGTGCCTGATACGACGAGTAGGACGGGCCCCGACTGGAGGCGTAACGACCGTGCGCCTCGACGATCGCCGCGATCATGGCCACCAGTCGCTCGTCGAGGTCGCCGATATCAGGATTGTCGGCAAGCAGATCCAGCAGCATCGACCGCATCGCCTCAAGGTCCTCCGGCGACATTTCCTCCGGTCCCGGCGCACCCTCGGAGTCCTCGTCGGTCAGCACCGTGCGATCGCCGAGGGCGGCCGGCCACCACAGGTCGAACAGGGCGTCGTAGGTAACCCGGTGATCGGACCGGCGCAGCACCGCACAGGCCAGGCCTTCGCGCAACACCTCACGGTCACCCAGGCCGAGCACCGTCATCACCCGGCCAGCGTCAACAGTTTCCGAGGGTCCCACCGAGATGCCGTGGGAACGCAGGGCTTCGACGAATCCGACAAGGTGGCCGGGCAGGCCGTGCGGAGCCAGCGGTTGAGTGGGCCGGGTTCGGCGGTTGGCCATCGTCGATGCCGTCAGTTCAACCGGAGTTCACCGGCGGCACGCACCTGATCGGACTGGTGCTTGAGCACCACGCCCAGCGTCGAGGCGATCGTAGCGTCGTCGATGGTGTCCATACCCAGCGCCAAAATGGTGCGCCCCCAGTCGATGGTCTCGGCTACCGACGGAACCTTCTTGAGTTGCATGCCGCGGAGCACGCCAATGATGCGGACCAGCTCGGTGGCGAGACGCTCGGGAAGTTCCGGCACCCGGGAGAGCAAAATCCGCCGTTCGAGTTCGGCATCCGGGAAGTCGATGTGCAGGAAGAGGCACCGGCGTTTGAGCGCCTCGGAGAGCTCCCGGGTGGCATTGGAGGTGAGGACCACGAACGGAGTGCGGGTGGCGGTGATGGTGCCCAGTTCCGGGATCGTGACCGCGAAGTCACTGAGCACCTCCAACAGCAGGCCCTCGATCTCGATGTCCGCCTTGTCGGTCTCGTCGATCAGCAGAACGGTGGGTTCGGCGCGCCGGATCGCGGTGAGCAGAGGGCGCGACAGCAGGAATTCCTCACTGAAAACGTCGGATTTGGTGGACTCCCAATCACCGGCCCCGGATTGTATGCGCAGGATCTGTTTGGCATGGTTCCACTCGTAGAGCGCACGCGCCTCGTCCACACCCTCGTAGCACTGCAGCCGCACCAGATCTGAGCCGGTGCACTGGGCCACGGCGCGGGCCAGCTCGGTCTTACCGACACCGGCGGGGCCCTCGACGAGAAGTGGTTTGCCGAGCCGGTCGGCCAGGAAAACCGCTGTTGCGGTGGCGGTATCGGGCAGATACCCGGTCTCGGCAAGTCTGCGCGCGACATCATCGATGTCGGCGAACAGCGGTGCCGTACGTGCCTGTGATTCAGTCACTGTTCTCCATGCGGTCAGGTCTCCATGCGGTCAAGCGGGTCGGGTGTGGCCATCGCCGATGACGATCCACTTGGTCGAGGTCAGTTCGGGCAGACCCATCGGTCCGCGGGCGTGCAGTTTCTGGGTGGAGATCCCGATCTCGGCACCGAAACCGAACTGCTCGCCGTCGGTGAACGCAGTGGAGGCGTTCACCATCACCGCCGCTGCATCCACCCGTTCGGTGAAGCGGTGCGCGGCCGCCAGATCGCCGGTGACGATCGCCTCGGTATGGCCGGTGCCGTAGGTGTTGATGTGCTCGACGGCATCGTCCAGACCATCGACGAATGCCAGCGCAATGTCCATCGAGAGAAACTCGGCGCGCAGTTGTTCCTCGGTGGGATTGTGGTGCACGGTGACCCCGGCCCGCTCCAGGGCACCGACGAGCCTCGGTCCGGCGGTGTCGGCGATGCTGGCGTCGATCAGCAACGTCTCAGCGGCATTGCAGACACTCGTGCGACGGGTTTTGGCGTTCACCACGATTCGCTCGGCGACGTCGAGGTCGGCGTCGGCGTGAATGTAGACGTGGCAGTTACCGACACCGGTCTCAATGGTCGGCACGGTCGCGTCACGGACGACGGCGTCGATCAGTCCCGCTCCCCCACGCGGGATCACCACATCGACAAGCCCGCGGGCCTGAATGAGCGCGGTAACGCTGGATCGGTCGGCACACGGGAGCAACTGCACCGCGTCGGCGGGCAGGCCTTCGCCAGTGAGTGCACCGCGCAACACTGCGACCAGTGCCGCATTCGATGCCGCCGCCGATGAACTGCCGCGCAACAACACCGCGTTGCCGGATTTGAACGTCAATCCGAACGCATCGACCGTCACGTTAGGTCGGCCCTCGTAGACGATCCCCACCACGCCGAGTGGCACCCGCTGCTGACGGATCTGCAGGCCGTTGGGCAAGGTGCTGCCCCGCAACACCTCGCCGATCGGGTCGGGTAGGCCGGCGACCTGACGCAGTCCGGACGCGATCCCGTCGACGCGCTGGGCATTGAGCGCAAGGCGATCCAGCATGGCCTCGGGCGTACCGGCCCCGCGGGCAGCCGCCAGATCCTCGGCGTTGGCGGCCAGGATCGCCTCGACATGGGCCAACACGGCATCGGCGGCGGAATGCAGGGCCCGGTTCTTGGCCTCCGTCGTCAGCGAGCCGAGGATGCGGGCGGCAACCCGGGCCCGCCGGGCGGCGTCATGCACGGTGGACCGCACATCGGCGGCCGTCTCGGCGTGCACACTCACCGCTGCAGCGTATCGGTACCCGACCAACCGGAAGGTAGGGGACCAATAAGACGGTCGGTGATGACTACCATCGCCGGATGAGTACCGAACCGGGGACCGCAACGCTCGTTCAGCGGCGGAGCGATCTGGACCGGCAGCGCCGATTCCGATGCACTCCTGGTCGTCGATAGCATCGTGCGCGCCCTGGGCGATCAGGCACGTGCCCTGGCTTCGGAAACCTCATCGGTGGAAAAAATCGACCTCGGCGGCGGCTTCCTGATGCCGTCCTTCGGTGACGGCCCTTCGGTAACAAACCAGTCAAGGCCCGCGTGGCCCGAGGCGATCGGGCGCGCGCCGTTGCTAGTTTTCGAGTCGATGTGGCGACAGAGAGCAGTAGACACCTGGACCGCGCGAGCCAATAGGCTCGGTGCGGCATTCGGCGCGGCACTGTTGCTGCCCAGCCTGGCCATCATCGCGGCCCCGAGTGCCACCGCCTTCTCCCGCGAGGGCCTACCGATCGAGATTCTCTACGTTCCCTCCCCCGCAATGGGCCGCGACATCCGCATCGAGTTCCAAGGCGGCGGACCGCACGCGGTCTACCTGCTCGACGGACTGCGCGCCGAGGAGGAGACCAACGGCTGGGACATCAACACTGCGGCCTTCGAGTGGTACTTCCAATCGGGTCTCTCGGTGGTGATGCCGGTCGGGGGCCAGTCGAGTTTCTACTCCGACTGGTATCGACCCGCAGCGGGCCGAGCCGGAGCCGTGACGTACAAGTGGGAGACGTTCCTGACCCGCGAGTTGCCGGCCTGGCTGGCTGCGAACAGAGGTGTCGAACCGACCGGCAATGCCATCGTCGGACTGTCGATGTCAGGCGGTTCAGCACTGAATCTGGCGATCTGGCATCCGGCCCTGTTTCTTTTCGCCGCATCACTGTCGGGCTTTCTGAATCCGTCGCTGGGACTGTGGCCGATCCTGATCAACGTCGCGATGCGCGACGCCGGCGGTTACAGCGCCACCGACATGTGGGGGCCCAAGGGCTCCGCGGCATGGAAGCGCAACGACCCGATGGTCAATGTCGGACGACTGGTGGCCAACCGCACGGCGGTCTGGGTGTACTGCGGCACCGGTGCCCCCTCGGATCTGGACAACACCGCAGACCCCACCTTCGGCGGGCTCTTCACCGCGGGCTATCTGGAGAACATCACTCTCGACACCAACAAGGAGTTCCAAAAGAAATATCTGGCCGCGGGCGGACGCAACGCGGTGTTCAACTTTCCGGCCTCCGGGACACATAGCTGGGGCTACTGGGGTTCACAGCTGCAGGCGATGAAGGCCGATATGCAGCGGGTCCTGGGCGTCGCGCCACCACCGGGCTGAGGACTTATGCCGGCGGGATATCCCGTTCGATCTCCTCGAGCCAGACCGTCGCCGCCATGTCCGACGGTGCCCGCCAGTCACCGCGCGGGGACAGCGACCCGCCGTAGGAAACCTTGGGGCCGTTGGGCATCGCCGAGCGCTTGAATTGGCTGAACGAGTAGAACCGTTGCGCGAACACCGCCAGCCAGCTGCGGATCTCGGCCAGTGGATACTCGTCCCGCCAGGCATGCCAGGCCAGGAAGGCGATCTTGGACGGCCGGAAACCGTAGCGCAGCACATAGAACAGCGAGAAGTCCTGTAGCGGGTACGGGCCGACCTTCGCCTCGCTGCTTTGGATCTTTTCGCCCTCGCCCGCCGGCACCAACTCCGGGGTGATCTCGGTGTCGAGCACCGACCGCAACGTCTCGCCGACCTCGGCGTCGAACTCACCGGAGGCGATGACCCACCGGATGAGATGTTGGATCAGAGTTTTCGGCACGCCGCCGTTGACGTTGTAGTGGCTCATCTGATCGCCGACGCCGTATGTCGACCAGCCGAGCGCCAACTCGGAGAGATCACCGGTACCGAGCACGATCCCGCCGCGCTGATTGGCAATGCGGAAGAGGTAATCGGTGCGAAGGCCGGCCTGCACATTTTCGAACGTGACGTCGTAGATGGCTTCGCCGCGCGCATACGGGTGGCCGATCTCGGTGAGCATCAACTCAGCGGTCGGACGGATATCGATCTCGGCGAAGGTCACCCCCAGCGCCTTGGACAATCGGATGGCATTGCCCCTGGTGTGCTCACCGGTGGCGAAGCCGGGCAGGGTGAACGCCAGGATGTCGCTGCGGGGCCGGCCTTCTGAGTCCATCGCCTTGGCCGCGACGATCAAGGCATGGGTGGAATCCAGACCGCCGGAGACGCCGATCACGACCTTCGGATGGTCCAGCGCCCGCAGTCGCTGAGACAGCCCGGAGACCTGAATGTTGTAGCCCTCGTAGCAGTCCTGCTCCAACCTTTCCGGGTCGCTGGGCACGAACGGGAACCGCTCCACCTCGCGACGCAGGCCGATGTCTCCGGTCGGCGGTTCGAGCCGGAACCCGATGCGACGGAATGAATCAAGTCCCGCCTGGTGGTGGCGACGGTTGTCGTCAAACGTCCCCATCCGCAACCGCTCGGCACGCAGCAGATCCAGATCGACATCGGCGACACAGCGGCGGTCGCCTGTCCCGAACCGCTCGGACTCGGCGAGCAGCCGGCCATTCTCGAAGATCATCGCCTGGCCATCCCAGGCCAGATCGGTGCTCGATTCGCCCTCCCCGGCCGCCGAGTAGACGTAGGCCGCCAGGCAGCGCGCCGACGCCGAGCGGGCGAGTACCGTGCGGTCGGCGGCCCGGCCGATGGTGACCGGGCTGCCGGAAAGGTTGGCCAGCACCGTCGCGCCGGCCAGTGCCGCCTGCGCGCTCGGTGGAATCGGGACGAACATGTCCTCGCAGATCTCAACGTGCAGCACCAGGCCGGGGACGTCGAGGGCATCGAACAACAGGTCCGGACCAAACGGCACGTCAGCACCGAGAACGCGCGTCACCCCGCCCATGTCGTCGCCGGGCGCGATCTGCCGACGCTCATAGAACTCGCGGTAGGTCGGCAGGTAGGACTTCACCGCGACACCGAGAACCGTCCCCCGATGGATTACCACCGCGGTGTTGTAGATCCGGTGCAGGTGTCGCAGGGGTGCGCCGACCACCAGCACCGGCAGCAGGTCGGTCGATCCCGCGACGACGTCAGCCACCGCGGCCTCGACGGCGTCAAGCAGGCTGTCCTGCAGCAGGATGTCCTCGATCGAGTAGCCGGAGAGGGTCAACTCCGGAAAGACCGCAACCGCGACGCCGTCATCGTGGCAGGACCGCGCGATCCGCAGCACCGCCTCGGCGTTGGCGGCCGGGTCCGCGAGCACCGTCGGGTGCGTGCAGGCGGCCACCCGCGCGAAACCGCGGGCATAGGCGGAGTAGAAGTCCATATCCCACATTGTGGCAGCACGACGGGGTGGCAGGACGACGACGGGGTGGCAGGACAGCGACAGGTGGCCCGGTTGGCCTAACCTGTCGGTGTGGACGCCCCCGAACTCGTGGCGCTGCTGGCCGGGCGGCGGGTCGCGGCGCTAACCGGAGCAGGAATCTCCACCGATTCCGGCATCCCGGACTACCGGGGGCCGGACTCCCCACCGGCCAACCCCATGACCATCCGGCAGTTCACCACCAGCGCCGACTACCGGCGCCGCTATTGGGCCCGGAACCATCTCGGCTGGCGGCACATGGCGCGTACCGAGCCGAACGCCGGGCACCGAGCCCTGGCTGCCCTGGAACGCTCCGGGGTCGTCATCGGGGTGATCACCCAGAACGTCGACCTGTTGCACACCAAGGCCGGCAGTCGTGCCGTCATCAACCTGCACGGCACCTACGCGATGGTGGTGTGTCTGGACTGCGGCCACACCATGTCGCGGGAGGCGTTGGCGGAGAAACTCGAGTCCGCCAACCCCGGGTTCACGCAGCGCGCACAGCGGGTGGGCGGACTGGCGGTGGCCCCGGATGCTGATGCGGTGGTCTCGGACACCGATTCGTTCCGGTTCATCGACTGTCCCGTCTGCGGTGGCATGCTCAAACCCGACATCGTCTATTTCGGTGAATCCGTCGCCAAGGAGGTTGTCGATCAGGCGTATTCACTGGTAGATCAATCCGAGGCGCTGCTGGTGGCGGGATCGTCATTGACGGTGTTCTCCGGTTATCGGTTCGTCCGCCATGCTGCCGCCCGGGGACTACCGATCGCGATCATCAACCGCGGTGCGACCCGCGGCGACGACGTGGCGACGGTAAAGGTTGAGGCGGGTTGCTCGCCGATGCTGACGCTGCTGGCCGAGGAACTCGTCGGAAGCCGCCAGTAGGGATGTCGCTACAGCGCCACGAGATCATCGGCGTGCACCGCGGGTCGCCGCATCTCGGGCGGCAGCTCCGACGTCGAGCGCCCGATCATCGTCGCCAACTCGCCAGCGTCGTAGGCAACCACACCGCGAGCAATGAGTTGCGCATCCGGCCCGTGCAGTTCGACCACATCCCCGCCGAGGAACTTTCCGGTGACACCGGTGATGCCGGCCGGCAGCAGGGACCGGCGTTGCGTGACCACCGCCCCCACTGCACCGCCGTCGAGGGTGAGCACCCCGGTCGATTCGGCGGCATAGCGCACCCAAAATCGCCGCGCGGACATCCGCGTGGGCCGCGCCGCGAACACGGTGCCGACCGACGCGTCGGTCAATGCGGCGGAGGCATCTTCCGCGGCGGCCAGCAGCACCGGCACCCCGGCATCGGCGGCCAGTAACGCCGAGGAGAGCTTCGAGGCCATCCCGCCGGTTCCCAGTCGGCTGCCCTGCCCCGCGCGCACCCCGTCGAGGTCCTCGGGCCCGGCAACCTCGGCAATGAACCGCGAATCGGGGCTCTTTCGCGGATCCGAGTCGTAGAGCCCGTCAATATCGGACAGCAGCACCAGCGCATCGGCGCCAACGAGGTGGGCCACCAGGGCGGAGAGTCGGTCGTTGTCGCCGAATCGGATCTCATTGGTGGCCACGGTGTCGTTTTCGTTGACGATCGCCACGGCGTGCAGTGCACGGAGCCGGTCGAGCGTGCGCGCCGCATTGGTGTGCTGCGCTCGCTGGGAAATGTCGTGCGCGGTCAGCAGCACCTGTCCCACGGTGCGGCCGTAGCGGGCGAAGGCCGAACTCCAGGCGTTGACCAGTGCCACCTGACCGACGCTGGCCGCGGCCTGCTTGGTGGCCAGATCGGTGGGCCGTCGGCTCAGACCCAGGGGTTCGATACCGGCGGCAATTGCACCGGAAGAAACGATGACCACATCCGAGCCGGCCTGCATCCGTGCCTCGATGGCATCGACCAGGGTCGCCAGTCGCGCACCGTCGAAGAGCCCGGCTGAATCGGTCAGCGCCGTGGTGCCGATCTTCACCACCACGCTGCGGGCGGCACGAATAGCGTTGCGATGCCGACTCATTCGCCAGCTCCCTGCTCATCGGACTCCTCGCGGCGGTGCCGACGAGCCTGCCGGCGTTCGGCCGCACCGATTCGGTCATTGCGCTCGAGACGCGCGTCGGTACCGCGGCCGGTCGGCATCACGTCAACTCCGGCCGGGGTCTGCGGTTCCCAGTCAAAGGTCATGTCCGCGATAGTCACCGCGCACCCGGGAGTGGCACCGCGGCGCAACAGCTCATCCTCGACGCCGAGTCGCGCCAGCCGATCGCCGAGATACCCGACGGCCTCGTCGTTGGAGAAGTCGGTCTGTGCGACCCAACGCTGGGGTCGATTGCCGCGGACCACGAAGCCACCGGGGTTGGCCGGATCGGCCTCAACGGTGAAACCACTGGAATCGACGGGCACTGGCCGGATCACCGGCCGGCGCGGCACTGCCGGGGGCAAAGCGGCCTGATAGTCGGCAACCAGGCCCCAGAGGGCGAACGTCAACTCACGCAGACCCTCCCGGGTCACGGTGGACACTTCGAACACCGGCCAGCCGCGGGCAGCGATCTCGGGACGGACGAACTCGGCTAACTCACGGGCCTCGGGGACGTCGATCTTGTTCAGTACCACCGCCCGAGGTCGCTTCGCGAGATCGACCAGCACCGAATCGCTCTGCAGGGTGGGCTGGTAGGCGGCAAGTTCGGCTTCCAGGGCGTCGATATCGGAAATGGGATCTCGGCCCGGTTCCATCGTGGCGCAGTCGATCACGTGCACGAGCACCGAACATCGCTCAATATGGCGCAAAAAGTCCAGGCCCAGCCCACGCCCCTGGGAGGCACCCGGGATCAGGCCGGGGACGTCGGCGACGGTGTAGGTGTGCTCACCGGCGGACACCACGCCGAGGTTGGGCACCAGCGTGGTGAATGGGTAGTCGGCAATTTTCGGCTTGGCCGCCGAGATCGTCGACACCAGGGACGACTTTCCCGCCGAGGGAAAGCCGACCAATCCGACGTCGGCGACGGTCTTGAGTTCCAGGGTCAGGTCGCGGGTTTGACCCTTCTCGCCGAGAAGGGCGAACCCGGGCGCCTTGCGCGCCCGGGAAGCCAGCGCGGCGTTACCTAATCCGCCCCGGCCACCTTCCGCGGCGGTGAAGCGGGTTCCCGCCCCCACCAGGTCCGCAAGTAAGCGGCCCTGATCATCGAGGACGACCGTGCCGTCGGGCACCCGCACCTCGAGGTCGGCACCGTAGGCGCCGTCTCGATTGCCGCCCATGCCCTGCTTCCCCGACGGCGCGACGACGTGCGGGTGGAAGTGGTAATCAAGCAGCGTATGTACCTGCGGATCCACGACGAGGACGACGCTGCCGCCCCGACCGCCGTTGCCGCCGTCGGGGCCGCCGAGCGGCTTGTATTTTTCCCTGTGTACCGAGGCGCAGCCGTTGCCGCCGTTACCGGCGCTGGTGTGAATCACCACGCGGTCGACGAAGCGGACCATCGCCGACTACTCCCGCGCGAGCCTAGGCCTCCGCGGAGGGACGAACGATATTGACGGTCTTGCGGCCGCGCTTGACGCCGAACTCCACCGCACCCGGAGCCGTGGCGAACAGGGTGTCGTCACCACCGCGACCAACGTTGACGCCGGGGTGAAAGTGCGTGCCGCGCTGGCGAACGATGATCTCGCCGGCCTTGACGACCTGGCCGCCGAATCGCTTCACGCCGAGGCGTTGGGCGTTGGATTCGCGGCCGTTCCGCGAACTGGAAGCGCCCTTCTTGTGTGCCATGTCTGCCGTCCCTTGCTACTTGATACCGGTGACCTTGAGCACCGTCAGCGGCTGACGGTGGCCCTGCCGCTTGTGGTAGCCGGTCTTGTTCTTGAACTTGTGAATGCGGATCTTCGGGCCCTTGGTGTGCTCGAGGATCTCGCCGGTCACGGCAACCTTGGCCAGTGCTGAGGCGTCAGTGGTGACCGTCGAGCCTGCGACGACCAGGGTGACCGGCAGCGACACCGAGGCTCCCGGCTCTGATTCGATCTTCTCGACCTTCAGGATGTCGCCGACGGCAACCTTGTACTGCTTGCCACCGGTCTTGACGATCGCGTAGGTGGCCGTATCGGCTGCCATCCGTTCCTCTTCCAAGTTGGCGACTCAAGGTCGCGGTGTCGCGGTCGCGCGCTGGGTTCAGTCGCGCGATCTGGTCTGGATTGCGGGCCGCACCGGGGTGACCTGCCGACCCGCTACCACCGGCAGGGCCAGGCGGCAACTGCACAAGGGTACTCCGACCAGCATCGGAGGGTCAAACCGCGAGCGCGGACCTCAGTTCTCCGACGCTGGCGGTCCAGCGGGACGGGCCGCTGCCCGCCGCCGTGACCTCCCGGGGGGTGCATCAACCTCGGCCACCCGGTCTTCGGGCGCATCGTCGTCGTCGTCGTCCTGCTCATCGCCATCGTCATCATCGTCGGCGTCATCGTCGTCGTCATCATCGTCGTCGTCATCATCGTCGTCGTCGTCATCGTCGTCGTCGTCATCGTCATCGTCGTCGTCGTCGTCGTCGTCATCATCGTCATCATCGTCGCCGTCGTCATCGTCGTCGTCATCGTCGCCATCGAGGCCGTCGTCGTCGATCGCGTCATCGTCGATGGGGTCCAAGTCAACGGCGTCCTCGTCGACGGCGTCCTCGTCGACGTCGGTCAGGACGTCGCCGTCCTCATCTTCGGCGTCCCTGCCCGTGGTCGCGGCCATCGCCTTGAACATCGGGTGCTCACCGGGAGTGTGTGCGGGCACCCGCGCCACTGCCGGCTCATCGGTTCGGCCTTTCCGGCCCCGCCGACCGCGCCGAGGGGGCCCGTTGTCGGACTTGCCGGCGCCCATCGCGGCGTTGTCCACCGGGTCGGCGTGCAGGAGGATCCCCCGGCCGTTGCAGTCCGGACAGTTGGTGGAGAAGGCCTCGATCAGACCCGTGCCAAGGCGCTTACGGGTCAACTGCACCAGGCCCAGTGAGGTCACCTCGGACACCTGGTGGCGGGTGCGGTCTCGGGCCAGCGCCTCAGTGAGTCGCCGCAGCACCAGGTCACGATTGGACTCCAACACCATGTCGATGAAGTCGATCACCACGATGCCGCCGATATCGCGCAGACGAAGCTGACGCACAACTTCTTCGGCCGCCTCGAGGTTGTTCTTGGTGACGGTCTGCTCGAGATTGCCGCCCGTGCCGGTGAACTTCCCGGTGTTGACGTCAACTACGGTCATCGCCTCGGTGCGGTCGATCACCAGTGTGCCGCCAGAGGGCAACCAGACCTTCCGGTCGATCGCCTTGGCAAGTTGCTCTTGTATCCGGTACACCGCGAACACATCGGGCCCGTTCGGCCCGCCGACGGGTTCATACTTCGTCACCTTCGGTACCAGTTCGGGCGCAACGGAATTCACGTATTCGGTGATCGTCTCCCAGGCGCTGTCACCGGAGACGATCAGTCCGGAGAAGTCCTCGTTGAACAGATCGCGGATGACCTTGACCAGCACATCCGGTTCTTCGTAGAGTGCCACGGCCGCACCGGCGGCCTTCGCTTTGAGTTGCTCGGCCTGTTCGGCAATGCCAACCCAGCGATCCTGCAGTCGGGTGACGTCACCGCGGATGTCTTCTTCCTTAACGCCCTCCGATGCGGTGCGGATGATCACGCCGGCATCGGCGGGCACCACTTCGCGCAGAATCTCCTTGAGACGCTGACGTTCGGTGTCGGGCAGTTTGCGACTGATGCCGGTGGACGACGCGCCCGGCACGTACACCAGGTAGCGGCCTGCCAGTGACAACTGCGTGGTGAGCCGGGCACCTTTGTGGCCGACCGGATCCTTGCTGACCTGAACGACGACGTAGTCGCCGGGCTTGAGTGCCTGCTCGATCTTGCGACTGGCCCCACCGAGGCCGGCGGCCTCCCAATTCACCTCACCGGCGTAGAGCACACCGTTGCGGCCACGGCCGATATCGACGAATGCGGCCTCCATCGAGGGCAGCACGTTCTGCACGATGCCGAGGTAGATATTGCCGACCATCGACGCCGAGGCCGCCGACGTGACGAAGTGCTCGACGACGATGCCGTCTTCCAGAACCGCGATCTGGGTGTAGCGGGAGCCCTCATGCGGCGCTTCGGTGCGAACCTTGTCCCGCACCACCATCACCCGGTCCACGGCCTCCCTGCGGGCCAGGAACTCGGCTTCGGAAAGGATGGGCGGGCGGCGGCGACCGGCGTCGCGGCCGTCACGACGTCGTTGCCGCTTGGCCTCCAGTCGAGTGGAACCGCTGATGCCCTGGATCTCGCCGGATTCCCGGTCGGCTTTCGACCGCGGCGCACGCTCGTGAACCACGGTGTTTGGCGGGTCGTCGGAACCTGATTCGGCGTCCTCACCGGACCCGGACTTGCGGCGCCGACGCCGCCGCCGGCGGCGCGTCGCACCCTCCCCGGTCGCCGATTCCTCATCACCGGCGTCGGATTCGGGGTCGGATTCGTCTCCGTCTGCGGCGGAATCATCGTCGCCGCCCGCGGGACGTTCGGCATCGTCATCCTCGCCGTCGGTGCCGGAGTCTCCCCTGCCCCTGCCGCGCCCGCGACGACCGCGCCGGCGGCGGCGGTTGGCGGGGCGGTCGGCAACGCCGTCGTCGGCGGCACCGTCGCCCTCGCCGTCGTCGCCGTCGTCACCTCCGTCGTCGTCGGCATCGCGGTCACCAGCGGTGCTGTCCCCGTCGCGGGCATCGGTGTCCGCACGGCGACCGGGCCCAGTGCGGTCATCGAGATCGACCACCACCGGCTGCGGGGCAACGAACAGCGGCATGTAGGCCGGAATCTCGGCAGCGGCCGAAGAGCTGGTCCCAGAAGAATTAGTGGCAGCGGAAGAATCGGTGGCAGCCTCCAGGATGATCATCCGGGAGTCGGCCGATTCGGCACCGGGGTCGGCCGCCAACAGTTCGCGGACTCGTAACGCCTCGTCCTGGTCGACGCTGGATTGCGCGCTGCGGGCGCGTCCGTCGATCTCGGCCAGGGCGTCGAGTACCCGCTTGCTGGTGGTGCCCAACGCACGTGCCAGCGTGTGAACCCTCAGCCGCTCGGGCAGGTCCGCACTGGACGGCGGCTGCCACTGCAGGCCACTGTCGGGAAGGGTGCTGTCGGGAAGGGTGTTGTCGGGAAGGCTGCCGTCGGGCAGTTCCTGATCGCGCACATCCGGGGTGAGATCGTCATTGGTCACGTAGTCTCCTCAAGCCCCCGGGCGCGTCGTGTCGACGCGGCCACTCGAGGGCTTCGCTGTCGGCCCGGGCGGCTGCCCGGGCTCGTCTGTCTTTGGTGTGAATGACGGCCGTTAACGGTCCGCGCCGTACCGCAGGCAGCGGTAGTCGCGCACGTCTGAAGTCTCATTCCGGGTGCCCGTTGCCGGGCATCGATCTTGAGTATCCCACACCGTGGGCCCGGCCGGGAGCCTGCGCCGGGGAATGGTCTCAGCCGGCCGGGAACCAGAGGGCGATTTCGCGGGCGGCCGACTCGGGCGAGTCCGAGCCGTGCACCAGGTTGAACTGCGTCTCCAGGCCCAGATCACCGCGGATGGTGCCGGGACTGGCCTTCTCCACCGGATCGGTCCCGCCCGCGAGCTGGCGGAACGCGGCCACCGCGCGGGGCCCCTGCAGAACTGCGGCGAGCACCGGACCCGAGGTGATGAACTCCAGCAGCGAGGCAAAGAACGGCTTGTCAGCGTGCTCGGCGTAGTGGGCCCGGGCCAGCGCGTCGTCAACATTCTTGAGCTCGAGCGCGACGATGGTCAGGCCCTTGCGTTCGATCCGGCCGATGATGTCACCGACCAGCCCCCGCTGCACGCCGTCGGGTTTGATCAGCATCAGGGTGCGTTCCGTCACGGCCCAGAGCGTACCTGCTCAGTCGTTCGGCCTTTGCTGGCCCGGCAGTAGGCCCAACCGCTCGCGACGTAGCACCTCGGCGCGCAGGTACGCGATGACGCCCCACACGACACCGAAGAGCAGGCCCATGAACCCGATCGCCGGGTAGATCAAGAATCCGGCAACAAGTAGCAGTTGCGCCCCGAGGTTCACCCAGATGGCCCAGGGCCGGCCCTGTATCCCGGCCAGCACCACCAGGAGAACGGCGAATCCCACCAGATATGAGGTCGACCACGGTGTCAGTCCACCTCCGACGGCCTTGACCACGGGCAGCGCCAGCAGCACGGTGATCGTCTCCAGGATCAGGGTGCCGGCCATCACGCCGCGGAAGCTCTTCCAGGGATCCGGGGCCGCGCCAGCGGATGTGGGCGGGCCGGTCACAGCGGGTCCTTCCGAAACAGGGTGCGCGCCGCGCCCGCGGTCGCCACCGAACCTGTGACCACAATGCCGGACCCGGAGTATCCCTCTGACCCGTCCTCCACCAGGGCCGTCGCCACCTCGAGTGCGTCGGGCAACGTCGATGCGCGCAGCACCCGATCCGGGCCGAACACCTCCTCGGCACGCAGCGCCAGGGACTCGACGTCCAACGCGCGTGGCGAGCCGTTGTCGGTGACCACCACCATGTTGAACACGGGTTCTAGTGCGAGCAGCATTCCGTCGACGTCCTTGCCCTCGAGCACGGCGAGCACGCCGACCAGAAAACGGAATTCGAACTCTTCTGTCAGAGCTGTCGCCAGGGCGGTCGCCCCGGCCGGGTTATGCGCCGCGTCGATGAACACCGCCGGGGAATTGCGCATCCGCTCAAGACGGCCCGGGCTGACCGCCGCGGCGAAACCGGCACGCACCGCCTCGACGTCGAGTTGGCGGTCCGGACCGGCGCCGAAGAACGCCTCGACGGCCGCCAGTGCCATCGCAGCGTTGTCAGCCTGGTGTTCGCCGTGCAGCGGCAGGAACACGTCGGTGTACACCCCGCCGAGGCCCTGCAGGTCGAGCAGTTGGCCGCCGACCGCGACCCGGCGGCTCACCACGGCGAATTCGCAGTCCTGCCGCGCCACGGCGGCATCGCTGCGCATCGCTTGCGCCAGCAGCACCTCCATCGCTTCGGGCATCTGACGGCCAATGATCGCAACGGTGTCGACGAGTACGAGATCCCCACGCGGCGCAGAGATCACACCGGCTTTCTCGGCGGCGATCTCGGCGATGGTCTCGCCCAGGTACTCAGTGTGGTCCAGACCTATCGGCGTGATGACCACGACCGGCGCGTCGATGACGTTGGTGGCGTCCCAGCGTCCGCCCATACCGACCTCGACTATCGCAATGTCAACCGGTGCGTCGGCGAACGCGGCGAACGCCATCGCGGTGACGACCTCAAACTTGCTCATCGCCGGGCCGACCTCCCCGAGCTCACCGGACTCCGACTGGGCATCCACCAGGTGAACGAACGGCTCGATTTCACAATAGGTTTCGACATAGCGCGCCGGGCTGATCGGTTGATTATCGATGGCGATGCGCTCAATCGCCGACTGCAGGTGTGGGCTGGTGGTACGTCCGGTCCGGCGGTCCAACGCGGTCAACAGGGCGTCGATCATTCGCGCCACTGAGGTCTTGCCGTTGGTGCCGGCGACATGGATGCACGGATAGCTGCGCTGCGGCGCGCCGAGCAAGTCCATCAGCGCACCGATGCGGGCGGTGCTCGGTTCGAGTCGGGTTTCCCCCCAGCGTTGGTCGAGGAGATGTTCGACCTGGAGGAGTTCGGCGATATCGGCGGGCGTCGGAGTCTGGGTGCTCATGCGAGCGAAGCCAGGCGTGCGCCGATCCGGGCGGTTTCCTCGCGGGCGATCTGCTGGCGGCTGCGGATCTTTTCGACGACGTCGCCCGGGGCCTTGGCCAGGAACGCCTGATTATCGAGTTTGGCTGTGGTCGCGGCGAGTTCCTTCTGCGCGGCGGCGAGATCCTTCTCCAGTCGGCGACGTTCGGCATCGAAGTCGACGCTGCCCGAGGTGTCCAGTGCGACATCAACGGTTCCTGTGGACAGTCGAACCTCGACGCTGGCAGTCGGGGTGAATTCAGCCGCCGGATCGGTCAACCAGGACAGCGCAGTCACCGCACCGACCTGACCGGTTAGTCCGGCCGCGTCGACGCCGCCGAGTCGGGCCGGCACCTTCTGCCGATCCGCGAGCCCCTGATCGCTGCGGAATCTGCGTACCTCGGTGACGAGTTTCTGCACATCGCTGATCCGTTGAGCGGCAACGGGATCTGACTCAATACCGGAGGGTGCCGGCCACGGCGCAACGACCAGCGATTCCGCACCGGTCAGCTGTTTCCACAGCACCTCCGTGACGAAGGGCATCACCGGGTGTAGCAGCTTGAGCAGCACATCCAGTACCGCAGCCAGAACCGCGGTGGTGCCTCCCAGCCCATCTGCCAGTTGCACTTTGGCAAGTTCGAGGTACCAATCGCAGAACTCGTCCCAGGCGAAGTGGTACAGCGACTCACACGCCCGGCCGAACTCGTACTCGTCAAGCGCTGAATCCACTTCTGCGCGAACCTCTTCGGCCCGGCCCAGGATCCAGCGATCGGCGTCGGTCAATTCACTCGCATCCGGCAACGGTGCCGGGGCAGCCCCATTCATCAACGCAAACCGCGTTGCGTTGAACAGCTTGGTGGCGAAGTTGCGCGATGCGCGGGCGTGGTCTTCGCCGATGGACAGGTCACCGCCCGGACTGGCGCCACGGGCCAGGGTGAAGCGCAGCGCGTCGGCGCCGAACAACTCCACCCAGTCCAATGGGTCGATCCCGTTGCCCCGGGACTTGCTCATCTTGCGGCCGTGTTCGTCACGGATAAGACCATGCAGAAAGACGTTCGAGAACGGCATCTGCGGACCGCGCCGGCCGCCGTTGGTGATGGCGTCGTCGTGCGCGACGAAGGTACCGAACATCACCATTCGGGCTACCCAGAAGAACAGGATGTCGTACCCGGTGACCAAGACGCTTGTCGGATAAAACTTCTCGAGATCCGGTGTGCGATCCGGCCAACCCATGGTCGAGAACGGCCACAGCGCAGACGAGAACCACGTGTCGAGCACATCCGGGTCCTGTTCCCAGCCCTCGGGCGGTGTCTCATCGGGGCCCACACACACCCGTTGCCCGTCCGGGCCGTGCCAGATCGGAATCCGGTGCCCCCACCACAGCTGACGGGATATGCACCAGTCGTGCATGTCGTCGACCCAGGCGAACCAGCGCGGCTCCAGGCTCTTGGGGTGAATGACGATATCGCCACCGCGCACCGCGTCCCCGGCGGCCTTGGCCAGCGAGTCGACCTTGACCCACCATTGCAGACTCAACCGTGGCTCGATCGGCTCGCCGCTGCGTTCGGAATGCCCGACACTGTGCAGATAGGGACGCTTCTCGGCGACGATCCGACCCTGCTCGGCAAGCGCCTCACGGACCTTGACCCTGGCTTCGAAGCGGTCCATCCCGTCAAACGTCGTCCCGGTATCGGCGATTCGGCCCCTGGTGTCCATGATCGAGGGCATCGGCAGGTTGTGCCGCATACCGATGTCGAAGTCGTTCGGATCGTGGGCCGGCGTGACTTTGACTGCGCCGGTGCCGAATTCGGGGTCGACGTGTGTGTCGGCGACGATCACGATCTCGCGATCCTGGAATGGATGCGGCACGGTGGTGCCCACCAGGTGCCGGTAGCGGTCATCGTCGGGGTGCACCGCGATCGCGGTATCACCGAGCATGGTCTCGATCCGGGTGGTCGCCACCACGATGTGCGGTGCCGAATCATCAAGGGAGCCGTACCGGAATGACACCAGTTCGCCCTCGACCTCTTCGTACTTGACCTCGAGATCCGATATCGCCGTCTGCAGCACCGGCGACCAGTTGACCAAGCGTTCGGCCTGGTAGATCAATCCGGCATCGAACAGACGCTTGAAGATCGTCCGCACTGCGCGAGACAACCCCTCATCCATGGTGAACCGGTCGCGGCCGGCGTCCACACCATCGCCCAACCGGCGCATCTGAGCGCCGATGGTTCCACCGGACTGCCGCTTCCACTCCCAGATCTTCTCGACGAACGCTTCCCGGCCGAGGTCCTCCTTGCTGACGGACTCGGCAGCGAGTTGCTTCTCGACAATCGACTGGGTCGCGATCCCGGCGTGATCCATCCCCGGAAGCCACAGCACCTCGTATCCCTGCATGCGCTTGCGCCGGGTAAGGGCGTCCATCAGGGTGTGGTCCAGGGCATGCCCCATATGCAGACTGCCGGTCACGTTCGGCGGCGGCAGCACGATCGAGTACGCCGGCTTAGCGCTGGCGGCGTCAGCCGTGAAGTATCCGGCGTCGACCCACCCCTGATAGAGCTGGGTCTCCACCGCACCGGGATCCCACGTCTTGGGCAGGGCGTCGGCGCGGGACTCGTCGGTGGGGTGCACTTCTTGATTCTAGGAACGCACGCGCGCAGGCCTACGGCCGACCTGCGCCGCGCCTCTGAACTCGATGGCCGGCGCTACTTACCGCCGCGCAGCAATCCGCCCAGAATGTTGCCGATCGCCCCGCCCTGATTCCCGCCGAGCACCCCACCCAGGATGCTGCCCAGGGCGTTGTTTCCGCCGCCGCCGGCACCACCGGCACCGCCGAGGATGCTGCCCAGGACGTCCCCGATACCGCCGCCCGGAGCGGCCTGCGCCTGGGCGCCGGCCGCGTTCTTCTGGGCGAACTGTTTCCCGACGTAGGCCAGCACGATCGGGGCCAGCATCGGCAACAGGCGCTTGATCAGGTCGCCACCGCCGGCGCCGGCGCCGGACAACGCCGAAGCCACCTGATTGGTGTCGTTGCCGCCGAACAGGCTCGCAATCAGCTGGTTGCCCTGGCCCTCGTCGATCTGGTCGACGTTGACGCCACCGGTCAACAGATCGCTCTCGCCCTCAGCGACCACCGCGGACTCAAGTTCGGTGGAGTCGATGTCGTCGGCTTGAACGTTCTCCTGGATGCTTCCGAGCAACGTGGGCACCAGTGTCTTGATGGCCTGGTTCACCTCGCCCGGGTCGGCTCCGAGTTTACTGGCGATATCCGCCACCGGGATCTGGTTGAAGAGGTCGTCGAGACCAGCCATGTTGAGGTTCCCTTTTCTTGGGTAAGTGAATAAGCCAGCGAATCAGCTTGACACTAGTCAGCGCCGGGCGCTCGCGCCACGATTACGCTGTCGGCGTCAGTCCAGGCGTGCGGAGTCCAGGGAGATGCCGGCCGCCGGAAAACGTTCCAGCAGGGCGTCACCCATGGCGGCCGCGGGAGTCAGCACACCGTGCAACTCGGGCAACTTGTCCCGATCCAAGGCCAGCGCCAGGCCGCACTCGCCGAGCATCACCGACGTCGCTTTGTAGCCCGGGTCCCCACTTTGGGACATGGTGGCGACGTAACGCGCGCCGGTACTGGTGGTCGTGTACGTCTCGACCCGGTAGTAGCCGCGCTCGCGCACCTCTTCGCTGGGTCCAGTGCCGGGTTTGGGCGCGACTCGTTCGACCAGCCGGCGCGGCAGCAGCCGGAAGAAGCGGCCCCCCAGCGCAGCCGTGCCGGCGACCGCCGCGGTCGTCGCCGCCGCGGCGACTCCGGCCATCGGCGACGGGCCGACGCCCATGTACTCGGCGTAGCGAAACCGATGGCCGTAGGCATAGTCCAGCAGTGCGTTGCTGCGCCGCACGATACGGGTGTTGTACATCGCCATCACGAAGCCGGCCGCCCACACTCCGTCGAGTTCCGGGGCGATCTCGCGGCCGCGGCGCCACGGCAAATCCGGTTGCGGCCCGAGCTCGGGCTCGGCGCCACGATCCTGGGCCAGGGTGTACGGGTCGGCCAGCAGACGGCGGGTGTCCGGGTCGCCGGAGGACGCCCGGAAGACTTCGATCATGGAGGCGACGGTGCCCCCGGAGACTCCCCCGGAGAAGCTGCGCAGCACATAGTTGGTATCGCAGAGTTCGCCGGCGCCGTCGTGGCGGGCGCGCCGGAAAAGCTCGTAGACACTCATATCCGACGGGACCGAGTCGAATCCGCAGGCATGCACGATCCGGGCTCCGGTGTCGACGGCCTGCTTGTGGTAATCGTCGATGCTCTGTCGGACGAACATCGCCTCGCCGGTCAAGTCTGCGTAGTCGGTGCCGGCCTTGGCGCAAGCAGCCACCAGGGGTAGGCCGTAGCGGCTGTAGGGGCCGACGGTGGTGATGACGACCTGGGTGCGGGCGGCCATCGCATCCAGCGATGACGGCGAAGCCGCGTCGGCGGTGATGATCGGCCATGACTGCGCGGATTCCCCCAGCGTGGCGCGAATCGCCGCAAGCCGTTCCGGTGAGCGGCCGGCCAGCGCGATGCGAGCTCCGTCACCGGCGGCGGCCAGGTATTCGGCGGTCAATTTGCCGACGAATCCGGTGGCTCCGTAGATCACGATGTCGAACTCACGGCTTGTCATGGACGTTAACTTACCGGCCGGCCGAGATGACTCGGCGACGGACGAGCCTAGAGTGCGTCAGTTGACGCCGAGTGCGCTGACGAGGGCCGTGCCCGGGTCGGTGAACGCCCGGCACATCTGACCCCAGTCGATCAGGCCCAGGGGTCCACGACCCAGGCCCTGGCACTGCCCAGGTGCTGCCGGGGTGCCGGCCGAGATCAGCGTGGTCTCCCCCGGGGTGACGGACCCGGCGGCGCCCGCCTTGGCTCCGCAGGTGGGCCAGGCGCCGATGCCCTGCGTGCGCAGGACATTCTCCGCGATCCGGATCTGTTCGGCGCGGGAGGCTTGGTGCGGCATGCCAACGCCACCGTTGGACTTCCAGGTGGCCGGTGAGAACTGCAGGCCGCCGTAGTAGCCGTTGCCGGTGTTGATCGCCCAGTTGCCGCCGGACTCGCACTTGGCGATGGCATCCCAGTTGACGGTGCTGTCCGCGGCGGCGGATCCACTGCCCAGTGTCAGCGCGGCGAGTGCCACACCCAGGGTGAGCGCGGCGAGGGCGATAAGTCTGCGGAGAGTGTTCACGTGGTGTGGATCGCAGCGTGAGTGACGGGTGTTACAGCCGGGTCAGGAGATATTTTTGAGAATTCTGTGAGAGAAGTGGCTGGCCTAGACGCGAAAAGGGTGGCGCCGGACATCTCCGACGCCACCCTTTCGGCAGGCTCCTTCGAGCCCCGAATCTCAGCCCAGACGGCCGCAGGTCGGCCAGGCGCCAATGCCCTGGGTGCGCAGGGTGTTCTCCGCGATACGGATCTGCTCAGCGCGCGAGGCCTGGTTCGGCATGCCGACGCCACCGTTGGCCGCCCAGGTGCTCGGGCTGAACTGGAGGCCGCCGTAGTAGCCGTTACCAGTGTTGATGGCCCAGTTGCCACCGGACTCGCACTGCGCGATCGCGTCCCAGTTCACGCTGTCGGCGTTCGCGACACCGGCACCGAGGGCGATCGGCGCCACAGCCATCGCCGAAGCCAGGGCGGTCACTGCAAAAATCTTGCGGGGGTTCTTCACGATTCTTTCCTTTCGCCACGCGCGTGCCGTTCCGATCTGGCACGACGGCGAAGGCCGGTTCTCGCACCCGGAGGGTGCCGGCCCCCGCGCACACGCAGGGTGTCGTCATTTGAATTTGATTCGGCCGCATTGCGACTCCAATAGGACGGTACGCAGCGCATTGCACCAAGTCACGTCAATGACGCACAAATATCTTTCAGATCACGGGCCAATCACGACCGCGGATCGCCCGACTTTCGCGCAGGTCACTTCGGCGTTTTCCGAACCGCCGGCAGCACCATGGGCGGCACTTTGGTGTGAATTAAATCACAGCGGCGGCCCGTACCGGCCGCCAGTCACAATTGTCACATTAATAACTCTGACCACAAAAGCACCATTTGGAGTAATCCGGTTGGCCCTGCCGTGGGTCAGTCGAGCAGATCAGCCGCCGAATTGATGTTGGCCAGCTCATGACTGGGCTCGACCACCACCCGGTGGGTCACCACCGAGTCGGCCAGGGCGCGCATACTTCGCTGACCTGCGAAGATCAGGGCGTCGATGTGATCGGACAGGGCGGTGCGGTAGACCCCGGCGAGGTAGTGGTCCCGGCCGTCCCAGGGCAGCACGATGTCGACGCCGCCGTAGCCTGCCAACTCATCGACGATGTCCGTGGTCAGGTTCGGCATATCCACCGCGCACACGAAAGCCCGATGCGCCCCGGCGGCCGCGGCCACCCGTAGGCCGCGCCCGGTGGCCAGCAGCGGTCCCACCCCCCGCAGTTCGTCGCGCACGACCATGGCCGGCAGTTCAGGAATCGACTGCCCGGGGGCGGCGATGACAATGATCGGTTCGCAGCGTGCCATCAGAACGGACACCACGTGCTCGACCATCGTGGTACCCAACGGGTGCGCCATGGTCGCCTTATCCCGACCCATCCGCCGGGACGCGCCACCGGCTAACACCACGGCGGCTAGGGGAACGCCGTCGGGGACGGTCAATCGAACGCCTTTCGTCGTGGCTGGCCAGATCTCGGCTGCTGATGAGGAGAGTAATGCACTCGATCCGAACCAGCCTGGCCTCACCGACCCTGGCCTCACCGACCCTGGGCACACCGACCCTGGGCACACCGACCCTGGGCACACCGACCCCCCACCCCAGGGGCAGCATGGAACCCATGACCGAACCCTTTCCCGAAACACGCCGGGATTCTTTTCCCGAAACACGCCGGGATTCTTTTCCCGAAACACATTGGGGTTCTTTTCCCGAAACACATTGGGGTTCCGAGACGTTATCGCCGGCCTTCGCCCCCGCCTACGCGTTCGCCTCGTCGCGGCTTGGTTCTCGAGTGCTGCGCGCCCTGGCGCCGCTTGATCGCCGCGTGGTCCTCGCGACAAGGGGCAAGTACACCCTGTTCGGGCCGACCACGCTGCCAACGCTGTTGCTGACGACGATCGGACGCAAGTCCGGCCTGCCGCGCGCGTGCGCGCTGAACTTCCTGCGTGACGGTCGCCGTCTGCTGATCCTCGGCAGCAACTGGGGCCAACAGCAGCACCCGAATTGGTCGGCGAATCTGCTCGCCCACCCGGACGCGACCGTCGCAATCGGTGGCAGCGAGATTGCGGTGACGGCGACCGAGTTGGCCGGGCAGGATCGCGACGTCGCGTTGCAACGGTTTCTCGGCTACCCGATGTACCGCGCTTACCGCGGCCGTACCCATCGCGAATTGAGACTTTTCGCACTGTCGCGCCGGGAGGATTGAATGGGCAGACGTACGGCACGGCGACGGGTCAGACACGTGGCCGGCGCGGGGCCACAGACGGCCGTCACCGAACGCGTCGAGACCGTCGTCGTCGAAGAACCACTCGAGATCCGCATCAATGGATCGGCGGTGACAGTGACGATGCGAACGCCGGGCTCCGATGTCGAACTCGCACAGGGATTTCTCCTGACCGAGGGCGTGATCAACGATCGCAACGACATATCGACGGTGCAGTACTGCCGGGGCGCAGAGCAGGACGGCGTGAATACCTATAACACCCTGGACGTCACACTGCAGCCGGGTGTGCGAATGCCAGATGTGGACGTGACCCGAAACTTCTACACGACATCCTCATGCGGCGTGTGCGGCAAGGCGTCCCTCGACGCCGTCTGGCTGTCGAGCCGACACTCCCCCGGTGACGACCCAGCCGCGGTCTCAGCGACGACCCTGACCGAATTGCCGGGGCGTCTGCGTTCGGCGCAAAAGGTGTTCGCCACTACCGGCGGCCTGCACGGGGCTGCCCTATTCGACCTCGACGGGACGCTACTGGCGGTCCGCGAAGACGTCGGCCGCCACAACGCGGTGGACAAGGTGATCGGCTGGGCGGTGGAAGCCGAACGCATTCCGCTGACCGGATCGGTGCTGTTGGTCAGCGGCAGGGCGTCGTTCGAATTGACTCAGAAAGCGGTGATGGCCGGCGTCCCGGTGCTGGCCGCGGTGTCGGCACCGTCGTCGCTCGCCGTGGACCTCGCGGCCCAGTCCGGCCTGACCCTGGTCGCATTCCTCCGGGGCGACTCGATGAACATCTACAGCCGGGCCGACCGGATACGGCCGTAGCGTGCCTGACTGGTCGGCGCTCAGGCGGATTTGTCGCGGCGTTCGGCGCGCGGAGCCTTGCGCGGCACGATGGTCGGCAGCACGTTGTCCTGCACCGTCTCCTTGGTGACGACCACCTTGGCGACGTCGTCGCGGCTGGGAATGTCGTACATCACCGGAAGCAGCACTTCTTCCATGATGGCGCGCAACCCACGCGCCCCGGTGCCCCGATGGATGGCCTGGTCTGCGATCGCGTCGAGAGCGTCGGCGTCGAATTCCAGTTCCACCCCGTCCATCTCGAACAACCGGGTGTACTGCTTGACGAGCGCATTCTTCGGCGCGGAGAGGATTTGTACCAGGGATTCCTTGTCGAGGTGGGTCACCGAGGCGACGACCGGCAGACGGCCGATGAACTCCGGGATCAACCCGAACTTGATCAGATCCTCGGGCATCACCTCCGCGAAGTGATCCTGGGTGTCGATCTCCGCTTTGGACTTGACTTCGGCGCCGAATCCCAAGCCGCGCTTACCGATCCGGTCGGCGACGATCTTCTCCAGCCCCGCGAACGCGCCTGCCACGATGAACAGCACGTTGGTGGTGTCGATTTGAATGAACTCCTGGTGCGGGTGCTTGCGCCCGCCCTGCGGCGGTACCGACGCCTGGGTGCCCTCCAGGATCTTCAACAGCGCCTGCTGCACACCCTCCCCGGACACATCCCGGGTGATCGACGGGTTCTCGCTCTTGCGGGCGATCTTGTCGACCTCGTCGATGTAGATGATGCCGGTCTCGGCGCGCTTCACGTCGTAGTCGGCGGCCTGGATCAGCTTGAGCAGAATGTTCTCGACGTCCTCACCCACGTAGCCGGCCTCGGTCAGGGCGGTGGCGTCGGCGATGGCGAACGGGACATTGAGCATTTTGGCCAGCGTCTGGGCCAGATAGGTCTTACCGCAACCGGTCGGCCCCAGCATCAGGATGTTCGACTTGGCGAGTTCAACCGGTTCGGCGGTCCGCGAGTCCCGGGACTTCTCGCCGGCCTGAATGCGCTTGTAGTGGTTGTAGACCGCGACCGCGAGCGTGCGCTTGGCGGTGTCTTGGCCGATGACGTAGTTCTCGAGGAAATCGCGAATTTCGGCGGGCTTGGGCAGTTCGTCGAGTTTTACCTCGTCCCCGTCAGCCAATTCCTCTTCAATAATCTCATTGCACAGGTCGATGCACTCATCGCAGATGTACACCCCCGGGCCCGCGATGAGCTTTTTAACCTGCTTTTGGCTCTTCCCACAGAACGAACATTTCAGCAGGTCACCGCCGTCTCCGATACGCGCCATGGTGGGTGTGCCCTACTTCCTTCGCCGCCGGTATCGCCGGTCTATCGAGCCGTCTATCAGTGGTCATTTCGACGCTACCCGTTATCTCGGCAACGGTGCGACCGATAAAGGCGAATAGCGTCGATGGTATTCAGTGGTCAGTCGTACTTACGGGGAGAACATATCCCCTCAGGCGGCGCAGACCGGTGTGGCGCGCGCCACTGTGCCCTTGGCGTGTCGCGGCCGTTACCCGCACGAGAGCCGGGTCAGGACTTGAGCGCGGACAACTTCCGGTATTCCAGCACCGTGTCGATGATTCCGTAGTCCTTGGCATCGGCGGCGGTGAGGATCTTGTCGCGGTCGGTGTCCTTGCGAATGACCGCGGCATCCTTGCCGGTGTGGCGGGCCAGGGTCTCCTCCATCAGGGTGCGCATCCGTTCGATCTCGGCGGCCTGAATCTCCAGGTCGGAGAACTGGCCCTGGATGACCCCGGACAGCGAGGGCTGATGGATGAGAATCCGCGCATTCGGCAGCGCCAGTCGTTTGCCCGGAGATCCGGCCGCCAGCAGCACCGCCGCCGCGGAGGCGGCCTGGCCCAGGCACACCGTCTGGATGTCGGCGCGCACGTACTGCATGGTGTCGTAGATCGCCATCAGCGAGGTGAACGAGCCGCCCGGCGAGTTGATGTACATGGTGATATCGCGGTCGGGATCCAGCGACTCGAGCACCAGCAATTGGGCCATGATGTCGTTGGCCGACGCGTCGTCCACCTGAACGCCGAGGAAGATGATCCGTTCCTCGAAGAGCTTGTTGTACGGGTTGGACTCCTTGACGCCCCAACTGGAGTGCTCGATGAACGAGGGCAGAATGTAGCGCGCCTGCGGCGCCAGCCGGGGGTCGGTGTGGGCAGTTCCGATGGGATCAAACATTGGAAGCTCCGTTGAAGTGCGCGCGGGTGATGATGTGATCGACGAAACCGTATTCGAGGGCCTCGGCCGCGGTGAACCAGCGGTCACGATCGGAATCAGCTTCGATACGTTCGAGTGGTTGGCCGGTGAATTCGGCGTTGAGCCGGAACATCTCCTTCTTGATCACCGCGAACTGTTCGGCCTGAATCGCGATATCGGTGGCACCGCCGGTGATACCGCCGAGAGGCTGGTGCATCAGGATTCGGGCGTGCGGGAGTGCGTAACGCTTGCCCTTGGTTCCGGCCGCCAGCAGAAACTCCCCCATTGACGCGGCCATGCCCATCGCATACGTAGCGACGTCGCAGGGCGCGAGCACCATGGTGTCGTAGATCGCCATCCCGGCACTGATCGAGCCGCCCGGGGAGTTGATGTACAGCGAGATGTCCTTGGTCGGGTCTTCAGCCGCCAACAGCAGAATCTGGGCGCACAGTCGGTTGGCGATGTCGTCATCGACCTGCGAGCCGAGGAAGATGATGCGCTCGGCGAGCAGGCGCTCATAGACCGAGTCGGACAGGTTCAGCCCTATCGCACCGGAACGCATGTGAGTCACGACCTGATACCTACTTTCCGAACGTTGAGAAATCCGTTGTGCCCCGAGGTGCCCTCTACAGGTTCTACCCGACCCTAACCAACCCTGCGCCCGCGGACTTCACCGCGCGGCACTCTTTCGCTGTCGGCGTTACTCGTCCGGGTCGGCATGCTGGTCATCGCCCAGGGCCCCCTGGTCCTCGGATGCCGAATCGGATCCCGCCGGCGGGCCGAAGAACTCGCTGGTGTCGACCACGTTGCCGTCGGTATCGGTGACGGTGGCCGCTTCAACAACCGCCGCTACGGCCAGGCCACGGCGAACGTCGGCGAACACCGCGGGCAGCTGATTGTTCTGCTGCAGCAGCTGGACGAGCTGCTGTGGTTCGACGCCGTACTGGCGCGACATCAGCACCAGTCGCTCGCTCAGATCGTTCTCGCCCACCTGGATCTGGAGTTCATCGGAGATCGCGTCCATCAGCAGTTGGGTCTTGACGGCCTTCTCGGCCGCCTCACGGTTGTCGGTATCGAACTTCTCCCGGGAGCTGCCCTGGGCCTCAAGCGCTTCGGCGAACTTCGCATCGTCATGATCGAGCGGGTGAATCGCGTTGTGCAGTGCGGTGTCGACCTGGGCGGCAACGATGGCCTGCGGCAGCGGCACCTCGACGAGTTCGAGCAACGTTTCCAGGGCCTGATCCCGGATCTTCTCCGCCTGATGGATGCGTTTGACGCGGCGCACCTGCTCCGTGAGGTTGTCCCGAAGTTGTGTGACAGTGTCGAATTCACTTGCCAACTGGGCGAATTCGTCATCCGGTTCCGGCAGTTCCCGCTCCTTGATCGACTTCACCGTCACGGTTACCTCCGCATCCCGTCCGGCATGTTCGCCAGCGAGCAGTGCGGTGGTGAAGGTTGCCGACTCGCCTTCGCGCAGCCCGACGATGGCCTCATCAAGGCCGTCGATCAGCTGACCTGAACCGATCTCGTGAGAAAGCCCCTCGGTTCTGCCGTCCGGCACGTCCTCACCGTCAACGGTGGCCGCGAGGTCGATAGCGACGAAGTCGCCGGTTTGCGCGGGCCGTTCGACGCTCGTGAGGGTGCCGAACCGGGCCCGCAAGCCATCGAGTTCGGCCTCCACCTCCTCGTCGCTGATCTCGATCGGATCAACGGAGATCTTCAGCTCACCGAGGTCGGGCAGGTCGATGTCGGGACGCACGTCGACTTCGGCGGTGAAAACCAGTTCCTCGCCGTCCTCGATTTTGGTGACCTCGATGTCGGGCTGGCCCAGTGGGCGCAGTTCCCCGGTAGCCACCGCTTCGCTGTATCGCGCCGGCAGCGCATCGTTGACCACTTGCTCAAGAACCGCGGCGCGGCCGACCCGGGCTTCGAGCAGCTTCGCCGGCGCCTTCCCCGGCCGAAAACCCGGAAGCCGGACCTGCTGGGCGAGTTGTTTGTATGCCCGGTCGAAATCCGCCTGAAGTTCGGCGAACGGAACCTCCACGTTGATGCGAACCCGGGTGGGGCTCAATTTCTCGACGGTGCTCTTCACGCTGGTACTCCCGTTCTTCAGAATCTTCGGCCGTTCTGAGGCGACTGCGGCGTTGGGCGTGTCGGGGTGACAGGATTTGAACCTGCGGCCTTCCGCTCCCAAAGCGGATGCGCTACCAAGCTGCGCTACACCCCGCGTGCGTCTCGCGCCCGAATCCTACGGCCACGCGGGCATCCGATTGGAATCGGAGGGCAGCACGCCGGTACATTCGGGTTTGCGCAAGCGCGCGGGCGTAGCTCAATGGTAGAGCCCTAGTCTTCCAAACTAGCTACGCGGGTTCGATTCCCGTCGCCCGCTCCGAGTACGCCGGCGGCCGGTTCGGGGTGCCGTCAGGCCTGGTAACGACACGATCGCGGATCGGCAGCGATTCGCTCCAGACCTTCTTTCGGCGACGGTGCGACGCTAGATTCGGACCCGATCCCTCGCCCGCCCGGGCTGGATTTCTGCTCCTTGCAGGAGGCGCGTTGAACCGGCCGATTCCCGTCGACGGAACCTGCTCGGACCGGTTCGCGTCGGTACGCGCGGCATTCGAAAACAACTTCGTCCGGCATGCCGAAGTCGGTGCCGCCGTGGCAGTGTGGGTCGACGGCGACCTGGTGGTCAATCTCTGGGGCGGTCACGCCGATGCACGCCGGCGTCGGCGGTGGCGGGAAAACACCCTCGCCAGCATCTACTCCGGAACCAAAGGACTGACCAGCACCGCCGTCCATCTCCTGGCGGACCGCCAAGAGATCGACCTGTACGCACCGGTGGCGCAGTACTGGCCCGAGTTCGGGCAGGCGGGCAAGGGCGATATCACGATCGCGTCGGTGCTGGGACACCGTTCCGGAGTGATCGGCCCGCGCGCCAGGATGCAGTGGAGCGACACCTCCGACTGGGACCTGGTCTGCGAACGCCTCGCGGCCAGCGAACCCTGGTGGACCCCCGGCGTCGCGCAGGGCTATCACATGGTGAGCTTCGGGTTCATTCTCGGCGAGGTGGTTCGCCGCGCCACCGGCCGCACCATCGGCCAGTACCTGCGCACTGAGATCGCCGAGCCGATGGGCATCGACGTGCACATCGGCCTACCCGAGTCCGAACATCAGCGCTGCGCGGACATGATCAACAAGCCCCACATCCGCGACGTTCTGGCCGCCGGCGGGGCGCCCGGGTATCCCGACTCCCTCGATGAGCATCCGATGGCCGCCTTGTCGGTGGCAATGGGTTTCGTGCCCGACGACGAGCTGGGGTGCAACGACATCGGCCGGTGGCGGAGGGCCGAATTTCCCGGCACCAACGGCCACGTCTCGGCGCTGGGCCTGGCCACCTTCTATAACGGCCTGGCCCAGGGGAAACTCCTCAGCGCCGGGCACCTGGAAGCGGTGCGGGTGTCCCAGGGCGGATTCGACCCCGACGTCGTGCTCGGGCCGCGGGTGGCCGACCACGGCTGGGGACTGGGATACATGCTCAATCAGCGCGGGGTGGCCGGACCCAACCTGCGCACGTTCGGCCACGGCGGATCCGGTGGCTCCTACGGGTTCGTCGATCTTGAGAACCGCATCGGATACGCCTACGTGATGAACTACTTCGACGCCACCAAGTGCAACGCCGACCCGCGCAGTACCGCCCTGAGCGACGAGGTCTACCGCGCGCTCGGTCTGCTCTGAACGGTGGCGGCGGCACACTGCCGGCACTCTCCGGCGCTAGGTACTCTGGGCACATGAACAATGGCCTCCTGCTCCTCATCGCCGTCGTCACCGGAACCCTCGGTTTCACCATGTGGCGCTCATCGCGCGCGTCGGGCACCCGGACCGCGACGAGCGTTGCCGACGCGAAGGCCGACGCCCGCCGGGTGATCGAGCGACTCGGCGGCCAGGTGCTCAACCTGACCGGCTCCGACCAGGCCTCCCAACAGGCTCTCGCCGACGCATCGGAACGTTTCACCGCGGCCTCGTCGCAGATCGAGCAGGCGACGACGGCCAAGCAGGCCATGCTGGCCAAAGAGAGCGCCATGGAGGGCCTGTACTACGTGCGAGCGGCCCGCACCGCGATGGGCATGGATCCCGGTCCGGAGCTGGAGGCCATCGCCGGGCAGAAGGCGGCCGGCACGGTCACCGAGGACCGCCGGGTGCAGTTCGAGGGACGCGAGATCGAGGCCTCTCCCGCACCCTCGCCGCGCACCCCGAACTACTACCCCGGCGGCCGGGTGGCCGGTCGCCCGGTGCCGGCCGGCTGGTATTCCGAACCATGGTGGAAGCCGGCACTGCGCGCCGGAGCGTGGGGACTGGGTTCGGTATTGCTGTTCGACGCGATGTTCTCCGGCATGAGCGGAGTGGGCTACGGCGCGGCCGGCTTTGAGAACGGTTATGGCACCGGATTCGACCAGGGCTTCGACGCCGGTTACGACCAGGGCCTTGATGCCGGTGCGGGCGACGGCGGCGGCGACTTCGGCGGGGGCGACTTCGGCAGCGGCGACTTCGGCAGCGGAGGCTTCGGCGGGGGCGACTTCGGCGGGGGCGACTTCGGCGGGGGCGACTTCGGCGGCGGCGACTTCGGCGGGTTCGGCGACTTCTGAGCCCGGTGGTGGACCCTGCCCTGAGCGAGCCGGAATTGCGACTGGTCGATCAGCCGTCGACCTCGGTGACGGCGGCCATCTCAGCACCGCCGGAGGCGATCTGGCCGATCATCACCGACATTGGTTTCCCGGCGAAACACTCCACCGAGTTCCGCGGCGCCCAGTGGCTCGACGACGCGACCGGGCCGTCGGTCGGTGCGCGGTTCGAGGGCTCGAACGCGAACTCGAGGATCGGTCAGTGGCAGACGATCTCGACGGTGACCGAGTGCTGTGAGCCCGTCGGGTTCTCCTGGATCGTCGGCGATCCCGAGCGCCCACTGGCCGAGTGGGGCTTTCGGGTGACTCCGATCGATCGAGGCTCGGCGGTGCAGCAGTGGCATCGACTCGGCCTGGGCGAGAGTGGCATGACCTGGCTGATCGGCCGGGAACCCGAGCGTGAACACGAGATCATCGCCGGCCGTTTCGAACGGCAGCGACGCAACATGCGAGCCAACCTCGAGGGCATCGCCACCGCACTGGGCGTGTCGATCGAGCATCGTTGATCGGCTAGGTCTGGCAGACCGGACACCAGAAAAGATTGCGGCCCTCCATCTCGGCGGTCCGGATCGCCGCACCGCAGATTCGACAGGGTTCGCCGGTGCGGCGGTAGACATAGGTGCGCGGACGTTTCGGGCCGTAGGCCGGTGAGCCGTGATCGTGCTCGGGGCGCACCACGATGATCCGGCCACGCCGAACCCCGACTTTCATCAACTCGACCAGGTCGGTCCAGGCGTCGGCGAACTCGCTCTCGGCGATGTCGCGACCCAGCCGGTACGGATCGATGCCGTGCCGGAAAAGCAACTCGCTGCGGTAAACGTTACCGACGCCGGCCAGGACCTTCTGATCCATCAGCAGCGCACCGATCGCTTTGCGGGACTTGGTGATCCGGGCCCAGGCCGACGCGGGGTCGGCATCGTTGCGCAACGGGTCCGGACCCAGCCGGTTCAGGATCAGCGAAACCTGTGCCTCGTCGATCACTTCGCAGGCGGTCGGCCCGCGCAGATCGGTCCCGTATTCCGCACCGACCAGACGCATCCGCACCTGCCCCACGGGCTCACGAAGCGGCGTCCGGGACTCTCGGAACGTGCCGTACAAGCCGAGGTGCACGTGCACGATCGCGCCACCCTCGTAATGGTGGAACAGGTGTTTGCCCCACGCCGACGCCCGCCGCAGCACTCGTCCGTCGACGATCGCTGCATCGGTGAAACGGCCCTGCGGACTTGACACCGCCACCGGGGCGCCGGCGAAGCGGCGTTGGTGCAACCGGGCCAGTCGATGCAGAGCGTGACCCTCGGGCATCCGCGCGACCGTTACCGGGCGGTGCCGGGCACCGGCGGCGGAACGTGGGTGCGCTCGTAGTCGGCGAGGATGTCGATCCTGCGTTGGTGGCGTGGCGCCTGCGACCACGGGGTAGACAGGAAAGCGTCGACAATGGCGAGCATCTCGGCCTCGGTGTGCATGCGGCCACCAATGCCGATCACCTGTGCGTTGTTGTGCTCGCGGGCCAGCGTGGCGGTCTCTACGCTCCATCCCAGCGCGCACCGGGCACCCGGCACCTTGTTAGCGGCGATCTGCTCACCGTTACCCGAACCACCGAGCACGATGCCGAGGCTGCCCGGGTCGGCGACGGTGCGCTCCGCGGCGGCGATGCAGAACGCCGGGTAGTCATCGTCGGCGTCGTAGGTGAAAGCCCCACAATCGATCGCCTCGTGTCCGGCCTTCGTCAGGTGGGCGATGATCGCCTGCTTGAATTCGTAGCCGGCGTGGTCGGAGCCGAGGTAAACGCGCATGGCCGACACTTTAATCGTTTTCCGGTGCACCTAATCGTATTCCGGTGCCCCTAATCGTATTCCGGTGCCTCAGTACGGCTCCGCTTGAGTTCGAAGAAGTGCGGATACGCGGCGAAGATCACCGAGGCGTCCCACAGCTTCCCGGCCTGCTCTCCGCGCGGGATCCGCGACAGCACCGGGCCGAAGAAAGCCACCCCGTCGACGTGGATGGTCGGGGTGCCGACATCGGGGCCGACGGCATCCATCCCCGCGTGGTGACTTTTGCGCAGCGCGTCGTCGTAGGACGCATCGCCGGCGGCGGCCGCCAGTTCGGCCGGTAGGCCGGCCTGAGCGAGCGACCCCGCGATGACCTGCTCGAGATCCTTGTTGCCCTCGTTGTGGATGCGGGTGCCCATCGCCGTGTACAGCGGAGCCAGCGCCTGAGCCCCATGGGCCTGCTCGGCGGCGATGGCCACCCGAACCGGTCCCCAGGCCTTCGTCATCAACTCCTGATACTGCTCGGGCAGATCGCGGCCCTCGTTGAGCACGGCCAGGCTCATCACCTGAAAGTGCACCTCGATATCGCGGACCTTCTCGACCTCCAGGATCCACCTCGAGGTGATCCAGGCCCACGGGCACAGCGGGTCGAACCAGAAATCGGCGCGGGATTTCGCGGGCATGGCTTCTCCTCGAGCGTAGGCCTACCCCCCAGGATAGGTTGTCATCCGTGCTTCCCAATCTGACCCGCAATGAGGCCATCGAGCGCGCGGCACTGGTGACCGTGCAGCGCTACCTGATCGAGTTGGACCTCACTTCCGGCGGGCTGGGGGTACCTCCCGCTGGCGGGGGAGAGCGAAGCGACCCGGGGAACACGTCGATCGAGAAAACCTTCCGCTCCACCACCACCGTGGAGTTCGAGGCGCTTCCCGGTGCCGAAACCTACATCGATCTGGCCGCCGACCGAGTGCACAGCGCGGTTCTCAACGGGCACGCCATCGACGTCTCCGGCTACGACGAGTCGACCGGGATCGGGCTCAAGGGGCTCGCACCGCACAACGTTCTCGTCGTCTCCGCCGACTGCCGCTACTCACACACCGGAGAGGGCCTGCACCGCTTTGTCGATCCGGTGGACGGACATGTCTACCTGTACTCACAATTCGAAACCGCCGACGCCAAGCGGATGTTCGCCTGTTTCGACCAACCCGACATCAAGGCCGCGTTCGACATCACCGTCACCGCGCCCGCGCACTGGCAGGTGATCTCCAACGGTGCGTTGCTCAGTGTCGCCGAACACGGCGAGGCGCGCGTCCACACGTTCGCGACGACGGCGCGGTTGAGCACCTACCTGGTGGCACTGGTCGCCGGGCCCTACGCGCGCTGGGATGACGTTTACTCCGACGAACACTGCGAGATTCCGCTCGGCTTGTTCTGCCGGGCTTCGCTGGCGCCCTTCATGGACCACGAGCGACTGTTCACCGAGACCAAGCAGGGGTTCGACTTTTACCACACCAACTTCGCGGTGCCCTACCCCTTCGGCAAGTACGACCAGTTGTTCGTCCCCGAGTTCAACGCCGGGGCGATGGAGAACGCTGGAGCGGTGACCTTCCTGGAGGACTATGTGTTCCGCAGCAAGGTCACCCGGGCCACCTACGAGCGCCGCGCCGAGACGGTGCTGCATGAGATGGCGCACATGTGGTTCGGCGACCTGGTGACCATGCGATGGTGGGATGACCTGTGGCTCAACGAGTCCTTCGCCACCTTCGCCTCGGTACTCTGCCAAGCCGACGCGACCGAATACAGCGAGGCGTGGACGACATTCGCCAACGTGGAGAAGTCGTGGGCCTACCGTCAGGACCAGTTGCCGTCGACCCATCCGATCGCCGCCGACATTCCGGATCTGCACGCCGTGGAGGTGAACTTCGACGGCATCACCTACGCCAAAGGCGCCAGCGTCCTCAAGCAACTCGTGGCCTACGTCGGTCTGGAGCACTTCCTGGCCGGACTGCGGGACTACTTCGCCGCGCACGCATTCGGCAACGCCACCTTCGATGACCTGCTCGGCGCTTTGGAACGCGCGTCCGGCCGAGACCTGTCGGACTGGGGTCGGCAGTGGCTCAAGACCACCGGTCTGAACACCCTGCGCGCCGACTTCGACGTCGATGCCGACGGTAAATTCACCCGGTTCGCCATCACCCAGGGCGGTGCCACACCGGGCGCCGGCGAGACCCGGGTGCACCGGCTTGCCGTCGGCATCTATGACGATGCGCACGGCAAGCTAGTCCGGGTACACCGCGAAGAATTCGACGTGGCCGGCCCGGTCACCGAAGTGCCTGCGCTCCGCGGTGTTCCGCGCGGCAAGCTGGTTCTGGTCAACGATGACGACCTGACCTACTGCTCGATGCGTCTGGATCCGGAGTCGCTGCGGGTCGCCACCGACCGCATCACCGACATCGCCGAACCTCTCCCCCGGACGCTGTTGTGGTCGGCGGCCTGGGAGATGACGCGTGACGCGGAACTGAAGGCACGCGACTTCGTCGCCCTAGTGATGCGCGGCGTCGAGGCCGAAACTGAGGTGGGCGTGGCACAGCGACTGCTCATGCAGGCCCAGAGCGCACTGAACTCCTATGCCGAGCCGGGTTGGGCCCGCACCCGGGGCAGGCCCGCGTTCGCCGACCGGTTGGTGGAGTTGGCCCGCGCCGCCGAACCGGGCTCGGACCATCAACTGGCGTACACGAACGCGCTGTGCTCGTCGGTGCTCTCGGCGCACCATCTCGTGTTGCTCGCCGACCTGCTGGATCGCGGTCCGGATGAGTGCGGTCTGGCCGGACTCGACATCGACACCGATCTGCGGTGGCGGATCGTCACAGCGCTGGCCGCCGGCGGACACATCGATGCCGACGGCCCGCACACGCCGTTCATCGACGCCGAGGCGATGCGCGACCCCACTGCGGCCGGCAAGCGCCATGCCGCCACGGCGGCGGCAGCCCGCCCACAGGCCGAGGTCAAGCAGCGGGCCTGGCGGGAAGTGATCGAGGATGACACCCTGCCCAATGCCACCGCGAGGGCTATCGTCACCGGCTGGGCCCAACCCAGCCAGGGTGATGTGCTGGAGCCCTTCACCGCGACGTACTTCCAGGCGATCGGCGGGCTGTGGGAACGACGCTCCAGCGAGGTGGCGCAGACGGTGGTGGTCGGCCTGTATCCGTCGTGGGACGTCAGTCCCGCCGGGTTGGCCGCCGCAGACAAGTTCCTTGGCGGCGAACTGCCCGCGGCACTGCGCAGGCTGGTCCTCGAGGGCAGAGCCGGGGTCGAACGCGCGGTGCGGGCACGGGCCTTCGACGGCGCCGACTAGGCCCGGGCGATCCCGGCCGCCATTACCTGGAGAGCACTGACCAGTCCGCCGACCAGATCGCCCTCCCGCAACGCCGCCGCCGCCGTCACAACACCCCGCGGCGCGGACGACTCAACTCCGCGTCCGCGCACACCGCTGCCGTACACGACCTCGATCGCACGTTGGTCCGGGGACACCGCCAGCAGGACGGCATTGTCGGCGGTCGGTACGGATCCGAGGATCTCGCGCGCGCGGGCGGCAGTGTCGGCTCCCAGATCCCCGATGTAGACCGCGAATCGTGCGCGGGATCGCCGGGTGGCGTTGGTCAGTGCCGTGTCGAGTTCGATGAGTTGCCGATCCGGAAACGGGTACTGCACCGCGGGCCGAGCGGGGTCGCGCACACCGGAGATACGCCCACCGGCGGTCACCACCCAACCCGGCGGAAGATCACCAGCGGCCACTTACCCCACCGCCCAGGTCGGCTCCGGCCGACTGCCCGCCGGACACCACCTCGTCGGTTGCGGCCCAGAGGATCGGCGCGTGCGTCCACGGCCGCGGTATCGACGCGGGTCGGCGTCCAAGCAGCGCCCCAACACGGTGAATAAGGATTCCAAACCGTTCTCTCACGCCGCTTACCGTAGTGCAGGCGTCAGCCGGCACCCTCGTCACCGTGCAGGCGTCAGGCGGCACCCTCGTCGAGATAGCGCTCCCACGCCGGGTCGAGTTCCTTGACGGCGCACAACAGCCGCCAGTGCTGGCCCCTCGGCGGGGTCGGCACGAGGCGCAGCGTCCAGCCCAACTCGTTGAGCAGTCTGTCGGCCTTGCGGTGGTTACATCCGGAGCAGGCCGCGACACAGTTCTCCCAGGTGTGTTCCCCGCCCCGACTGCGCGGCACCACGTGATCGACGGTGTCGGCCTTGCCGCCGCAGTAGGCGCAGCGGAACCGATCCCGGTGCATCAGCGCCGCGCGGGTCAACGGGATACGGGCCCGGTAAGGCACCCGGACGTAACTGCGCAGTCGGATCACCGACGGCACCGCGATCGCCCGAGTGGCCGAATGAATCACCGGCCCGGCCGGATCGTCGTGCACCACGTCGGCCTTGCCGCACAGCACCATCACGACAGCTCGACGGATGGGCAGCGCAGTCAGCGGCTCGTAGGTCGAGTTCAGCAGGAGCACCCGCCGCCGCCCCCAGACCGACGCCGGCGATGGGGCAGGCCGGGTATCGACACCGGACTGGCCAGAACCGGATGGGGCCGAACCGGGCCCGACCGAACTGGGCCCGACCGAACCCGCCGCGGCGTGGGGACCGCGGTTCCGTCTGCGCTGCGCCATACATCCTCCGACTTTCAGTTCACCATGGATCGGTGCCGACCGCACGCGTATTTGCACCGTGTTCACGCTCACGTCAGGCGATGCTTCAAGATGATGGGGTGGCCGAGACCCCGCAGACCTTTTACGACGCGGTAGGCGGTGCGGAGACGTTCCGCGCCATCGTGTCGCGCTTCTACGAACTGGTCAGCACCGACGAGGTGCTGCTACCGCTCTACCCCGCGGATGATCTGGACGGCGCCCAGGACCGGCTACGGATGTTTCTCGAGCAATACTGGGGTGGCCCGCGGACCTACTCTGATCAGCGTGGTCACCCGCGTCTGAGGATGCGGCACGCGGAGTTCCGGATCGGCTTCATCGAGCGCGACGCCTGGTTGCGCTGCATGCACACCGCGGTCGACTCGATCGACTCGGCGACCCTGGACGACGAACACCGCCGCGAGTTGCTGGACTATCTCCAGATGGCGGCGCAGGCAATGGTGAACTCGACGTTCTGAATCAACCCAATACCTGGAATCAGCCCAGCACCAGCGCGGGGTCGCCGCGGCGACGGAACACCGAACCGAAGCGGGCGTCGATCCGCAGCCACGTCGGCGACACCCGCACCCGCACGAGTTCGACACCCTGATCGGTCCGGGGATCATCAGTCTGGGGCAAAAAACGCATCGCCGCCAAAGCCAGCACGCACCGCAGCGGAATACCGATCCCGTCCGGACCCGCACCGACCCGCAACACCTCCTGGTCGAGTAACGAAGCCGGGGGTCCGTGGGCGCTGCCGTGTTCACGCGCCAGATCCGCCCCACGCCGGGCGAGGTCGGCCAATACCCGCACCGGCACGTCGTCAACGTGGAAGAACCCGGTCTCCGGCGGTAGCGCCCCGCGCCATCCCGAGTCCATCGGATAACCCGGATCGACATAGCCGGAGTCATCGGCGTCACGAAGGCCGGCCGCCAGCCTGTCGGCGGCGCAGGACAGGTCCGCCGGCCGGATCTCCCCGGCCACCACCCGTACTGCCAACACGCCGAATCCAGTGGCCACCCAGGCACCGACCAGGCCGTCGGCGCGGGTTCGCAGGCGGATCACGGCGGCCTCGTCGAGGCGGCGGGCGCGTTCGGCGAACAACCCAAGATCGTTGCGATAGCCGGCATCGACGATCCAGATGCCACGCTCCGGTCCGGCGTTCACCGCAGCCATCGCTGCAGGTAATCCCGATGAGTCTCCGAGAGTCGGACCAGTCGCTGCTCGTCGATGTGCACGGCCGCGAGTTGGGTCTCGGCAATCACCGACGGTTTCGAGTCCGGATCAGCACCGCGGGCCCGCACCTCGTAGCCGAGGGTGAAGTCAACCGCCCGGAGCCGTTGGGTCCAGATCCGCACCTGCAGCGGCGAGTCAGCCAGCCGAAGTTGGCCCTTGTAGAGCACCCGAACCTCGTGGATCAACAGTCCGATGGTCGTCACGTCAGCAGCAAAGGGCTCGCGCAGAAAGTCGACCCGCGCCTCCTCCAGGATCGTGACCATCGTGGCGTGGTTGACATGTTGGTACATGTCGATATCCGACCAACGCACATGCACACCGGTGGTGAAAACCTCAGCCACTCGTGCCCGTTCCGGTTGTCCGGGTCATGCTGCGGATCTGTCGAGCCGCGACCGACAGGGTGGCCAGATCACGGGCGTCATGGGCGTAGATCTCCGCCAGGGTCCGGCGCGCCCGCTGGACCCGGGATCCGTTGCTGTGCTCCCACTCGGCGATCTTGTCCGGACCGTTCTCCTCGGGTTCGCCGGAGGCGAGAACGTCGAAGCACAGTGCGCGCAGCGACCCATAGATGTCGTCGCGAATCGCGAGCCTGGCCAGGGCGTGCCAGCGGTCGTCGCGAGGCAGGCCCGAGACCGCGGTGAGCAATCCGTCGGTGCCCAGGTAGTTCATCAGTGCGAAGTAGGTGTCGGCCACCTCGGCCGGGCTGCGATCAACGATGTCGGCGATGTCGATCACGTCGAGCAGGCTGTACTGATAAAGCCCGGATGCAACGGCGTAGGCGAGGTCGTGGGGAACGCCGTGGGCGGCGAACTCGTCAGTCTCTTTGGCGACAATCACCTGATCGTCACCGCGTAGCCAGTTCGGCATCTGGGGAGTCAACTCGGCAACCTTGTCCGCAAACCGGTTGACCTCCGCGCCCACCGCCAGCGGCTGTGGCCGGTAGTTGAGCAGCCAGCGCGCGGCGCGGTCGAGCAGTCGGCGCAGGTCCAGCGTCATCCGGTCGCTGACATCGACCGCGATACCGGCGTTGAGTGTCGCCGCGCGAATGCGGCGCCAGGTGCGACCAATACCGAAGATGGCGTCGGCTGCCGCGAAGGAACGCACCGCGTCCACGTAATCCACGCCGGCGTCCTCGGTGACACGGTAGGCGAAGGTGATGCCGCCGGTATCGACGATGTCGTTGACGAGCATGGTGGCCACGATCTCCCGCCGGAGTTGGTGGTTGCGGATCTCGGGAGCGAAGTTGTCGCGCAATTGGGCCGGAAAGTACTGCGGCAACCGGGCGGCGAACGCTTCCTGGTCGGGAATGTCGCTGGCCAGCACCTGCTCCTTGAGCGCGAGCTTGACGTGTGCCATCAGGGTGGCAAGTTCCGGTGAGGTCAGACCCGCACCCAACTCCAACCGCCGGTTGATTTCCTTGTCCGTCGGCAGCGCCTCAAGTTCCCGGTTGAGCCCACGTTGCTCCTCGAGTTGACGGATCTGCCGGGCGTGCACGTTAAGCAGCGACGGAGCGTTCGCGCGGCTGGTGCCCATCAGATCGTTCTGGTCGGCATTGTCGGTGAGCACGAGCCGAGACACCTCGTCGGTCATCGATGCCAGTAGTTCACCGCGCTCGGCTGGGTCGATTTTCGCGGCGCCGACCAACGAATCAACCAGGATCTTGATATTCACCTCGTGGTCGGAGCAGTCGACTCCGGCAGAGTTATCCAACGCGTCGGTGTTGATCCGACCTCCGCAAAGATCAAACTCAACCCGCCCCAGCGAGGTGACACCGAGATTGCCACCCTCCCCGATCACCTTGGCGCGCAACTGATTCGCGTTGACCCGGACGGTGTCGTTGGCGCGGTCCCCGACTGCAGCGTCGGACTCGGCTTCAGCCTTGATGTAGGTGCCGATACCACCGTTGAACAGCAGGTCCACCGGGGCGCGCAGGATGGCACGAATGAATTCCGGCGGAGTCATCTCGGTGATCTGCTCGTCAATACTCAACGTCTCGCGAACTCGAGCACTGATCGGGATCGACTTCTGTTGACGGCTGAACACCCCACCCCCGGGGCTGATCAGGCTGGAGTCGTAATCCTCCCAACTCGATCGCGGGAGATCGAACAACCGGCGTCGCTCCTGAAACGAGCGCGCCGAGTCCGGATCGGGATCGACGAAGATGTGCCGGTGGTCAAAGGCCGCTATCAACCGGATGTGCTCGGAGAGCAGCATGCCGTTGCCGAAAACGTCACCACTCATATCGCCGATACCGGCGACGGTGAAATCCTCGGACTGGGTATCAACCCCCATCTCGCGGAAATGACGCCGGACCGACTCCCAGGCACCCTTGGCGGTGATGCCCATCGCCTTGTGGTCGTAGCCGACCGAACCACCGGAGGCGAACGCATCACCGAGCCAAAACCCGTACGAGTCGGCGACGTCGTTGGCGATATCGGAGAAGGTCGCGGTGCCCTTGTCCGCGGCGACGACAAGATAGGCGTCGTCGCCGTCACGGCGCACCACCCGAGGCGGAGCCACCACCTGTCCACTGGCAGGCTGGACCCCACCGGCACGTTGAACATTGTCGGTGATGTCGAGCAGGGCGGCCACGAACAACCGATAGCAGGCGATTCCCTCGTTGCGCGTTGCCTCCCGGTCCCGTGCGTCGTCGCCGGTGAGCGGCGGGGGATTTTTGACGACGAACCCCCCCTTGGCGCCGACCGGCACGATGACCGCATTTTTCACGGCCTGCGCCTTGACCAGGCCCAGGACCTCAGTCCGGAAATCCTCGCGACGATCACTCCAGCGCAGCCCGCCACGTGCGACCGGACCGAATCGCAGATGAACGCCCTCGACCCGGGGCGAGTAGACGAAGATCTCGAATTTCGGACGCGGAAGGGGTAATTCGGAGATGAGCTCCGGGTTGACCTTGATCGACACAACATCGCGTGCTCGCGCGGAATCGGCGCTGTCGACGAAGAAGTTCGTGCGCAGCGTGGCCTCGATCATCGACGCGAAGGCTCGCAGTACCCGATCGGTGTCCAGGCTCGCCAGCGCGTCGATATCCGCGGCGACCGCGATCGCGGCCGCCTTCGCATCGAGGCCCCGGGCAGCGGAGTCGGGGTCGAACAGCGCCTCGAACAGCCCGACCAACGATCGCGCCGTCGAGGGGTGTTCGCCGAGCACCTCTTCGATGCGGGACTGACTGTAGGGGAAGCCGGCCTGGCGCAGGTACTTGGCATAGGAGCGCAGGACCATCACCTGCCGCCAACTCAGGCCGGCCCGCAATACCAATTCGTTGAAACGGTCGATCTCTACCCGGCCATGCCAGATGGCGGCGAGTGCGTCGGTGAACCTCTCTGCGGTGGCATCCCACTCAGGGCTGCCCGCCTGATCCACTGACTTCGCGATGGCGGCGTCCGGCCGGATGGTGAATTGATAGATCTTCACCGTAAGTCCGTCGGGCCTCGTCACGGTGAATGGGCGCTCCTCGAGAACCTCCACGCCCATGCAGCCCAACATCGGCAGCAGTTGGCTCAGCGAGGCCGAACCGCCGCCGAGGTACCAGGTCAGAAAAATCTCGTCGCCCGCACCTGGTTCCAGTTGCAGCTTCACCGCATCACGCTCAAGCGCCTCGACGATCGCGATGTCGGCGACCGCCTCCGCCGGAGTGACCACCTGCTTGAACTCTTCCGGCAGCGCCTCGGCGTAGTGCTCGGTGACGGCCTGGTCGATCACACCCGGGGAACTGAGCAGTCGGTCGGCCCAGGTACGAGTCGCCGCGGTGAGGAGGTCCTGGATCCGGGTGCGGTTCACCTCGGACGTGTCGATGGGCTCGCGGTCCGGTGAATCACGCAGCAGGACGGTGAAATGCACTACCGCCCAGGGTGATTCACTTACGCGGGCGGAATAGTCGATGCTCGTGCCGCCGAATTCGCGAAGCAGGATGTCCTGCATGGCCAACCGGACGGCGGTGGTGTACCGATCGCGCGGCAGGTAGACCAAGCAGGAGACGAAGTGACCGAACCGGTCAGCGGCAAGGAAGAGCAGGCTGCGCCGCCGTGAGCCGAGATCGATCACGGTGCTCGCCATGTCCAGGAGTTGTTCGGCGCTCAACGCGAACAGCTCCGACCGGGGAATGGTTTGGATGATGTCCAGCATCAGCTGACCGGGCCGGCTCGGATCATCGGCCGACATCGCCAGTGCTTCCTTCGCTCGCCGCGAGATCAGCGGGATCTCAAGCACATTGGCATTCATCGCCGCAGCGGTGAACAGTCCGACAAACCGGTGCTCGATGTCCGGGGACTCCCGCACCGCCACGATGTAGGGATAGGCGCCGTAGCGAAGAAAGCTGGGCATCGTGGCCTGGGCCAGCACCAGCAGTTCGCCGGGCCTGCTGAGTTCGGGCAACACCTCGGTGCGCAGCCGCGCAACACCCAGCCGGCTCGACTCGTCGGCAACCGCATTCCCACCGGCGACCGTGCAGCGCAGCGCCCCGAGAACCACGAAGTGGCCCTCGCCCAGCCAACGCAGCAACTCGGCGGTGTCGCCGCGATCGGGACCAATGAAGCGGCTTCCGTCATCGTCGGCGACATCACGGGCGAGATCGGCCAGCGCGGCGGCCAGGTCGGCGGAATCCAGTGCGACCTGTCGGGCATCGGAAACCACCATGGGCAGCAGGCGGACGGCTTCGGCCAGCGCGCGGCGGTTGACCGATTCCAACATCTGAATGTGTATCCAGGACTCGTCGATGACGCCGGATTCCGCCGGTTGCGACGCCGCGCCGGACTGGACGTCGAGCAGCCTGCCCTCGGCATCCCGGCGGACCCGCATCACCGGATTCATCAGCGCGACGTAGGCGACGCCAAGGCGGTGCAGCAGCACCGTGATCGAGTCGATCAGCATTGCGGCCTGATCGGTGACGATTTGCAATGCCGGGCCGGCGTCGCCGACGGGCGAGGTCACCGCGACGAGGGTCTCCCCGACCCGGCGATGGTGCGCGAGTTCTCGGTGTGCGTCGATCAGAGCGGCCGGTACCCCGGCGACACTCTCAGGGCCGGGACCACGGTAGGTGGCCGCGTAAGCCTCCGCGACCGTGCGGTCAACAGTCATGGCTGGGCACTCCTGTGTTGAGCGTGCATACCGACGCTGGTACGCAGGCTGACACTAGTCGCGCGTGAGCCGGCGGTGGGTGACTCTGTGCGGACGAGCCGCTTCTGCGCCGAGTCTTTCCAGCTTGTTCTCCTCATACGACCCGAAGTTGCCCTCGAACCAGAACCACTTGGCCTCGTTCGTCGCGTCGCCCTCCCAGGCCAGAATGTGGGTGCAGGTGCGGTCCAGGAACCAACGATCGTGGGAGATCACCACCGCACAGCCAGGGAATTTCTCCAGCGCATTCTCCAGGGAGCCCAGGGTCTCGACGTCGAGATCGTTGGTGGGCTCGTCGAGCAGCAGCAGGTTGCCGCCCTCTTTGAGGGTGAGGGCGAGGTTGAGCCGGTTCCGTTCCCCACCGGAGAGCACTCCGGCCGGCTTCTGCTGATCGGCACCCTTGAAGCCGAAGGCCGAGACGTAGGCCCGGGAGGGGATCTCGTTCTGGCCGACCTCGATGTAGTCCAGGCCGTCGGAGACGACCTGCCAGACGTTCTTCTTGGGGTCGATGCCGCCGCGGGCCTGATCCACGTAGCTGAGTTTGACCGTGTCGCCGACCCGGACCGTGCCGCTGTCGGGTTTCTCCAGTCCGACGATGGTCTTGAACAGGGTGGTCTTGCCGACACCGTTGGGGCCGATGACGCCGACGATGCCGTTGCGGGGCAACGTGAACGACAGGTCCTTGATCAGGATCCGCCCGTCGTAGCCCTTGTCGAGGTGCTCGACCTCGACAACGATGCTGCCCAGGCGCGGGCCGGTGGGGATCTGGATCTCTTCGAAGTCGAGCTTGCGGGTCTTCTCGGCCTCGACCGCCATTTCCTCGTACCGCTGCAGGCGGGCCTTGTTCTTGGCCTGTCGAGCCTTGGCACCGGAACGCACCCAGGCCAACTCCTCCTTGAGCCGCCGCTGCAGCTTTTGGTCTTTCTTGCCCGTCACCTCAAGACGCTCGGCCTTCTTCTCCAGATAGGTGGAGTAGTTGCCCTCGTACGGGTAACACCGGCCGCGATCGATCTCGAGAATCCATTCGGCGACGTTGTCCAGGAAGTACCGGTCGTGGGTGACGGCCAGGATCGCGCCCTTGTAGTCGGCGAGGTGCTGCTCAAGCCACTGCACACTCTCGGCGTCGAGGTGGTTGGTCGGTTCGTCGAGCAGCAGCAGGTCCGGTTTGCTCAACAGCAGGGCGCACAACGCCACCCGGCGGCGCTCACCCCCGGACAGATGGGTGACCGGTTCGTCCGGCGGCGGGCAGCGCAGCGCGTCCATGGCCTGCTCGAGCTGGGAGTCCATATCCCAGGCGTCAGCGTGGTCGAGCTCTTCCTGCAGCCGGCCCATCTCCTCCATCAGCTCATCGGTGTAATCGGTTGCCATCAATTCGGCCACCTCGTTGAACCGGTCGAGTTTGACCTTGATCTCGCCGAGGCCCTCCTCGACGTTGCCGCGAACGGTTTTCTCCTCGTTGAGCGGTGGTTCCTGCTGCAGGATCCCGACGGTTGCGCCGGGCGCCAGGAAGGCGTCGCCGTTGTTGGCCTGGTCGAGACCGGCCATGATGCGCAAGACGCTGGACTTGCCGGCCCCATTGGGTCCGACGACGCCGATCTTGGCTCCCGGCAGGAAACTGAGGGTCACGTCATCGAGGATGACCTTGTCGCCATGGGCCTTGCGGACCTTGCGCATGGTGTAAATGAATTCGGCCACGCGCCCATCCTAGGCAGGCGCCCCCAGCGCCAATCCCTCCGAGTCGGCGTCCGCGATACCCTCGGCCTCCGAATGGACGTCGCCACCGCCGGCCTGGGCGTCGGCGGGATCGGAGGGCCCCTGCGGCGACTGGCCCTCCACGGACTGGTTGCCCTGCGGTTGGCCCGGCTGCGCGATCCGGGCGATCACCCGGGCGAGATCCGGACCCACCGCCGTGGCGCGCATCTCCAGCGACGACCGTTTCGCTCCGTCGCGGTCCTCGTACTCGCTGGTGTGAACCGTGCCGACCGCGATCACCGGGGCACCTTTGTAGAGCCCGGCGCCGACGCCGGTAACCAGACGTCCCCAGCAGTTGACCGTGACGAACAGCGAGTTCCCCGGCTCCCAGGTGCCCTCACCGGTGCGGCGGCGCGAATTGCTGGCCACCCGGAAGCTGATCAGTTCCTGGCCGGCCACCACCCGGCGACGCGGTTCGGTGACGATCTGGCCGACGATGGTCATCGGAGTTTCGAACATGATTGTGGTTTCCTTCCGTTGCGGTGTGCGCCCTGTACCGGGCACGGAACCATTGGGCATGCGGGCACCGACATCGGAATGCTCGGACGTCGACGTCGACTCAGGGCTGTGGATGAAACGTCACCTGGGGAGGAATCGCCCGGGCCGGAATCGCTGCCCTCTTGGCGCGCCGGATCAGCAACGCCAGCAGTACTACCACCAACGGAACCTCACCGACCGTCATGAGAAGCGCTGCGCCGCGGTGTTGATCGGCGAGCAGTTCGCTGTATTGATCGGCGAGCAGTTCGCTGCGCCAGGGCAACTGCAGCGATCGGTAGAACCGCTCGGCAAGGATGCCGTCCCGTTGCATCAGCAGCGCCCCGCTCAGAGCCACTAGCGCGATGGCTGTAGCGAGCATTGCGACCCGGCCGGCCAGCGAGGCCTCCCGCGGCACGGGATCGATGCCGATGACCACCCAGAAGAACAGGTAGCCGCCGAGCAGCAACACCGCCGTCATCGCCAGCTGCGCACCGTGGCTACCGGTCGTGGCGTCGAACACGCCGCCGAGGTAACAGAATCCGGCGACGAACACGACGGTGGCGACCACCGGATGGGTGAGCAGCCGCACCGCCCGCCCGGTCAGACTCGCCAGCAACCACTCCCGCGGGCCGGGTGGGCCGCCGTCTGCCGCGGCGGGCAGTGCGCTGCGCGCCAGGGTTGCCGGGGCACCCAGCACCAACAGCATCGCCACCGGCATCGACAACAGCATCCGGCCGACGACGTCCGCACTGAACATCGCGGGCAGATAGCCGCCGAGTCCCGATGACGTGGTGACCAGCAGCACCGCGCAACCGAGCAGCCAGGCGACCGTCCGGTGGGTCGGCCACTGATCACCGCGTCGTCGTAGCCGTATCACTGCGGCCAGGTACATCGCCGCGACAATGATTGCGGCGCTGCCGAATATCAGATCAAAGCGCCAGTCGGTCACGATCCGCGCCAGGGTCGGAGGACCGTTTAAGCCATATCCCAGCGCGACCTCGGCGGCGGTCGGACTGAATCGGTCTGGCGGCGGCGGAGTCCGGCCCAACCCGACGGCGACACCGAACGTCACTGCAAAGACAAGCGCCTCGATCATCGCCAGGCGGATCAGCGCACCGCGCGCACCGGGGTCGGACTGCAACGCCGCCACCGCGCCGCGGCGGTGACGCCAGCCGATCAGCCCCAGCACAACAAGCGCAGCCACCTTGGCGGCGATCAACCAGCCGTAGGCCGTCGAGAACAGATCCGCCGGGCGGATCCGCACGCCGGCATTGACGGTCCCCGATACCGCCATGGCGACGAAGCACCACAGAGCGATGGCCGAGAATCGGCGCGCGGCCACATCGCAATGCGCTCCCCCGCGCAGTGCGTGTGCCAGCAGTGCCAGCAGCCCGCCGGCCCACAGTGCGCCGGCGAACAGATGGATCAGCAGGCTGTCGGTGGCCACGTCGTGCGATCCGCCGGATGCAGAGTGTCCGGTCAGGCCCAGTGGCACCAGCGTGAGCAATGAACCGGCGAACAACACCGGTGTCGGGGACCACCGCAACACCAGCCGCGCCGACACCGCGACGACGGCGGCGATCAGCGCCGTCCAGCGCCACGCCGAGGCTGCGTCGACCAGAGGGGCCACCTCCCACAACTCGACCGGATTCAGATGCTCGCGAACCGGCTCTCCGGAGACATCGGAGATCGTCAACGGCACCATCAGTGCCGCGCACACCGCCGCAATGCCGGACGCCGCGGCGGCCAGTCGCAGCGCGCGGTAACCTCCGACGTCCAACACACCGTTGCCTTGCGGCGGGGTGAGAAATGCCGCGAACATCATGCCGCCGACGGCGGTGACAGCCGCGATCTCGCCGACGGCGCGGGTGAACGGCAGGCCCAGCGTCGTCACCGGACCCGGATCGGGAAGGCCGGTCGCGCTCAGCGCGTCGGCGAGAGCCAGCACCCCGATCCCGGCGGCGACCACACCGGCGAGCATCGCGACGGCGGCCAGCACCGGGCCGACCGCGTCACGCCGTGCAGCGGACAGCGGAATCAGCCGGCCGAGTGCAGCGTGGCCTCACGGGCGTAGAACTGGTCGCGAGAGAGTTGATAGATCCGGTCCATGTCGGTGATGATGTCGCGCAACTCGGCGAGAAATGCCCGTCGACGCTCACCGAGATCAGCCCCCGCGCCGACCGCCGCCGATCCAAGCAGTTTCTGGTCGGCGGCCACCTGCCTTCCGGTGGCGAACAGCAACGCCGAGACGCTCTCGGCGCTGCTTACCAAACCCTGGGCCGAGTACTGGCTGCCGACGCCGAGGGCCATCGTCGTCAGTTCCCTGTCGTCGATGTCTGCCGGCGCGCCACACAGGACGTCGGCGACGATCTCGTAGGCCTCGAAGAAGGGCCGCAGCATGGCATTGGCCATCAGCGGACGCTTGGCTCGCAACAGGGCGTCGACGGCGTCGGGGCCGGCATCGAGTCGGGACTCCCAGCCGTCGATCCATCCGAGTTCCTCAGCGATGTTGGCCCGGAACGTCGTCGAGTCGGCGAAGTAGAAATCGAACTTCAGCAGCGACCGCAACCGCATGGCCTGCGCCCAAAACACGTCAACCCGTTCGCCCTCCGCAGCCCGCGCCGCGTGCACCAGTGCCATCTCGACAATCGAGGTCTCCAGGAACGCGTGAATCAGGGAGTTGCGGTAGAACGCCGCCTCGAGTTCGTGTTCGGGGGCTATCTGCCACACCGGTTCGTGGCCGCCGTCGACCCGGGTGACCGGGTGGCCGCTGGACAACGCATCAACGGCGGCGCGCACGCCTTCGGTGGAGCGCAGTCGAAGCGCACTGTTGGTCATCGGGGTCTTCTTGCGCTCCAGATGATCCAGGGAGTCCTGCAGTGTGTGATGCAACTGCTGCAGGGTCAATGCACGGCCGCGAGTGGCAAGTAGGACCGTCGATGCCAGCGCCGTGGCGTTGATCGGGGTCGCCCGTAGGATTCGCCACGCCACCTCGAAGGCCATCTTCTGCATCGCAAGCCGTTTGGCGGCCGGATCTTCGGCGATCGTTCCGCCCGGCTCCCCGAGGTGCTCCCGCATCGACACCGCCGCCGGGAATCGCACATAGATTTTCCCGTAGTTCCGCTCGCCCTGGGCCTTGACGAAGTTGTACAGCCACTGTGCGCCCTCGGGAATCTTCTCTCCGCCCCGGGCATAGGCGGCGTACTCGGTGGTCTCGTGGAGTTGATCAAAACTGATCGACACCGGTTGCAGAAGAATGTCCTCACTGCGCCCATCAAGGTAGGCGTCGGCGACATAAGAAAGCAGACCGAGCTTGGGCGGCAACATCTTTCCGGTCCGCGACCGGGTGCCCTCGATCGCCCAGCTGAGGTTGAACCGCTTTTCCACGATATAGCCGACGAACTGACGCAGAACATATTTGTACAGCGGATCGTCAAGCTTTCGTCGCAGAAAGATCACGCCCGATCGGCGCATCAGCGGACCCATGAAGCCGAAAGACAGGTTGATGCCTGCGAACGTGTGCGCCGGAGGCAACTTGTTCTCCTGCATCGCCACCGGAACGATCACACCGTCCAGATAGGACCGATGGGACCACAGCAACACCGCGGGATGGTCTTCCAGGGAGAGGCGCATCGCCTCGATCTGGGGCGCGTCGTAATCGATTCGCGGGTCGAAGCCCCTGCTGAAGATGGCTCGACCGATGTTGGGAATAAGATCGACGGAGAACCTGCTCCAGCCGGTGGCGAGTTCGTCGAGCATCGCCTGGGCCTTCTCCGGGGTTGCCCCCGGAATGCCCTCGATACCGGCCATAAAACGCGACGACGCCAGCAGTTCATCGGTCATCAGTCGCGGGGATTTGTACTCCGGCCCGAGCAGACCCAATTCGATTCGTTCGATCGCCAGGGTCGCGCGCCGCAGGACGAACCGCGCGAAGTCCGCGGGGGTGCCGCCGACGGTCTTCTCGCGCCACTGCTGACGCAACTCGGAGACCTTGGCCGGCTCACCGGCGACGACGCGGGCGCGGGAGGGATTCTTGCGCAGGATGGCGCGCTGCAGGACCTCCGGCGGCCGATAGGTGTCCCGGCCGGAGATCAGCCCCACCAGCTTGACGCGGGTGGGCAGTCCGCCGGGAACCCAGAAGACCCGTACCGGCACCACGCTGCGGTCCTCGCCGGCCGCGAGTTCGTCGATGAGCCGGGCGATGAGCTGAGGTGGCGCATCCTCGTGCGGCAGCCGAAGTACCTCGACCCTGGTGTCGGGATGGGCGCGACGTTGTGTCCGCAGCCACTCGTCGAGCAGGTCTGACTCCGCCTTGGACGACACCGAAGCCAGCACCAGCGCATCGTCGGTGGTACTGAAGTCCATGGGGTAACCGGAGTCCATGGAGTAACCGGAAGCGTTCATTTGCGGCCCTTCACTCGGGGCATTTCGGGCGCCACCTTCTTGGCGGGCACCTTCTTGGCAGGCACCTTCTTGGCAGGCACCTTCTTGGCAGGCACCTTCTTGGCGGGCACCTTCTTGGCAGGCACCTTCTTGGCAGGCGCCTTCTTGGCGGGCGCCTTCTTGGCAGCTGGACGAGACGAGTACAGACTCATCGTGGGCAGCTCGCCGACCGGCCAGTCCTTGAGGGTGTCGACGTAGAGTTGGCGGACCTCGGCAATCCGCTCAGGCAAGTCATCGAGAGTCCAGTCGTCGAGCGAAATCGGCGGGTAGACGACGACATCGACTGTCCCCGGGTGCAGGGTCGAGGAATCGCGCGCGGAGATCACCTCGGCATTGCGAATGATGATCGGCACGATCGGCACGCCGGCAGACATAGCGAGGCGGAACGGCCCCTTCTTAAACGTGCCTACCGACCGGGTGTCAAGCCGTGTGCCCTCCGGCGCGATGACCACCGAGAGGCCCTTTTTGGCAAGACCTTCGGCCTGCCGAAGCGATTCAACGGCCGCTTTGGGGTCCTCCCGGTCGATGAACACAGTGTCCAGCAGCTTGCCCAGAGTGCCGACGATGGGATCACTCTCAAGTTCCTTCTTGCCCACCCCGGTCCAGTTGTCCTTGACCAGTGCGGCAACGATCACCGAATCGAAATTGTTGCGGTGGTTGAAGATGAACACCGCCGGCCGTTTTTTGGTGAGGTTCTCTTGGCCCAGCACATTCAGGGACACGCCATTGGCAGCTAAAAGAAGTTGCGGGAATGCCGTTGTGAAAACGTTGATTCCGCGGCGGCGACTGCGGGTCAGCAGTCCCCAGCCGACGGCCGAGTACACCGCCGGCACTGCCGATCCCACGCCGAGCAGAGTCCGCACCTGCCCCATCAGTCCGCCACTGCCACGGCTGGAGAATTCCAGGATCGGCCACCCGCGCTTGCGCGCCACCTCGGCCATTTTGTCCCCGGGGTTGGTCGGACGAGGGTTGCCGACCAGATACATCAGTGCCACGTCCTCATTGCCGTCGGCGTAGAAGTAACTGTCTTGGAGATTAATGTCATGCGCCGCGGCGAATTGTTGGACGGCATCGGCCTTGCCCGGACCCCAAAGGATCGGGCGGATCACCTTGCCGGTGAGCGTGCCGTCGTCGTCGACCTCAAACCGGTTGGTCAGAATGTCGGGGATCCCTAAATACCGCGCAACGGGTTCCACCTGAATGGTCAGGGCCGACGAACTGAGCACCACCGTGTGGCCGCGGTCCATGTGCGCCTGAACTAGGTCGCGCATCTCCGGGTAGATGCGCTTCTCGATCTTCTCGGCGAAAAGGCGTTCACCGATCTGCTGGAGGTCCGACAGTGATCGACCACGAAGGGCCTCGGTGGCCCGTCCGATGAGTTGCTCGAACTCCAATCGCCCCAACTGATGCTCAAGGCCCGTGGCGATCAGGCTGATCAATTCCCCAACACCCATATCCCGGCTGCGAAACCGCTCACGGGTGAGGATGACGGCGGTGAAACCCGCGACCAGCGTGCCGTCGAGGTCGAAGAAGGCGCCGACTTTGGGCCCGGGAGGGCTGGCCATCACTTCGGCCACCGAACCAGGGAGTCTCGCGTTTCGAGAAGAGTTACCGCCGCTCATGAATAGGCCACCGATCCGTTCATCGATCTGACGCCTCGCTCCTCGTGGTCGGGAAACGATGCGGGAACCACCTGCGGTCGCGGGTCTGAAGCCAGTGCCAGCACCTCGTCAAAACCCCGCCTCAAGCACTGCGCGAAAAGCTCGGGGCGAGCGATCGAAGCGCGGTCATAGCGCGCGGTGACGGTCGCATAGCCGCCTCGCGAAATCAGCACCACCATCATCGCGACACCGGGCAGTGGTCCGATTCCGTACTGCCGCAACACTTTCGCACCAGCGATGTAGGTGTCACCGGGATAGTTGGGAACGTTGCTGGCCTGAACGTCCGAGGCAACCAGCGAGCCGCTCACCGCCTCAAGTGCGGCGTCCGGCAGTAGCGCGAGCAACGGCGCAACAGCACCGATCATATCGATCGCCACCTCCTCGCGGCGCTGGATCATCTGCTTGCGAATCTTCTGGATCCGCACCGCCGGATCAGTCACGCCGATCGGGGCGGCCAGGTTCACCCCGGCGAAGCGATTACCGCCGGCCGGATCAGCCTCCGCGCGCAAGTTGACCGGCACCGCCATCGGCAGCGAGTTGATCGGGACACCGAGCGCCTCGTGATAGAGCCGCAGCGCACCGCACAACCCAGCCAGGTAGGCGTCGTTAATGGAGCCTTCCGCGGCCTTCGCGGCCCGGTGCAGGTCGCGCAGCGTCATCTCAATGGCCTCGGTGCGGGTGGACAGGCTGCGGCGGCGTAACAGCGGCGATGGTTCGGCGGCCCGGCGCACCATTCGGCGCCCGGATCGCGCGTAGTCGATCGCACCGATCAACGCCGAGCCCGGACTGCGGGCCATTCGCCCGACGAGGCCAAGCCCGCCGGAAAGGGTATCGACGAATCCGCCGACAAGCACTCCCGGAAGGGAGTTGAGGCCTTCGCGCATCAGATCGTTGGGGCTGATGTCTTGGGGCACCGGCATCGGTGGCGGGGGTTTGGTCGGCGGATCGCGCTCGAGGTCGTAGATCTCGGCGAACATGGTCGCCGCGCCGACGCCATCGGTGACGGCGTGGCTCAGATGCAGCAGGGTGGCCGCCTTACCGCCCTCGAGGCCTTCGACCAGGGTGGCCGTCCACAGCGGCCGGGAGATGTCCAGCGGCGACTGCAGAATCACCTCGGCGAGGTCGAGAACCTCGCGGAGTGTGCCCGGTTCGGGCACCCGCACCCGGCGAACATGAAAGTCGAGGTTGAAATCGGGATCAACGACCCACCGGGCCGGACCCGTCGGCAGCGTCGGCATGACGACTTTCTGGCGCAGTCGCAGCACCTTGCGGGAGGCGTTGTCGAAGCGTGTGCGAAGCCGCTCCCAATCGGGGGTCGAGTCGAGGATCTCCAGGGCCATGATGCCAGATCGCGTCCTCGGGTTGGCTTCGCCGCGGTGCATCAACAGATCGAAGGCCCCGAGTTCCGATGACGGGCCGGTGGCGTCCGCAGGCCCGCTCATCGACGCCTCCTCATCGGTCCGGACCCCCTGTGGTTCGACGTGAACTTCACCGTCATCGTCGTCTCACCACGCTAGTCCGACAAAAGCGCCTGCGGAGTCGAATATCCGACCCGTTGCGGCTCACCCCGCCGTGCGGGCCGCCCTCCGGCGCCTGCCGCGCGCCGCGATATGACGCCCGTAGACGATGCCCAGGAAACTGGCGACCGCCTCCGCTGTCACCTGACAGCGCAGGGTGCCGATGGCGTCGAAGGCGTGGTGAGCGTTGGGAATCTCGGCATAGGACACCGTGCGGGCACCCGCCGCCCGCAGCGCCCCGGTGAACGCTCGAGCCTGTGAATGCGGCACCACATCATCGTTCTCGCCGTGCAGGACGAAAAACGGGGGCGCATTGCGGTGTACCCGGTAAATCGGTGAGGCGTCGGTGAACAACTGCCGGTTCTCGTCGAATCGGGCCTGCATCACCAGGTGTTCCAAGAGTGGCAGCATCAACTCGTGCATGGACTCGAACTCAGTCAAGTCGTAGACCCCGTAGTACGGCACGGCCGCCTGCACGCTGGTGTCGGCGTCTTCAAAACCCGGCTGCAGGCGGTCATCGCCGGACGTCAGAGCGGCAAGTGAGGTCAAGTGGCCACCGGCGGAGCCTCCGGTGATGGCGATGAAATCCGGGTCGCCGCCGTAGTCGGCGATGTTGGCGCGAACCCAGGCGATCGCCCTCTTGACATCGGTGATGTGGGCCGGCCACGCCGAACGCGGGCTGCGGCTGTAATTGATCGGCACGCAGATCCAGCCGAGTTCGACCATCCGGCTCATCAGCGGATAGGCCTGCCCGCGCTTGTCGTTGATCGACCAGCCTCCGCCCGGTACCTGAATCAGCACCGGCGCCCGCTGGCCCTCGGCCAGATCCGGGCGGCGCCAGATGTCCAGCTGGTGTCGACTCCCCGGACCGTAGGCGATATCAGAGGTTGACGCCGAGTACCGCCGCCGATCCCGCATGGCGGCCACCAAACCGGACAGGCTCGGCCGACGCGCGGTGTAGGGCTCCAACGGATGGCGAACGCTGTCCTCGAAGCCGGCACCGAACGTCTCCGACAAGGCCGCTTCAAGCACGGAATCAGCGCGTTGCACGGCGAGTCGGCGCGCCATCCGCTCCAGTGGGGAGGGCACCGCCGACAGCGCATGCCCGGTCAGCACATGCGGGCCAAACTCGGTGGAGAGCCAACCCAGCAGCCAGCCAGCGGCCGCGGGCGAACCGCGCAGAACCAGCGATCCGGTCCGGTAGCCCCGGGTGCACCGTTCGGTGACCTCACTGATCACGCTGCTCATGGCGGTCGGCTCCCTCGACGTCGTTGTCTGGTCCTACCCACTTGTCTGGTCCTACCCACGGCGGCACCCATCCGGGGTCCGACGCCTCTTGACAGTAACGATCAACTCAGGGTCCTCACAGCATTTACCGGACATGAATTCACTGGCTCAGTCGTCCCCGCAGGCCAGCACAGCGAAAAAATCGGTCGCGACACGGCCCGCCCGCCCCGAACACCCCAAAGCCGCTGCTCGGACGCGGGATAGAATCTTGCTGGTATGCCTCCGTAGCTCAGTCGGATAGAGCAAGGGCCTTCTAATCCCTAGGTCGCAGGTTCGATTCCTGCCGGGGGCGCTTACCCCCGGTTCCCGTACCCGAAGCTGACCTTCCGCTGCTGTTAACGTGGCGTGCCATGGCAGATCTTGTGCTCTACGACGTCACCGACCGCGTCGCTCTGATCACGGTGAACGATCCCGAACGTCGCAATGCGGTGACCGACGCGATGTCACAGCAGTTGCGTGACGCCGTGCAACAAGCCGAGTCCGACCCGGGTGTGCACGCCGTTGTGGTGACCGGTGCCGGCAAGGCGTTCTGCGCGGGAGCAGACCTGTCCGCGTTGGGAGCGGCGGCGCGCGAAGGCCTCGAACGAATTTATGCGGGATTCATGGCGGTCGGTCGCTGCTCGCTTCCCACCATCGCCGCCGTCAACGGTGCGGCCGTCGGCGCCGGAATGAATCTTGCACTGGCCGCGGACATCCGCATCATCGGGCCGCAGGCGGTAATCGACCCCCGTTTCCAGAAACTGGGCATTCATCCCGGCGGCGGCGCCACCTGGATGCTGCAGCGCGCCGTCGGCCCCCAGGTGGCCCGAGCCGCGCTGCTTTTCGGCATGCGATTCGACGGCGAGGCAGCCGTGCGCCATGGTCTGGCACTACAGGTGGCCGACGACCCGGTGTCGGCCGCTCTGGAACTGGCGGCCGGACCGGCCGGGGCCCCCCGCGAGGTGGTGCTCGCCACCAAGGCCTCAATGCGGGCCACCGCGATACCGGGCTTCCTCGACAACGACCACCACGAAGCCGCCAAGGACATCGAACTGGGACCGCAGGCAACATCAATCGAGTCACCGGAGTTCAAGGCGCGACTCGCCGCCGCTCAGCAGCGCCGTTAGGCCGCGAACGGTTCCTGCGGGGTGCCGGGCATCGGCGGCGCCGTGGAACGATGACGGGAGCCGGTCGGAGTTGTGAATTCGGCTGTGTGAGTGCCGTTCTCGGCAGTCGTCGGCGTGACGATCCAGCCGTCCGATTCTTTGACGTAGTTACATCGCTCGCACAGACCCAGACCGTTCACCGCGCTTGTTGTACCGCCCTTGCGGTGGGGCTTCGCGTGATCTCTGTGACGGATCGGCGCGCCACAATAGGGAGTTCGACAGCGTTGGTCACGCAAGCCGATGAAGTCGGCGAGCCCTTTGGGGAACATTCGGGCTCTCGACTCCAGTGCCACCAGAGCGCCGGTGGCGGGCGTGGCGTAGAGGCGGCGCAGCGTCGCATGGGACCGTTGATCAGCTACAGCGTCGGCGATGAGATTTCGGGCCAGCGCGGAGGGCACTGAACCGTAACCGGCGATGACCGCCGTCGCATCCTCCACACCTACTAGGGCTTGATCCGAGATCACCATATTGACCGAGACCGGAACGGGCTGGTCCGCGGGACGTCCGGTTACCCGTTCGACAAGCGTGTCGGCCATGACCTGGCCCCGGGATCGTCCATCGCAACACACGTCGGCCTCCCGTTTGAGCGCGGCGTAGATAGACACCCCCTGGGCCACCGGCAGCAGTGCGGTCAGGTAGGTCATGGTGTCCGGCGCCGGCCGGATGGTGACGGTGCGGTCGTCCTGCGCGCGGGCGGCCCGATCAACCACGGCATGCGGATCCAGTCGATAGGCGATGGCCCTGGCTGCGGCGGCAATCGCGGCGTCACCCATTCCGTCGAGTCGGGTCACATCCGAGCACAATTCCGCATCGAGGCGGCGCCGATCCTCGACATCGAGACAGGCTGATTCGCGGACCGCAATGGTGGCCCGCCATTCCGACAGCGCGCCCACCTCCAGTGCCGCCAGCGTGTGCGGCATCTCGTTCACCAGCGCCCTGGCGAAACCGAGGTGACGACCGCCCCGCGCCGGCGAGTCCCGCCGGGCCAGCGCCACCTCCGCGGCGACACCCCGGCCCCGCCGGGCCGCCGGCAGGCCGGCAGCGGCTTCGGCCGCACGTCGAGCGGTGTCCAGTGCGACGGCCAGCCGGGCCTGCCGGGCAGCCGCAGCGGCCTTGAACTTCTCGAGGGTGGCGATGCCCTCGACGAGGGCCGATTCATCCCACGAGTCGGTTGTTTCGCTGGGATCAGTGACTAGTGTTTCGAACATGTGTTCGATAGTAGAGCGACCCCCCGACAGAAATGCGTCGGCTAACCCAGGCCGATCTCCCGCGCGATGAGCATCAACTGGACCTCGGTGGTGCCTTCGCCGATTTCGAGGATCTTGCTGTCCCGGTAGTGCCGCGCGACCGGATAGTCGTTCATGAAGCCGTAGCCGCCGTGGATCTGGGTACCGTCGCGTGCGTTGTCCATGGCGGCTTCGCTAGCGAGGAGTTTGGCAATGGCAGCCTGCTTCTTGAACGGTTTACCGGAAAGCATCAACGCGGCCGCGTCGTAATAGGCAGTGCGTGCCGCGTGCGCCCGAGCCTCCATCCGGGCGATCTTGAACTCGATCGCCTGGAACCGCCCGATCGGCTGACCGAACGCAGACCGATCGCGCGCGTACCTCACACACTCGTCCACGCATCCCTGCGCCGCCCCGGTCGCCAGTGCGGCAATGGCGATGCGTCCCTCGTCGAGGATCTGCAGGAAGTTCGCGTAGCCCCGGCCGCGTTCGCCGAGCAGGTTCTCCTCGGGAACCCGGACGTCGGCAAACGACAACGGATGCGTGTCGGACGCGTTCCAACCAACCTTGTTGTAGGCCGGTTCAACAGTGAAACCCGGCGTCGGAACGTCAATCACGATCGCTGAGATCTCTCGGCGGCCGCCATCGCTTCCGGTGACCGCGGTGACGGTAACCAGCTTGGTGATGTCGGTTCCAGAGTTAGTGATGAATTGCTTGGAGCCGTTGATCACCCAGTGACCGTCATCGAGACGAGCGGTGGTCTTGGTGGCTCCTGCGTCGGTACCACCGCCGGCCTCGGTGAGGCCGAAGGCGCCCAACGCGGATCCACTGGTGAGCGCAGGCAACCACTGCTGCTTCTGGGCTTCGGTGCCGAACCGGTAGATCGGCATTGCCCCGAGGGATACTCCGCCCTCCAGTGTGATGGCCACACTCTGGTCGACCTTGCCGAGTTCTTCCAGCGCCAGGCACAGGGCGAAGTAGTCGCCACCCATGCCGCCGTACTCCTCCGGGAAAGGCAGTCCGAACAAACCCATCTCGGCCATCCCGGCGACGACCTCGTACGGGAAGGAGTGCTCGGCATCGTGTTTGGCGGCGACTGGGGCGACGACCTCGCGGGCGAAGTCCCGAACTGTCTTCGCCAGCTGTTGGTACTCGTCGGGAAGGGTTGCGGTCGATAGGAATTCGGTCATGACTCACTCTCCGTTGTAGCGATGATTCGTGCCAGGGGCTGCCCGACTGTGACCTGATCGCCGATGGCGACGAGAAGTTCGACCACACCGGCGACCGGGGAACGCAGGGCGTGCTCCATCTTCATTGCCTCGACGGCGACGACGACGGCGCCGACTTCGACGGTGTCGCCATCGGCGACGCTCACGGCCACCACCGATCCCGGCATCGGACTGACGAGTTCGGCATCTCCGCTGTGTTCGGCATCAGGCCGCTCCAGGTCTGCTCGCATCTCTTCGACCGCAACCACCGTGCCGTCGCCGGCCAGCCAGGTCAGCTGATCTGCCACCGCGACGGTGTGAGTGTGCCGGACACCGTCGAGGGTGACCGAGA